>Ga0172362_10003105_pt1 | contig 14375 bp, 11 predicted proteins | sample LakKivs1_kivu2a2_FD_114534 | JGI IMG/M metagenome (GOLD analysis project Ga0172362, IMG submission 114534) | Sediment microbial communities from Lake Kivu, Rwanda - Sediment s1_kivu2a2 | ecosystem: Environmental > Aquatic > Freshwater > Lake > Sediment | place: Rwanda: Western Province, Lake...
GCGGGGCTCCGAGGTCCTGATCGCGAACGGGCGATGGCACCGGCCGCCGTGCCGCGTTCGCGGCGGTGATCGTCCGCTGGCCCGGCGGGGAACAAGCCGTCACGCACGAGGGGTCGGAGCGATCGGCGACGGGTCGCAGGTCCCCGGCGGCCGGCAATGCCCCGGCGGCTTGCGTTCGCGGCCCGGTCCACGATTGTTGCCGTTGCGAGCTCGCGACGGACGTGTGGGTGGGAGGACCATGAGCAGCAACCCCAGCTCGGGAGAGGCGCAGATCAGCATCGATACCTGGCGCCGCTTCGTCGGCGCGGTGCGGAGCTTCGCGACCTCCGAGGTGCGCGACCGGGCGGGCCTGCTCGCCGCGCTGCTGCTCACGCTGCTGTTCGGCATCAACGGACTGAACGTCGTGAACTCGTACGTCGGGCGCGATTTCATGACGGCGATCGAGCACCGCGACCGTCCGGGCTTCGTGCAGTACGCGATCCTCTACGTGCTCGTGTTCGGTGCCTCGACCGTGGCGGCGGTGCTGTTCCGCTTCTGCGAGGAGCGCCTCGGGCTGCTGTGGCGGGAGTGGCTGACGCGCCGGTCGGTGCGCGGGTACCTCGCCGACCGCGCCTTCCACCGCCTGAGCCTGCCCGGCGGGCTCGCGAACCCGGACCAGCGCATCGCCGAGGACGTGCGGACCTTCGTCACCATGACGCTCTCGCTGTGCCTCATGCTGCTCAACGGAACGATCACGGTGCTCGCGTTCTCGGGCGTGCTGTGGTCGATCAGCCCGACGCTGTTCTTCGTCGGGATCCTCTATGCCGCAGCGGGGTCGGGGATGACGGTGCTGCTCGGGCGGCGCCTGGTGTCGCTCAACTACCGTCAGTCGGACCGCGAGGCGGACTTCCGCGCCGAGCTGATCCACGTGCGCGAGAACGCGGAGTCGGTCGCCCTGCTGCACCGCGAGCGTTTCCTCGAGGGACGCCTCATGTCCCGCATCGACGCGGTGGTCGCGAACCTCGAGCGCATCATCGCCGTGAACCGGAACCTCGGCTTCTTCACCACCGGCTACAACTACATGATCCAGATCATCCCGGCGCTGATCGTGGCGCCGCTGTTCATCGCCGGCGAGGCGCAGTTCGGCACGATCACGCAAGCGGCGATGGCGTTCTCGCAGCTGCTGGGGGCGTTCTCGCTCGTCGTCACGCAGTTCGGCGTGATCTCGTCTTACGCGGCGGTGCTGGCGCGCCTCGACGCGCTCGCCGGCGCGATGCAGGCGCCGCCCGCGGGCGCGGGCACCGTGCGCATCGCCGAGGTCGGAGACCGCGTCGCCTACGAGCACGTGACGCTGCGCGCAGCGCGCGACGCGCGCGTGCTGGTGGACGACCTGTCGATCACGATTCCCGGCGGCACGCGCGTGCTGGTGCGCAGCGCCGACAGCGCTGCGCGCGCGGCGCTCGTCGAGGCGACGGCCGGCATGTGGCCCGACGGCAGCGGCACGATCACTCGCCCGCCGCTCGGCCAGATCGCGTTCCTGCCCGAGCGTCCGTTCGTGCCGCCGGGGACGCTGCGCGAGGTGCTGCTCGGCAATGGTGACGGCACCGCCGCCACGACGGCGAGCGACGACGACGTGCGCCGCGTCCTCGAGACGCTGGGAATCGACGAGATCGCGCAGCGCGGTGGCGGGCTCGACAGCGAGGAAGACTGGACCAACGTGCTGTCGCTGCGCGAGCAGCAGCTGCTGTCGATCGCGCGCGTCGTGCTCACGCGGCCGAGCTTCGTGTTTCTCGATCACCCCGGCCGTACGCTCGACGCCGAGCGCATCGACCGGGCGCTGAGTGCGCTGTGCGCCTGCCGGACCACGTGCGTGACCGTTGCCGGCGCCGAGGAAGAGACCGAGCACCCGGGTCACTACGACGCGCTGCTGGAGATCGGGGAGATCGGCCGCTGGAGCTGGACGCCGATTCGTGAGGGAAGGATCGTCGAACAGGAGGCGCCGCGCGCGAGCTAGCCATGACGAACGAGAACAACGTCCCCACGGGGCCGCTGCGGATCGAGAGTCCGTCCGGTCTGTCGTTCGAGGTCAACACCAACGGCTCCATGCGTCGCATGGGCTTTCGCGACCTCGTGCTGAACCTCTTTCCCGGCAACGAGATCGAGGGCGGGCCGGCCAACCTGTGGCTGCGCCGCCACGGCGCCGGCGGGATCGAGGCCGTGCCGCTGCTCGGGCCGAAGAGCGCCGGTGCGGTGTGCGTGGACGCGTCGGGCGTGAGCGTGCGCGGCGAGTGGGGCGGCATCCGCTTCGTGGCGGCCCTCGTTCTCGCCAAGGACGCGCCCGCCTGGTTCTGGCACGTGCGCCTCGACAACGCGGGCACGTCGCCGGTCCGCGTCGACCTCGTGCACGCGCAGGACGTGGCGCTCGCCGCCTACGCGGCGATCCGCATGAACGAGTACTACGTGAGCCAGTACCTCGATCACCAGCCGCTCGCGCACCCGGAGCGCGGCTGGACGGTCGCGGTGCGGCAGAACCTCGCGATGGGCGGCCGCTTCCCGTGGGCGCTGTTCGGCGCGCTCGGACGCGGCGTCGCGTACGCGACCGACGCGCTGCAGCTGCACGGGCTCGCGACGCGCGCCGGCGCGCCGCCCGCGGCGCTGGCGAGCGAGCTGCCGGGCGAGCGCCTGCAGCACGAGCACGCGATGGTCTGCCTGCAGGACGAGGCGATCGAGCTGGCGCCGGGGGCGTCGGCGGAGCGCGGCTTCTTCGTGTGGCTCGAGCCGGATCATCCAGCCGCGACCAGCGACGGCGACGTCGCGTGCGTCGCGCGGGCGCTCGCGCTGCCGGAGGCGAAGGCGCCCGACTGGGCGAAGCTGCCCACGACCGGGGCGCCCCCCGTCGCCACCACGTTCTCGACCGCGCCGCTGCTCGAGGGCGACCCGCTCGACGAGGCCGAGCTGCGCGCGCTCTATCCCGGCGAGTGGCGCGAGGTGGAGCGGGCGAGCGACGGTACGCTGCTGTCGTTCTTCACCGCTGCGGCGACGCACGTCGTGCTGCCGGAGAAGGAGCGTCGGAGCCTGCGCCCGCACGGGCAGGTCCTGCGCACCGGAGACCGGCTCGAGCCCGACGAGGCGTCGCTCACGACGACCGTGTGGATGGACGGCGTGTTCCACTCGCTGGTGACGCAGGGACACGTCAACATCAACCGTACGCTGTCGACGGTGCGCTCGTACCTCGGGCTCTTCCGCACCGGCGGGCTGCGCGTGTTCACCGACGTTGCGGGCGGGCTGAAGCTGCTCGGCGTGCCGTCGGTGTTCGACGTGTCGCCGGGCAGCGCGCGCTGGGTGTACTCTGTGGCGGGCAACCTGATCCGCGTCGAGAGCGTCGCCGCGACCACCCGGCACGAGCTGACCCTCCGCATCGAGGTGCTGAGAGGCCCCGAGCGTCGGTTCCTCGTCACGTGCCACGTCGCGATCGGTGGCGACGACGGGCTCGACGCGAAGGGCGTCGCGTTCGAGCGCGACGGCGACGCGGTGCTGGTCCGGACGATCCCCGAGACCGAGCTCGGCTGGCGCTTCCCGCAGGGCTTCCTGCGAATCGCGCCGGCCCCGGGAACCGCGCTCGCCGGAGTCGCGACCGACGCGGCGCTGTTCGCCGACGGGCGTTCGCGCGGCGAGCCTTTCCTCGTGCTCGACGCGGCGCCGTCGCGCGCGGTCGAGTTGCGCATCGCCGGCGGGCTGATCCCGGAAGACGCCGGCGCGGGCTCGGCCGCGCCGGCGAAGCGCGACGCGGCGTCCGACCGCGCCGCCGAGGACGCGCACTGGCGCAAGCTCGCAGGCGCCACCACGCTGCACCCGCCACTGGGCGAGGGTGCGGCGATCTCCCGCCTGCACGAGATCCTGCCGTGGTTCGCGCACGACGCGATGATCCACTTCCTCGCGCCGCGCGGCCTCGAGCAGTACTCGGGTGGCGGCTGGGGCACGCGCGACGTGACGCAGGGGCCGGTCGAGCTGCTGCTCGGGCTGGGCAAGACCGAGCCGATGCGCGACCTGCTGCGGCGCGTCTTCATCCAGCAGAACGCGGACGGCGACTGGCCGCAGTGGTTCATGTTCTTCCCGCGGGATCGGGGCATCCGCCCCGACGACTCGCACGGCGACATCGTCTACTGGCCGGTACTGGCGCTGGCGCAGTACCTGCTCGCGTCCGACGACGGCTCGTTCCTCGACGTCGAGCTGCCGTTCTTTCACCCCGACGGCGACGCCAAGGCCGAGAAGACCACGGTGTACGGCCACGTCGAGCGCGCGCTGCAGGTGATCGAGCGCCGGCACATCGCCGGCACGAGCCTCGCGGCTTACGGCCACGGCGACTGGAACGACGCGCTGCAGCCGGTCGATCCGGTGATGCGTGAGCGCCTGTGCTCGAGCTGGACGGTCACGCTGCAGGTGCAGACGCTCGAGACGCTCGCGAAGGCCCTGCGCCACGTCGGACGCGTCGAGCTCGCTCTGCCGCTCGATGCGCTCGCCCAGGCGACGCGCGCCGACTTCCAGCGGCTGCTGCTGCCCGACGGCATCCTCGCCGGCTTCGCGTGGTTCCACGAGGACGGCCGCGTCGACTACCTGGCGCACCCGAGCGATCGCACCACCGGGCTCGCGTACTCGCTGCTGCCGATCATCCACGCGATCACCAACGAGCTGCTGACGCCCGAGCAGGCCGAGCGGCACACGGCGCTCATCCGCGAGCAGCTCCTCGCCCGCGACGGCGCCCGGCTGTTCGACAAGCCGCCCGTCTACCGTGGCGGCGTGCAGAAGATCTTCCAGCGCGCAGAGACCAGCACGTTCTTCGGCCGCGAGATCGGCCTCATGTACACCCACGCCCACCTGCGCTACGCCGAGGCGATGGCACGTCGCGGCGATGCCGACGCGTTCTGGCTCGCGATCCGCAAGGCCGTGCCGATCGGCCTGGCCGACGTCGTGCCCGGGGCGCGACTCCGGCAGGCCAACTGCTACACCTCGAGCTCCGACCCGGCGTTCGCCGACCGCTACGAGGCGCAGGAGCGCTATCGCGCGGTGTACGACGGCGACGTGCCGTTCGAGGGTGGCTGGCGGGTCTACTCGAGCGGTGCCGGGATCGCCTTCCGGCTCATCCACGAGCGCCTGCTCGGGCTCCGGCGCGCGCGCTCGTTCGTGGTCGTCGATCCGGTGCTGCCGCGTGCGCTCGACGGGCTCGCGATCGACACGGAGCTCGCCGCACGTCCGGTGCGGGTCGAGTACGCGGTCGCGGCGCGCGGCGCGGGCCCGGTAGCGCTCACGCTGAACGGCGCCGAGCTGCCGTTCACGCGCGAGCCGAACGGGTACCGGACCGGAGGCGCGGTGATCGCGATGGACGTGCTCGGCGAGCGGCTCGCGGCCACCGGCAACGTCCTGCGCATCGGGCTGGCCTGAGTGCCGTGCCGCGCGATGCAGCCGGGGCTGCGCATCCTGATCGTGCAGGTCCTGACGCTGCCGCTCTGCAGCTGAGAGAGGACGATGGCTGAAGAACGTTCCGACCTTGCCCGCGTCACCCTGTCCGTCATCTTCATCGGCGCGCTGATCGCCGGCGCGTTCTGGATCCTGCGGCCGTTCCTCGGCGCGTTCATCTGGGCGACGATGATCGTGGTCGCGACCTGGCCGATCCTGCTGTGGGTCGAGAAGCTGCTGTGGGGCAGGCGCCGGCTCGCGGCCGCGGTGATGTGCCTGGCGCTGCTCGGCGTCCTCCTGGTCCCGCTCGGCGTCGCCATCGACGCGATCCTCAAGCACGCCGAGGGCTTTCCCGAGCTCGCCGCCTGGCTCGTCGAGGTGAACCTGCCGCCCCCACCGTCCTGGCTCGCGAGCGTTCCCGTCATCGGGCCGTACCTCGCGGAAGGCTGGCACGATCTCGCCGGCGCTCGGGTCAGCGACATCGCCAGCGAACTCCGCCCCTACGTCAGCAATGCGGTCGAATGGGTGATCCACCGTGCCGGCGGCTTCGCCGCCGTCATCGTGCAGTTCGTCGTCGTCGTCATCCTCGCAGCACTGCTCTATGCGAACGGCGAGATCTGGGCCGCATGGGCGCGGCGCTTCGGCGCGCGGCTCGCCGAGTCGCAGGGCGAGCGCATGGTGGTGCTCGCCGGCGACGCGATCCGCGGCGTCGCCCTCGGCGTGGTCGTGACGGCCGTCGTGCAGTCGCTGCTCGGCGGCCTCGGCTTCGCGATTGCGGGAGTTCCGCTCACGCCGGTCCTGACCGCGGTGATGTTCATGCTGTGCGTCGCGCAGATCGGTCCGGTGATCGTGCTGGCGGGCGGCACGGCGTGGGTCTGGTTCCAGTTCGGCTCGGGCTGGGGGACGTTTCTCCTGCTCTGGTCGGTCGTGGTCGGCTTCCTCGACAACTTCCTGCGTCCGGCACTCATCCGCCGGGGAGCCGACCTGCCGCTGCTGCTGATCGTCGGCGGCGTGATCGGCGGACTCGTCTCCCTGGGCATCGTCGGCATCTTCGTCGGGCCCGTGATCCTCGCCGTCGCGTTCACACTGCTCGACGACTGGGTGCGGCGTCCGGGTGACACCGGCGCCGCGCCGGCCGGAAGCTGAAGCGGCGGAGCGCGCGCGGACCGCCAGAAGGAGGGTGGGCCGCGCGCGCGATGCGTGTATTCTGAGTTCGTGCGGGCGCCGTGCCCGTTCATGAAGCAGGCGGGACGGTCGCGGAGGGACGACCGGACCGGACGGAGGATGACATGCCGACCACGACTCCGGCCGCGGGAGACTCCCTCCACGAGCGCATCGGCGGCGCACCGGTCGTCGAACGCCTCGTCGTGTCGCTGTACGAGCGCGTGCAGCGCGACCCCGAGCTGGCGCCGTTCTTCGCGAACACGCCGATGGACCGCCTGCACCGCGAGTTCTTCGCCGTCGCGCTCGGTGACGAGACCGAGATGGAAGCCTGGGACCTCGCGCGCGCGCACGGCGGGCGCGGCATCCAGGCCGAGCACTTCGTGCGCTTCGTCCGCCACCTCACCGACACGCTGACGGACGTCGGCGTGTCGATGGACGACGCGTGCACCATCGCGAACCGGCTCGCGATCGTCGAGCGCGACGTCACCGGTGAGGTGGACTGACGTCCGCACCGGCTTTGCCGGCCACGAAGGATGGAACCGGCAGGGCGTTCCATCGGACGTCCGCACCGGCTTTGCCGGCCACGAAGGATGGAACCGGCAGGGCGTTCCATCGGACGTCCGCACCCGCGTCGCCGTCCGCGAGTGCTGCGACTCTCACCTCGAGGGCCGGATCGAGTACGGGCGGGCCTCGGGGATCGTGCGCTTCGACGCGGGGAGCGTCGTGCTCGACTGTGGGCTGCGGGGGCGTGGCCGTGGTCAGGCGTCCGGTTCGCGGGCGCTCGCGGGCGCGGTCGCCGCGGACCGTGGCCGCCGCCGCGACACCAGCACGCCGTCCTCGATCTCCGGCCGGTACTCGACGTGCCCGCGGACGTACGTGCTGTCGAAGTCGTCGCGCGCCCGCATCCACGGGACGTACGGGTTGTCCCCGAACAGCGGCCCGACGTTGTCCGCGATGAACACCGCCCCGTCCCTGGCGAGGCCGCGCTCGAGGATCAGGCGCGTATCGTCGAGGTAGAGGCCCTTCCAGTGGTCGAGGAAGACCACGTCGAACGGCTCGCGGAGCGTCGCGAGGACGTCGCCCGACCTCCCGCACAGGAACTCGGTGCGCTCGCCGACGCCGGCGAGCTCCGCCATCTGCCGCGACACGCGCGACGCGGTCGGGCTCACGTCGATCGACACCAGGCGGCCGTCGGGCCCGAGGTGGCGCGCCATGACGATCGCCGAGTAGCCGACGAAGCTGCCGAGCTCGAGGACGTGCGCCGACGGCCCGAAGCCGCGCACCACCTCTTCGAGCAGGGGCGCCTTCTCGCCGACGTTCATCAGGAAGCGCCGCTCGGCCGCGAAGCGGTCGAGCGCGGCGAGCACCGAGGCCGGATCGCCTGGCCGCGCGTGCTCGCGCGCCCAGGCGAGGGCCAACTCCTGCACCGGGGGAGCGCCCTTCAGCCGCGCGGTCACGAACCGGACCAGCTCGGTCATCGCCCAGGGGAGGGCCCGGAGCCGGGTTGCGAGCACGCTGCCGCGGGGATCGTCCGTCATGACGCCACCTCTCTGCGCGGGAGGTTTCCGAACCCGCTCCGTCGTGGCAAGAGCCGCGGTAGCGGCCTGATCCCAGCCGCTGGCCGCGGCGTGTGTCAGGATGTGCGGCGGTCGGGCACGGGGCTCGGCCGGGGTCGATGGATGAAGGGAGATGCTGTCGCTGCTCGTGGCCGCCGCTTTGGGGGCAACGGTGTCATCGGGGATGAAGGCTGGCCCGCTCGGCGTCGACGACTCGGTCGAATACGTCGAGGCGTGCCTTTCTGCGATGATCGGCGAAGCGGACGTGGACCCGCCGCGCGCGATCCGGCTGTGCGTGTGCGGCCTCGTCAAGAAGAACGAGTTCGCCGACCTGCCCGAGGAGCAGCAGCTCGACCGCGCCGCCGAGTTCTGCGCGAAGAAGTATCGCGAAGAGAAGGACGAGCAGCCGGCGGTGCCGGCCCCGGGCCCGACGCCGGACCGTCCCGCGAAGGGTGCGCCGCGTGCCGAGGTGCCGCCCGGCCGTGCCGACGGCTGCTCCGCGGCGGAGTGCTCCGAGCGCGTGGCCACGTCGATGAAGATCGAAGCGAGTCGGGCCTTCCGGGGCGACGCGACCCTGCAGCGGACGTTCGTCCGGTCGTTCTGCTCCTGCAACGAGCGCATCGACGTGGCGCAGCACCCGGTCGGGTCGGAAGGGATGAAGCTGGAGGTGCAGCGCCGCCTCTTGAGCGCCATCGAGGAGGTCGACAGTGCCCCGCCGTCTCGTTGATCCCCGGGGCCGCCCGGTCGCGCGCCGCGGCCGGGCCGAGGAGCGTCAGCCGAGGCGCGTCTCGGCCGGGATCTGCGCCAGCCCGACCGGCTTGCGTCCGAGGATCAGCAGGCGCTCGAGCAGCGTGAGGTCGCGCGGCGGCGTCTTGTCGATCGTCTGGTAGCGGACGCGCAGCGCGCCCGCGTCGCCGTCGATCGTGAACCAGTTGAGGCGGTAGGAGGGCACCCAGATCCCGGGCAGTCGCCCGAAGCGCACCGGCACGTACTCGAGGCGCTTCAGCCACGTGCCGGTGTTGATCACCAGGCGTCCGTCGACCTCGCGCAGCGACGGGTTGTGCGTGTGACCGTAGACGAACACCGCCACCGACGGGTCGTTCGCGAAGACCTTGCGAGCCGCCGCGACGTACACGCCGTCCTTGTCGCGGTGCAGGACGTCGTCGCGCAGCAGCCCGTAGCGCGACAGCGCACTCTTCACGTCGCGTACCAGGAGGAAGCCGGGGATCGCGAGGATCAGCAGCGTCGCGATGACCGCGCTGTTGACGAACTGCACGAGGTCGAGGATGCGTCCCGGGAATCCGAGCATCGGCCGCAGGTCCATGTCGAAGATCCCGCTCTGGAAGCCGAGCAGGCGCTCGATCGCGCGCAGCGCGAAGATGCCGGCGCTCACCGTGAACAGCAGCAGGAAGGGCAGGATCGCCCAGCGCAGCCACGGCGCCATGTCCTTGTAGAAGTGGTTCGAGATCACCCAGAACGGCAGGTCCTGGTTCGGCTGCACGGACTCGACGTCATCGAGCCACTTGCTCTTGCTGCGGTCCGCGCCGCGCGCGGCGCCGGCGACGATGCCGCTGGTGACGAAGTAGCCCAGCGGCTGCGCGAAGCGGTTGCCGAAGTCGGGAAAGGCGTTGAACGCGTCGTGCTGGTTGCCGTGCTCGATCCAGACCGTGCGCCCCGCGATCCTTCGCGTGAGGCTCTCGCGCGGCTCGAGGACGACGTTCCACCGGGCGAGCTCGCTGGCGTACGACGGCACGCAGGCGAGGTCGTAGTCGTGGTTGCCCGGCAGCAGCGTGATGCGCACGCGCTCGCCGGTCGCGCGCAGCTGCGCGAACAGCTCGGGGTGTCCATCGGCGATCACCGCGAGCTTCGACTCGCCGTCGTGCTCGGTCATCTCCCAGAGCCCGAACGCGTCGCCGACGATGATCAGCTCCGCGTGCGACGGGCCGTTTGCGAGGTCGCGCAGCAGCTCGATCAGCTCGCGCTCGAACGCGCAGCGCGCGAGCCCGCCGTCGCCGCCGATGTGCAGGTCGCTCACCAGGTAGAGCGTCGTCGGGGCTTCGGCATCTGCGGCCATGCGCGCTCGGTAGCGCAGGACGGAGCGCGCCCGCAACCGGCGCGCCGGATGGCTCCGGGGGCGTGCGTCGGGGCGTCGTGACTCTGCACCTGCGAACGCCTGGCCTGCAGCCCGCGTAGCGTCAAGCACGATTCGCGGTCGCGCGGTGGACTTGCCGCGCGCCCCGTTCCGTCTAATCTCCAGGCGCGAGCCCGACGCTCGTGAGGAATCGAGGTCCGCCCATGATCCTGCCGAGCCGCATCTGCGCCACCTGCCGACGCCCGTCCACGTGGCGGCGAAAGCGTGCGCGCGACGGGCATGCTGTCCGGTACTGCAGCGACGCGTGCCGCGGGCGCCGTGCGGCGTCCGCGATCGTCGCGTCCGGTGGCGTGCCGGCGGGCGAGGCGGAGAGCGCGGCCGCGCGACGGCCCGGAGGGACGTCGCGGCGAGGACGCCTGTGAGCGCGCCGCCGGCGCCGGGCGCGCGCTACTACTCCGGCTTCTACCCGATGCACCTCGCGCTGCTGTCGGTGGCGCGCAACGTGCTGCCGGTGGCGTGGTGGACACCGGTGTCGAAGGAGCCGTTCCGCTTCGTGGTCGCGATCGACCGCCGCAACCATTCGCTGGCCCTGCTGCGCGGCTGCGGCGAGGCGGCGCTGCACTTCCTGCCGTGGCGCGAACGCGAGCGGGTGGTCCGCGCCGGCTACGCGAGCGGGCGTCGGCGCGACAAGGCGTCGCGGCTCGGCTTCGAGCTCGAGCCGGCGACCGCTCTCGCCGAGACGTGCGTCGTGCGCGGCGCGGACGCGGCCTTCGAGCTGCGCGTGCGCCGCGAGCTCGTCGAGGCGGACGACGACGGCGACCACGTGCCGTTCCTCTTCGACGTCGTGCACGTGCACCGCGGCGCGCGTCCGGCGATGGGCGAGCCGCTGCTCTTCCTCGGCTGGCGGGACTTCGCGACGCTCGGCGAAAGATGGCGTTTCCGCCCGTGACGCGCGGCCAGCGATGGCGTTGCCGTCCGTGACGCGGGGCGAGCGATGGCGTTGCCACCCGCGGCGCGGGCCGCGCTCGTTCAGTCGAGCAGCGTGCTCTGCGGGAGGAGCGCGCGCAGCGCCGTGCGGTCGTCGTCGGGCAGCCCGTGCCACGCGTCGCGCAGCTCGTGCCACACGCGCACCTGGAAGGTCTTGACCACGGCACGGAACGGGTGCCCGCGCAGCGTGCCGTCGTAGAGTGCGCGTCCCTGGTCGAAGGCGGGCTCGTTGAACAGCGTCTCGCCGCGCGCGGTCGCCTCGCGCCACGCGCGCTCGTTCTGCGCCATGAGCGGCGCGAAGGTCTCCATGACGATCGCGAGCAGCGGCCGCAGCGCGTCCGAGAGGAAGAGCGTCCCGCGCCTGCCGGCGTGCCGGCCGTCGCGGATGTCGACCAGCCACGCGTGCAGGCGGGGCGCGCGCTCGCGCAGCTCGCGCGCGACGCTCGGGTCGATGAGGTTCATCGACAGCTGGCCGTACGCGCTCGCGTCGGCGATGGTGAAGCGCTCGCCGAGCAGGAACGGCTGCGTCGCGAGCAGGCTCTCGAGCGCCGCCAGGTAGGCGACCCACGACTCGTACAGCAGGGCGTGCGTCGGCGGGAAGCCCGCGCGCGCCGGCGGCACGCGTTGCGGCTCGACGCGCGCCGCGTACCCCTGCGGCGCGACGCTCAACAGGTACGGGCAGCGCCGCACCTGGCGGCGCGGGATGCGCCTCCGGATCTCCGCGGCGGGGCGCGCGCGCAGCAGCGGCGGCGCGAGTCGCGACAGCTCGCGCGCCGTGTACTCGCCCATCGCGGTGTCGGTCGCGGCGCCGACCCATCGCATGTGGTGGACCATGTACAGGCCGAACTCGTCGAGCGCCTCGTCGATCAGCCGCGCGACGAAGCCGAGGCGCGGCTCGGTCGGGAACAGCGGCGGCACGCGTTCGCCCGCGCGCCCGTCGAGCCAGTGGCCGATCGACGTCGAGTCGTACTGGAAGGTTGCGCCGCCGTCCTCGCTGAAGAAGGGCACGGCGGGATACTCGTCGAGCACGGGGTCCATGCGCGGGTGGCGCCGCACACGGCCGGCGCGCTTCGCGCGGTCGAGGCGCGAGCCGATGCGCAGGTTCTCGAGCCAGCTGCCCGTGCCGGGCAGGCGGCGGAACGGCACCGCGTGGAAGCGCAGCATGGCCTCGAGCTTCAGCAGGAACGGCGACGCCTCGAGGCCCCAGGTGATCGCGGTCGGCATCTCCTCCGGGTACGCGTCGGTGCCACTCCGTGCACGCGCGCGCCGCCGGCGACGTACGTGCTGCGCATCACGCCGCTCCCGGACATGTGCGCCCGGCCGCCGGGCGGGGCCCGACCGGCGGCGCCGTCAAGCGCAATCCGGCAGGCGGTCGGTGAAGCGGCGGATCTCGCCGAGCACGAGCGGCAGCCGCGGGATGAAGCCCATGTGGCTGCACGGGTACCAGCGGATCGCCGGGTTGCCCCAGTTGCGGCGCATGTCCTCGACCAGCTCCGGGTCGAAGAACAGGTCCTCGGAAGCCGCGTACAGGTGGATGCGCTCGACGGGAATCACGGGTGCGAGGTCGTACCAGCCGATGTCGCCGACGAAGCGCCGGAACTCGTCGACGTCCCAGCCGAAGGCCGCGAGCTCGCGGCGCATGGTCTCGAGGACGGGCGCATCGCGCAGCATCGCGGCGAGGTCCATGTGCGCGATCAGCGGTGCAGAGAACGCGAAGCGCGGCTCGAGGCAGGTGAGGGCCGCCGACAGCGCGCCGCCGAGGCTGATGCCCGAGATGCCTACCGGGCGCGGGTCCTCCTCGAGCAGCACGCCGAGCAGCGTGCGCGCGTCGAGCAGCGTCTGGCGCAGCGCCTCGATGCTGCGCACGATGTCCGCGGTCCAGTAGAGCTCGCCGCCGTAGAGCGCGCGCGACGGCGTGCGGCGCCCGTGGTAGGGCGGCTGCAGCTGGACGATCTCCATGTCGAGCAGCCACGCCATGCCGACCAGCAGGGAGAGCTCCTCGAGGTGGGTCTCGGGCTGCATGTAGCCGTGCAGGTAGAGGAGACGCGGCCGCGGCCGCGGTGGTGCTGCCGACGGGCGGATGCGTCGCGCGTACACGACGTCGACCGAGCCGTACTTCTCGCGGTAGCGCGCGGCGAACTGCGGCTCGATCGGCTGGTGCAGCGAGGTGAACACGATGTCCTCGCTGACGATGCCGGGCAGGCGCCAGCGCGTCGTCACGCGCGCATCGGGGACGCGGTGCGGCGCGGGGAACATCGTCTCGAGCGGCAGCCCGCGGTAGACGTCGAGGTCGGCGAGCGTATTGCGGCTCGAGCGCGTGAACGCCTGCAGGACGCGGGCGGCGAGCCCGGTCACGTCGTCGGGGTGGGGCAGGGAAGGGAAGCTCATGCGTGTCGCACCGATGCGCGGAGCGAAGCGAGTGGGTCGCGGGATTGCAAGCGGGCGTGGCGCCGGTCCGCGTGTGGTCCGGCGCATTGACCCGCCCGCGCGACCTGTTGAGGCTCGCGCCATGCACCCTGTTGTCGAGTCCGTTCTCGCGCCGCTGCTCCGCGTCCACCAGTGGCTGTACGAGGCCAGCGACGGTCGCATCGGCGCGAGCCTCGGCGGGCGCCCGATGCTGCTGCTGCGCACCGTCGGCCGCAAGACGCGCGCGCCACGCACGGCGGCGCTACTCTACGTCCGCGACGGCGAGGCCTGGGCGGTGATCGCGTCGAAGGGCGGGGCGCCGCACCATCCCGGCTGGTTCCACAACCTGGTCGCGCAGCCGGACGTCGAGATCCAGGTCGGGCGCGAGCGTGTCCCGGTGCGGGCGCGGGTCGCCGAGGGCGAGCAGCGGGCACGGATCTGGGCGAGCGCCGACGCGGTCAACCAGGGCCAGTACGCGGTCTACCAGTCGCGCACGAAGCGCCCCATCCCGGTGATCGTGCTCGAGCGGCGCTGAGGGCGGTGGTGGGCGGCGTCCGCTCGCACGAGAGCCGTGGGTGGCAGCCTGACCGCAGGCGCGTGATCCGGCCGCCGGGCGGCTCCGTGCCGCAGCGCGGCGAAGGCCGCGAACGGGCGCGTTGCGCCGGCGCGGCGCTCCACTATCGTGGCCCGACGGGAGGGTCGGTCAGATGAACGAATGTCTCGATTTCTACATCGAC
>Ga0172362_10003106_pt1 | contig 14375 bp, 17 predicted proteins | sample LakKivs1_kivu2a2_FD_114534 | JGI IMG/M metagenome (GOLD analysis project Ga0172362, IMG submission 114534) | Sediment microbial communities from Lake Kivu, Rwanda - Sediment s1_kivu2a2 | ecosystem: Environmental > Aquatic > Freshwater > Lake > Sediment | place: Rwanda: Western Province, Lake...
CCATTTTTTAACAGTCTCCATGCAATCTCAACATCTTCCAACACATTTTTTTCGTCAAACCCACCGAGTTTCACTAGAATATTTTTTTTATAGATAGATAATGGTCCTGGTGTTGCATCTATAAGATTTGGTTTCTCCTTTACCTTTCTAATCAATGCAGTCACCATGTATTCTATATTCTGCATTTTTTCCAACAATGTGTTGGTAGATTTCGAAATTATGTGGGATGTAACCGCTGCAATATTTTCCGAATCAAAACATTTCATGCAGTTTGCCAGTGCATTGCTATCAAGAATGGTATCCGCATCCATTACTGCCACATATTCGTTTTTTACATGCTTAAGGCCAAAGTTTAGAGCAGATGCCTTTCCCTCATTTTTTTTTCTCAGAATCTGTATTTTATCAGCAAATTTTTTTAGTATGTTATATGTGTTGTCAGTGCTTCCATCATCAACAACCACTATTTCCATTTTATCTTTTGGATAGTTAATACTCAGAAGATTTTTGATAGTATGCGCAATTACATTTTCTTCGTTGTATACAGGTAGAATGAGACTTAGAGACGGGAGTTTGGAGTTTCTGGATTTATACTTTAGATCCCCTCTATTTTCCATCCATAAAAGCAGAGAGAAAAATGTAAAATAAGTAACAGTAAACAGAATTGCAATGTAGATTATATCTATTAGTAGCATTTTATCCACTTAGCGTTTGTATATAATTATGAAATTTTATTTTTAAAGTAGTTTCAATTTCCCGGTTATCTTGTCAATTTTTTTTTCTTCAGCCGGTCCTATGCCTACAGCTGTAACAGTTCCGGACTTGAGTTGTGTCAAACCAGCATCTTTTACAAGGAAACACGGCAGTTTTCCTTTCTTGGCTTCTTTGTAAATATCCTTCAATTCCTTCTGGCTTTCGACCTTAAGGACAATTTTTTTAGCAAATCCCTCCCATTTCTTGACTGTTTTTTCGTCAGCCAGCCTTGCTGCCCCAAAAGACGCATGCGCAACTTCCGTAGCCAGCTTGCCTTTTCCCATCTCTAATTCCTTTCTGACCACTATCACTTGCTTTAATGATTTTTTCATAAAATTAATACGGTAAAGTAAGAAATATTAACATCTCTAATAACTATACATAGCCCCGTCATCTAGTGGTCAAGGAAGGCAACCTTGAATACCAGGCTTTGGTCTTCGGGCTAAAGCTCAGATAAAAAATGAAGAAAGAAACCTGGGCACGCCAGTTCGAATCTGGCCGGGGCTATCTCAGAGGATAGCATGCCAGGCTGGAAGACTCATTTAATTTTCGGCTGCCTACTTTTGCTTCTTTGGTTTAACATTCTCTACTTTTTTATGCAATCTCTACTCACTTTCAAAAACATCTCTATTTTTTCAGTACTGACCATTTTCATCAGCATTTTTCCCGATATTGATCTTAAAAAGTCCAAGTCACGTATGCTAATTTCTCTCCTCATTGCATCAATTTTTTTGATTGAATACATTTTCATTCTTCCCAGCACTTGGTATTATGGTATTGCATTTGCTGCAATTTTTTACTTCTTATTTTTACTTTTGCCAACTAAGCATAGGGGAATAACACATAACTTTTTATTTTCCATCGTCTTCACAGTTCTTTTATCTTTGTTTTTCTATTTTACATTCGGATTAAATCAAAATGAAATTTTGTTTTTGTCAGGAATAATCTTTACAACATATTGTTTACATCTATTTTTAGATAATATTTAGAAAAAGTAGGAAAAGATTGAAAAATAAGAAAATCATAAAAAATCATTACTTCTTCTTCCTTCTTCTCTTTGCCAAGTTACTCACCCCTTTAATTTCTAATATTAATTATAGTTAACCTTGAATAAAAAGTTATTCTTTTTTTAAAAAATTCAAAAAAATCATTTTTTTGAACAAAAATCTTTATTTTGATAAAACAAAACATCTTTATGAAGATCAAATTATCGGCAACTTTTGAAGGAAAATGTCAAATCTGTAACAAGGAAAAGGTTGTTTTTACTGCTGGAGATGAAGATTCTAAAAAAGTTATTACAATTTGCAAGGAATGTTCAGATGAATTGGGTGATATGCAGGTTTCTGATGTGATAGACAAATATGGAAAGGTAGACGAAACATCTTTTGAAGAAGGAATAAAGGTTGAGAAAAAGTCTATGGCAGGTTAATTAACAAGGATTGGTAAAAATTAAAAAATAAAAAATCTCAAAAAGTTAATTTTTTTACCAAAGTCCGAATCCTAGTCCTAGTGTCTTTCCAAAAGCAAGCACTACTAGGATTACCAGCACTGCTAGGAGTGCAATTACTTGCCATGTTTCTAAGTTTATATTCAATAGAGGTACTTTCATGTTAACCATCTTTAAGATTAATTCGTGAAACAAAGACTTAAAAATGTCATTTTAAGTGGTAAAAAATGACAACTGCCAAGTAGTGTATTATGTTTTTACTCATGTTTTAGGTGAATTTTTTATATAATTTATCCATTTCCAACTCCTTCAAATGGAGAGGATTTTGAAAGCTCTGCTAGCATCAATTTTGCTATTGATTTTATTGTCAAATTTCTTTCATTGCTGTGTCCAAGAACCAAACATAATTGTAGTTTCAAGGGCTGTGGACGGGGATACGCTGGAACTTGAAAACGGGGAATTTGTAAGACTGCTCGGAATTAATACTCCTGAAAAGGGGCAGCCATTTTATGAAGAGGCCAAAATTGAATTGAAAGGATTGGTTGAAGGGAAGAAAATTAGACTAGAAGAGGATGGTGTTGATAGGGATGTTTATGGTCGCTTATTGAGATATGTTTTTGTGAACGAGTTTTTTGTAAATGCTGAAATGGTAAGAAGGGGATATTCTAAGTCACTAAACGGGCCATCATCCAAATACTACATTGAATTCAAAACTGCAGAAAGAATCGCAAAGGCGGAAAGATTGGGAATATGGAAATAATTATTTCTTTTTAAAGTTGTATCTTGGCTTTACTATACCAAATTCCAACTCTGAAGAGCATTTTGAGCATATAGGTACACCGTTTTTTATTACAATGTTATCAAGTTCAAGTCTTCCATGTTTAGGACAGTAACATTTTGCCTGTATGAAAATCACCTTTAATCTATTAACCCCCGCGGTAGCCTGGGAATTTTACAGAAATCAAATTTGCAATGCTTGAGACTAATTTTGGTTCGACGGTTATAAGATCGCTTGCTGTAACTATTCCAACAATCTTTTTACCGTCAACAATTGGTATATGCTTTATTTTTCTGCTCATCATCATCTCAACTGCATCGTCAAGAGTATTGTCAGGGCTCATTGCTATGACATTCGTGCTCATCAATTCCTCCACAAGTGTGGTGTTGATGTCTTTGTCATGAGCTATAGCCTTCAAAATATCGCCGCTAGTTAGCATTCCAACAATTTTGTCATCCTTAATAACAACAAGGCTTCCTATGTGCTTGTGAAACATTATTTTTGCAGCATCTTTCATGGTGTCATCAGAATTTATCAGGGCCACATTTTTGTTCATTATTTCTTTTAGCAACATATTTTTAGCCTATGTAACTATATAATTCTTTATCTTCTTCTGCCTTTTTCAGTTTTTTTGTTCTTTCAACAAATTTTTCATAGTACGTCTGCATATCCTTTGAAAGTCCAGGCGTGATTTTCTTAAGCGCCTCGTCAAAGTGTTTTTTGGTCACAATCTTTGCTTTCAAATCTTCCCTCAAAGCATCCATTGCAGCCTCTCTGCACAGAGCCTCCAGATCGGCTCCGCTGAACGATTCAGTTTTTTCTGCTAAATAATTTAAATCAACATTCTTCAGCGGCATGTTTTTTGTGTGAACTTTCAAAATTTCTAATCTTGCTTTTTTATCAGGAGGAGGAACCAAAACAAACCTATCAATCCTTCCAGGCCTCAATAAGCCTGGATCAATTATGTCAGGCCTGTTAGTGGCCGTTATCACAACAACTCCTTTCAGTTCTTCTATTCCGGATAATTCAGACAGTAACTGTGAAACCACACTTTCAGTCACTCCGCTCCCTGTATAGAGTCCACGCTTCGGAGCCAGAGAATCGATTTCATCGAAAAATATTATACATGGTGTTACTTGTCTGGCTCTTCTAAAGACGTCTCTTATTGCTTTCTCACTTTCACCAACCCATTTAGAAAAAATTTGTGGCCCTTTAACAGAAATAAAGTTTGCCCCACTTTCATTAGCCACAGCCTTTGCAACTAATGTTTTTCCGCAGCCTGGCGGGCCATAAAGAAGTATTCCCTTGGGTGGAGCTATTCCCATTCTTTCAAAACTTTCAGGTGATTTCAGTGGCCATTCAATCATTTCTCTCAAGTTCTGTTTTACATTTTCCAAATCACCAATATCTTCCCACTTTATTTTAGGAATTTCAACAAGCACTTCTCTCATTGCCGAAGGTTCAACAACCTTCAATGCATCCTCAAAGTCTTCTTTTTTGACAATAAGTTTTTCCATGACCTCTCTTGGAAGTTCTGTTTCCTCCCTCCATTTTATTTCTGGCAGCACCCTTCTCAAGGCGGACATTGCAGCTTCTTTGGCTAATGCAAGAATATCAGCACCAACATAACCATAAGTTATGTCAGCAAGCCATTTCAAGTCAACATTCTTGTTCAATGGCATGCTCCTTGTGTGTATTTCCAAAATTTCCAATCTTCCATTTCTGTCAGGCACAGGAAGTTCAATCTCTCTGTCAAATCTTCCCCCTCTTCTCAAAGCAGGATCAATTGCATTCGGCCTGTTTGTTGCAGCGATAACAATAACCTTTCCTCTCTTCTTTAAACCATCCATAAGAGTTAGCAACTGTGATACGACTCTTCTTTCAACTTCACCACTAACCTCTTCCCTCTTTGGAGCAATTGCATCTATCTCATCGATGAAAATTATAGACGGAGCATTCTTTTCTGCATCTTCAAATATTTTTCGTAGATTTTCTTCTGATTGGCCATACCACTTGCTCATAACCTCCGGTCCGCTTATGGAAATGAAATTGGCTCCTGATTCGTTAGCAACCGCTTTTGCAAGAAGAGTTTTTCCCGTTCCAGGTGCTCCGTAAAGTAACACACCTTTTGGTGGCTCAATGCCAAGCCTTTCAAACAATTCTGGATGTCTCAAAGGCAGTTCAATCATTTCCCTTACTTTGTGAACAACTTCTTTGATACCTCCAATATCCTCATAGGTTACTGCAGGTATTGCCCTTTCTTCAAGCTTCAAGGTCTCAGGAAGCTCCGGCAAAATTTCCAATTCCGTTTCATCCATGATTCTCACTATTCCAGCAGGATCAGTATTTGTAACAATAAACCTGGTTTCTCCTGGAAAAGGTGTGAAAAAGAAATCCTCAAAGTCCATTCCAAAGAATTCTTCAAAAATGCCTCCGCCACCAGTTCTTTTTTTCACAACAGGCGACGGTACAATGATATCACCTTTGGCAACCGGTCTCATGTAAATATTTTGCTTAATCAAATTCGGGGATATGTGAATAATAAATCCTCTTTCTGCCGGAGCAATTGTCACATTCTTTGCTTCCTTTGTTTCAGCTTTTCTAATCTTAACATATTCACCCACACCAGAACTGGCATTCCTTCTTAAAATTCCATCCATCCTAACCAAGTTCAATCCCACATCAGAAGGATAAGCACGAACAGCGATAGCACCAGTTTTCTTGTTGCCTTCAACCTCTACAACATCTCCTTCCCTAATGCCGATTTTACCCATGTTGGAAGAATCGAGTCTGATAATTCCTCTGCCGGCTTCTTCTCTTGCTGTGAGTTCGCCGACCTTCAACCTCAATTCATTAGTTTTATTTTCTGCCATTTTATTCTTCCTCTACTTCCTCTTCTTCCTCTTCCGGCTCCTCAAAGAATTCGTTCTCGTCTTCATCTAATAATATTTTGAAAGCCTTCCAAATAACTTTATTTCTCCATTCCTTCATGAACTTCTCTATTTTATCAAAATCGTCTTCAGGCACGATGAAGCTTGATTGGTCAACTTTTTTATGGGGCATTTCGCTAAGAACCCCTCCTCTTTGATACTCATAAACCTCTTTTTCAGTTTCCTTTCCTTTTTGAGCAATCACTCCCTTCTTGATTACCTGCTTCCATCCATAAAGACTTCTGAAGAATTTGTTCCTCTCATAGCTGCTCTCAAACTTTTCAGACTTTACTGAAAAAGCAAAAAGTACAGCCTTCTTTTCCGGTACATCTTTCTTCTCCAATACAGCCTTCTTCTCCTTGAGTTTTTCTTCTGGCATACCATTTTTTTGTCAGAACTAGTATTTAAAGTTTTAGGGTTTAAGTAAACCATAAAACTGCTTAGACAGCTACCTTTCGTTCTTGCCGCATTTCTCTGCATACTCGCAGAGGTTGCACATCCATTTCATATCTTGAACTTCTTTTGCTTCAGCCTCTGGCAAATCATTTTCAATCAAATGTTTGTGAAGACATTCAAACCTGTTTATTATTTCGGCGGCTTCCATCTCGTTGAAAGGAATCTCAAAAATTTTGCTTTTCAAATTGTTTTTGTCTATGTAAAGAATTATGCCGTTGTGGATTCCCGTGGCAGTCATGTAGAACATCAACTGCATTTTGTGGTTTGCCAGCGGCTTCTTTACAATATCAACATTCTTTGTCGACTTGACTTCTACCAGAATTTCTTTTCCACTCTCTTTTATAAGAATCAAATCATCAACTCTTCCAGAGACTACAAAATTTTTCAAGTTGATTTCAAATGGCAACTCGCTTTTTATCAGCTCAACTTCCTTGTTCTTCTCGCTCTTCAGTACTTCAACAACAAACCCGTGGAGCATATCGCCCACTTCAAAAATTTTCAGCAGCTCTTTATCAATCTTTTGTGGATACTTGTAGGAATACCAAATTTTTCTCAAGCAGTTTCCAACTTCGGAAGGATAATATCTTCCAGTCTGTTTCGGCTTTACTTCTCTTTCAACGTATCTATCAATCAATGAATCAAAATCAAAGTCCATAATTATTAATGAACTGCAATAAATTAATTTAAATTCTTTAAAAATTCATTCCTTTTTCTTCTCAACTTTCGGTTTGCTCCAATCCTTTTTGGTTTCGCATTTTGGATCCAGGCACATTCTGAATGGTCTTTTTCCCTTACGCCAAGCCTGAATTATCGGTGTGTTACATTTCTCACAAACCCTGCCAGTAGCTTGAATCAACGCACCACCTGGTAATGGAAAGCCCGTTTTGCATTTCGGATAATTGCTGCATCCGACAAAGAATTTCATAGTTCTTCTCGATCTAATAATTCTCAACTCTCCTGTCTTGCAGACAGGGCAGTTGCCTAGCCTCCTCTCCTCTTTCCTTGCTATAACCAATGCTTCCAAAAGTTTTTTGCCGATTTTTTTCTCATTCTTTTTGAAGTCCTTCAATATGTCTTCCAAAGTTTCTCTGGCCTCTTCAACAACCTCCTCTCTCTTTTTCTTTCCTTTCATAACAAGTTCCATTTCGTCCTCAAACTTTGTCGTGAGATCCTCGCTCAATATCCTTGGTACATTTTCCTTCAGCGCATTTATCACAGCCTCACCAAGTTTTGTGACCTGTATGCTTTTGCCAATTACGTATTTCCTATTGTAAAGGGTTTGCAATATTTCTGCACGCGTTGCCCTGGTTCCAAGATTTCTTTTCTCCATCTCTTTGACTATGCTTCCCTGACTGTATCTTCCAGGCGGTTGAGTTTCTTTTGATATCTGCTCAACTTTCAAAACTTTGAGAACATCGTTGATTTTCATTTCAGGCAGTATCTGCTCGTCAATAGACATGTATGGTTTATATATCTCAGTCCAGCCGGGCGCGATAGTTCTTTTGCCGACAATTGAGAATTTATGTCCTCCGATGTCCAATGTAACTGTGTTACTTTCCCTCAAAGCATATTCTGCAAAAACTGCAAGGAATCTTCTTATTATCAAATCATATATTTTCTTCTGTTGGGCTGTCAGCTTTTTCAAATCGGCAACCTCAAAGGTTGGATAAACTGCAGGATGGGCAACGTCTTCTCTTGGTCCTTCATTGGGTACAAGGTTTGTTTTTTTCATAAGTTTGCTGATGAACTGCTCATATGGTTTTAATGTTGACAAGGCTTTCAAAATTTTTCCATAATTGATATTTGGAGGTAATTTTTGGGAGGACGATCTTGGATACGATATCGCTCCAGCCTGATACAAACTTTCTGCTATGCTCAAAGTCTGAGTTGGTGAGAACTTGAATTGAGCGTAGGATTCGCTCTGCAAATCGGTGGTGTTGAATGGAACTGGGGGCGACTGCTTGTATTCTTTTTTCTTTATATCTTTTACAATTGCATTTTTGCCTTTGCAGTCCTGCAAGACTTTGTCAGCTTCATCCTTAACCCACATCCTATCTTTTTCATAACCAGCAATCACATCTTTATTGTCTATCTTTACATGAGCCTCAATTTGCCAAAATGGTTTTGGTTTGAATTTTCTTATTTCCAATTCCCTCTCTGCAAGCATTGCTAAAGTTGGTGACTGGACTCTACCTGAAGACAATATGGCAAATCCTTTCTCTGCAGAGTTTTTCAATGCAGTGGTCAATGCTCTCGTCAGGTTTATTCCCCACATCCAATCAAGTTCATGCCTTGTCAACCCACTTTCAAGAAGAGGAAACATGATGTGAGGTTCTTTGTTTTTATAAGATTCTATCAATTCATCCTTTGTCAGCGTTGAGAACTTCATTCTTTTTGCATCCTTTACTCCGCAAAGGAATCTCAAAATGTTGAAAAGAAGGACTTCACCTTCGCTGTCAACATCTGCAGCGTCTATAAATTCTCCAGCATCTTTTACTAGGCTTTCTATGTTTCTGTAATACTTTTCAGTCCATTCTGTTCCTTTTTTTGTGAAAGTTGGAACCCATTCATACGAAAATATAGGGTAACCCCAACCCACAACTTTCTTGTCTTTGACTGGATTCAAAACAAAGAGATGTCCGACAGCAGGAACACAGATGTGTTTTTTCTTATTCACGGTAAACTCATAAAAATTCGCACCATTTTGTTCAATGGTTTTGGGCTTTTTGTCAGCTATAGCTTCTGCAATTCTTCTAGCAGCATCTGGTTTCTCGCTGATAATCAAGGTGTATTTTGGCATTAAATCAAATTCCTATTGAAATTTATAAATGTTACTCCAGAACAATTGGGTGTTTGCCAGATACTAGTAATTTTTCCAAAGCTGCTATCCTACTTTCGAGTTGCATAATTTTGCCTATAATCACATCTAAGTCTGCAATTCCCTTACCACCACTTTTTTCCACATCCCCAATTCTTTCTTCCAAATTCTTTACACGCCCCTCAATATTTTCTGACACCTGGAGACCACCTGTCTCCTTTGCAATGCCTTTCATGTTTTCCAACAAATCTATGGTTTCTCCTATTCTTTCAGTAATAGCAGCGGCACTTTTTTCCAAATTGTCAACTCTTGATGATAGTTTCAACAATGCATCATTATCTATCGGCTTAAACTGACCAGGAGCAATCTCTTGCGACATGCCTCTTATGTTTGCTATCTCCTTTTCCATGCTTTGTATCTTTTGATCAATCTCAACCTTTCTGTTTACAAGGAAATCTACATTTTCTTTGAGCGATTTGACTCTTGAACTGAGGAATTTGATATCAATATCGGATTTCGTGGCTTCTTCACCCTCAACTTTTTCTTTCAAATAAACAATTTCTTTGTTCAATTCGGACCTGAGATCGGCAACTTCAGAAACAATTTTGTTAATAACGTCTTGTGAAGGTAGAGATTTTATATCAACTCCCTTTTCTATTTTCTCCATTATTTTTTTCAGTTCCACTACCCCAGCATTCTCAACAAGTAAGAAATCTTCCAGTTCATCAACCTTTTCCTGAATACCAGATAAACTTTTTACATCAACCTTCTTGATTTTTTCACTGAGTTCTCCTATTGCAATTTCAAGATTGACAAGTCTTTTTTCTATCTGAAGGAATGAAAACTTGTATTTGTTTTCATCTTCAGGAACCTCTGCTTCAGGCTCTTTTACAGCGGCATTTTCCGTTGGTTCTTCTTCAGTGCCTATTTCGATTTCTTCGTCTACCAAAATTCCACCTAAATGATAACTTGTTTTTAACAATATTATAAGTTACTCCCCTAAGCCAAAGATACCACAGGATTACGACTACGGCAATTAGCCCTTCTCTCCATAGAATACTATGAACAAGGTCAAAGTACTGGAAGCCATAAGAGGCACATAGAGCTACTGTAGTTACTATTCTAAGCACATTTATCACAAAAATCAGGGGCAATGCAAATAGCAGAAACTTCATTTTTCCTTTCCATTTCTTGTCAGGCGTAGCAATTACCAATGCAGCCAATGCGTAGAGGGATTTCCAAGCTGTTGAATCCATAGAGACTTCTACAATCTGAACGCCGCTGATCGAAACAACTCTGATAAAGTACATCAATAAATCAACCTGGTATCCCAGAAGATTCAGAATGCTATAGCTCACAGCTGCAACAAAATTCTGGAATGGAATGTAAATGTAGTTGAAATAAACTATGATATCCAGCGGTATTGCCAGCAGATTGAAGATTATGAAGAATTTTACAATTTTCCATAGCTTTCTTTGCTTGGCGTTGAGTTTCATCAATCTCTCCTTCTCATCAATTCTCTTACTGCATCTACTATATTTTCTGTTTTTTTCTTCAAAACTCTTTTCACAACATCATCAAAAAGGTCCTTCCTCTTAAACTTTTCAACAGTCTCGTCAATTTTCAGCAGCATTCCATGATAGTTTTTGAAAGCTCGCAATGCAGCGGCAAGAGCATCCTTCTGATGAGAATCCTTTATCCTTTCTTTGTAGTCATCAACTATTTTTGATTTCTCTTTGTAGGTCATGGAAACAGCTGGATAGAAAGTCTTAGCTCCCAAGGAACTTGCAATTTTTTCAATGCCCTTTGGCAACGGGTTAACATCAGATGCAATTATCAGAGGATTGCCAAATTTCAAAATATGCTTCACAAGTTCGCTTCTTGTTGTTTCTTTCTTGCTAGAAAGATTGACAATATCACCATTTGTATCAACTACTGCCACTCCAGTTGTGGTTCCAAGATCAATTCCGACAATCAAACTTTTCCTCAGATGAGCACCTCAGTATTTTTCACTTGAAATCTTTTTTATTTTTTTTGCTAGCTTTTCACCAATTCCCTCAACGGATTTTAATTCTTCCTCAGTAGCTGAAAATAATTTTTCCAGCGAACCGAATTTTTTCAGAAGTCTTTTAGATAAAACATTTGATACTCCAGGAATGCCAGATGCTATGAACTCCTTTACCATTTTTGAATCAAACGGCTTCTTTCCGACTTTAAATGCCACGGCACGCTTTCCTTCTTCTTGTTCTTTTTTTGCAATCCAATAAATCGTTTTAGCAGTATCAGATTCATTCCTCGTATTTATCAAACTCATTCCAAAATCAATCACCAAACTTGCAACAGCTGCCTTCAGAGCATTTTCATTTATTTCTCTGTTTGAATAGCCTTCTATGATTATAATTGGTCTTTCAAAGCTCTCCTTCAAGTTTTTTGACTGTTCGAATATTCTACCATCAATTATTGATGAAATGAAATCTGAATGTGTTTTCCTTTCAATTGCAATTCTCTCACTGCATACAAAATCTCCATCTACAAGATTGGTCTCATTTATGGTTGCGCCGAGTTTCTTGAGAAGTTCGATTACCTCTCTTTCCCTGTAGTCGCAAACTATTGCCACTTTTCCTGGATACTTCAAAAGGCTTTGCTTTTCTATCATTTTACCCAATCCTTTAAGGTTTTCTTTTTCTTCAGTTTATTTTTCATATCATAAAGAATTCCCTTCATTTTTTTCTCCTTGTGAAAGGCTGCCCAGTAATACGATTCATCTCTTGTTTTTTTGGTTATCAAGAATATGACTTTTCCTGATGTTTGTCTTCCAACCCTTCCACGCCTCTGAATAGATCTTATCTCACTTGCCACAGGTTCATAGAATATAGCATAATCAACAGCTGGCACATCAAGCCCCTCTTCAGTTATAGAAGTTCCTGCCAATACATTGAATTCTCCACTTGCAAATCTTTTCAAAGTTTCAATCTGTTCTTCCTGCGTCAGCCCCTTTCCTTCCTTCACTGCTTGCCCAATTAAGATTTCAGATTTTATTCCTTCGTTCTTGAGGGTTTCATTTATTTTGTCTACAGTAAACCTGTAATTTGCAAACACGATTATTTTTGAATCAGGTTTTTTTCTAAGAACATCTTTAATGATAAAAATCAATTTTTCCAGTTTGGGATGCTTGATATCCTTTTTCTGCAGGTCTTCAGTCATTTTTAAGACTTCTATTATTCTGGGATCTTTTATAATTTTTTGATCAGTCTTTTTTTTGCTTTTCTCTATTTTTTTCAGATAATCGTAAAGCGGACTTATTCCCTGTGTTTCCAAAAGTTCTAAGGCATGATCAAGCTTTATGGCCTCTGCGCACCTTATCATGACCCAAAAAAGAGAATAATTTTTTGCACCATGTCCATATTTCGAGGCAATCCTTTCTTGAAGCATAAGGAGCTGGCTCTTGGACGGTCTATATGTTGAGACGAAATGATGCTCTCTTAACCAATATATGCTGTCTTTCAAAACCTGTTCCAACATTCCCTTAATCATTTTGAATTCTTCGGGAAGTTCAATCTCTATCCATTCCTTTTCTACAGGCTTGACATATTTTTCAACATCTTCGTCAGCCTCAGTCCTTATTTCAACTGCCTCTATGAACAAATTCTTTTTTATTTCATCAATTCTTTCAAAGCTTCCGCCTGGCGAGGCAGTCAATCCAAGAATAAGGGGATGCTTTGACTGCTTTTTGTATTCCTTTGCAACAAATGTGTAGGAATATTCTTTTATGCACCTGTGTGCCTCATCAAAAACAACAAGAGAAAAATCACCTAAGTTTATCTCATTATTTTTCAAATCATTTTCAATTGTCTGCGGAGTGGCAACAACAACTTTGAATTTTTTGTACAGTTTGCCTCTTTCGCCAGGCTTTATAGTTCCTGTAACCAAAACAATTTCATCCTTGCTCAAATCTGTAAATTTCTCAAAACTTTTTTTATGCTGAGCATTAAGAGGTCTTGTCGGTGCCATAATGAGAATTTTGCTATCAGGAAATTCCTGCAATCTTTTTATTGCAACCAACAAAGCAATTAATGTTTTTCCCATTCCAGTCGGTAAAACGACTAATGTATTTTTCTTTCTTGCAGTTTCAGCTATATTTTCCTGATATTCCCTCGGTTCTATGTCTTTTATACTAGTCATCTAATCCTCATTCTCCTATTATCGTTATTACAATTTCTCTTTCTCTTGCTTCAAAAAGCTCGACAAAGAATATGTTCTGCCATGTCCCAAGAACCATTTTTTCATCCTTAAGTGGAATCGTGACGAATGTTCCCAAAATATTTGACTTGATATGAGCTGTTGCATTCTCATTTCCCTCATAATTGTGGAAATATTTTTCCTTCATAGGAACTACTTTCTCCAAAAAATTGATTAAATCTCTATGAATAGTTGAATCATTTTCTTGAATAATCAAAGCAGCAGTATTGTGCAAGGCATTTACAAAAACCACACCATTTTTAATTTTTGATTCATCTACTACTTTCTGTACTTTCGGTGTTATCAGAACAAAATCATTTATGCTTTTGGTTTTAATTGAAATAGTTTCTTGAAAAAGTTTCATATTTTTAATCTATTTATTGAGATATAAATTCTGAATAAAAAATTGCAATGTATCAGTGATTGTTAAAAACTTCTTTAATTCACAAATAAAAAATTAATTATGAGCCTTGTAAAAGATGGTATAGGCTTGTTTTTGATTCTTTTATCATGGTTCAATCCATTTTCTTTTGCACTTCCAATCAGAATTGCAATTTTCATCTTGGGATTTGATACAATGAGTATTTTACCCAAAGTCCTTATTTTTATTTTATATTTTTTCTTCCCATTGCTTGGAGAAGCACTCAGCTTTCTTTTCTGGACACTAATTATTTTGGCAATAGTTGAAGTGATTGTATCGCTTTTAGAAAAAGAAGGAATTGTTAGGATGATAGTTAAGCCACTGATTGTATTTGTTTCAGTGTTTATTGGGCTGAATGATTTGCAATTGGCACTGATAGCTGCTGGAATAGACTTAATTTTAAATCTAAAGTTTTAGTTAAATTATATGCCGAGGTCGCATAATCCGGTAGTGCACCGGATACTTTGTAGGTGAATCTCGAAAACCGGCGGGCGCAAGCCCATCTGGGTTCAAATCCCAGCCTCGGCGCTCTTTTA
>Ga0172362_10003108_pt1 | contig 14373 bp, 12 predicted proteins | sample LakKivs1_kivu2a2_FD_114534 | JGI IMG/M metagenome (GOLD analysis project Ga0172362, IMG submission 114534) | Sediment microbial communities from Lake Kivu, Rwanda - Sediment s1_kivu2a2 | ecosystem: Environmental > Aquatic > Freshwater > Lake > Sediment | place: Rwanda: Western Province, Lake...
CGGTGATTTAGGTTCCCTGGCCGGACTCGGTGCAGGAATCGGTTTCCGTCTGCCTGTCGGAGATCTGAACATCGGACTGGACTATGCTTTTACTCCCTCATACGGAGATTTAGGAAAGAACGGCCACAGGATTACAATTCTGGCGAAATTTTGAGTTAACCCGGCTGTCGAAGCGACTGGCTTACGTCGCGCCGTAAATATTCCAGAGGGCAATAATCGTCTGTCAGGACAATTCCGCTTTCATCCGCTTCCAATTCAGAGCCGAGGTATAAGCCGACAATATGTCTTGCCAGGCGGCCATGAACAGCCGTGACATCCTGCTTCAGTTTCATCGGAGCATCGGAAGCAAAAAACACAATATTCGCAATGGAATTTTTAATCCTTATCCCCCTGCTTAAAGAAAAAACTCTTACACTGCCAAACGTTCCCTTCAATGTTTTGCATACGGATTTCCATGTCTCGGGCGGTTCTCCGTTCAGTATGTCCAGAAGATTTATAGCCAGAATCCCGCCTGGCTTGAGAATTTTCCTGATTTCCCCGAAACTTTCAAGCGTCAGGAGATGAAAAGCCGCGGATTCTCCGCTGTAGGCATCGACGATGACAAAATCGTATTTTTTTCCGGTATTCTTTATAAAATTTCTTCCGTCGCGTATATAGACATTCCCGAAATCATCCAGAAAACCGAAATATTTTTTTGCAATGGCTTCCATCTTCGGCTCTATGTCCACGACATCGCTTTTGATACCGTAGTCCCAGAGGCGCCTCGGGATATTACCTCCGGCAAGGCCGATCACAAGGGCATCCTTTGCTTCAGGCCTGAAAAGCATCATCATTTCAAAAGAATATATGTAGACATTCCCGGGCAGGTAGGTTTTTGTTTCGATTGCCGACTGGTTTACTCCGTCGTACAGAATCATCCTGCTGTTCTTCCATTCCCATACCTTTATCTGCCCGTAAAAAGATTCCGTCGCAAAAACAATCGCAGGATCATTCCCGCGCGATGAAAATATCTTTCCCGGAAACAAAGTTAATCCCGGGAAAAACAGCAAAAGCGGAATAACGGCGTATTTCCGGTTAAGAAGCAGATATATCAGCCAGAGCATTATCAGGATGGTGCCCTGCACGTACAGAATCATCCGCGTTCCTATCGACGGAATAAGGACAAACCCGGTTAAAATCGTGCCGGCAAAGCTCCCGAGCGTTGAAACGGCGTAAAGTTTTCCTGCTGTCCTGCCCAGAATTTTCAATTCCATGGCGGCAATCCTGACAGCACAGGGGGAAACCATTCCCAGAAGCACCAGCGGGACAGAAAACAAAACATAGGCGCTGAAAAGCGGACCGAACCTGAAACCAAAATAAGAACCCATCCTGAGAACAACAGGCGCCAGAAAAGGCACCGGCAGGAGTGTCAGCCCTGAAATCAGGACCAGCAGGTAAACAGTGCCAAGTACAGGACGCCTGTCGGCAACAACCCCGCCAAGCCAGTAGCCGATTGAAAGACATGTGAGGGCCACGGTAATCAGCGATGCCCATACAAATAAGCCTGCGCCGTATGTCGGAGCAACCACCCGGGTACCCATCAATTCAATGACCATCACTGCGGCGCCGGTAAAGAAAAGCGTAATCAAAAGATAACCTTTCCGGGAATCCCGGCTCATTTTTCCTCCTCTGTCCGGACGGCAATTCCGGCATATTTTTTCTGCACAGGCTCCTGCCCGGAAATTTCCGCCGACAATCTCAGATTGAACTGACGGTTCAGATTTGCCGGATTGTCGGGTATAAGCAGTACCGCATAAAAATCCCTGGCTTGTCCTGCGGGAACAGTTACGGTGTCGTTTTCAAACGACAGATAATTGTCAGCCTTCAGTCTGAACATGTATTTTTGTTCGCTCCGGTTGCGAAGCTGAAAGACCATCTTCCTGGGTTTACCGGCAGAAACTCTGGCTGATGCCTGCTCGGGCAGAATTTCAAAATCAGGATGTATGTTCATTTCATCTATCAGATCAAAAACGTTTATGCGAAAACGGTTGATTTCAATATTCACCAGAACACTCACGGTTTCCGGCAGGGCCGCATTCATGGCAGAGAGATTCAGCTTAAAGTGGTATTTCTGTCCCAGATACTGTGAATCGTCAGGAATTCTGATAAAGAAATTCTCACTGGCTTTTTCTCCGGGCTGCAGAAAAAAATACTGTTTATCAATGCTTATCCATCCCTTATCCGGAACAGATTTGTATCCGGTGTCAAACGGTAGTCCGTCCAGAGAAACCCATGCCTGCACCTGCACAGGGTCCGGAAAAGTATTTGATATTTCAATGCCTGAGCCGAACGCTTTCCTGAAATCGGCAACCTTACCTATGGATAAGCTGGAAATTGTTATTTCGCCCGAGGGAACAACCGACAATACCCCTGATGTGCAAAACGCGGGCGTGAAAACCAGAAAACAAATGACCCAGATAAACGGCATTAAATAAGGATTTTCTTTACAACTTCAATGGCTTCTGTTGCCAGGCCGGTGGATTGCGCCTTTTCCAGGTCCTTCCTGCGCCGGAAAATCATAAACGCTTTTTTCATTATATTTGCAAAAAATTCCCTGGATATAGCCATGCTTGTCACCGGGTCTGTCCTGTATGTAAACTGGTCCTCTCCGAACCAGCCCTCGTAGCCGGTATCGATGGCAGCATAGCAGAAATCGGCAAAACGCCAGTTGTCGCCTGTACCGGCAATCCGGTCCTCGTCATTACTGTGATATTTTGCATTGTTTACGTGAAAATTCGTGAGCGACACCCCGAATTTTTTTGCCGCATAAACCACTTCTGCGGGTTCAACCCCGTACATCTGCTCGTGACCGTAGTCGACGCAGATGCCCATGTTGTTCCCGCCGCAGGCACTGTTAACTTCCTTTGCAACAAGAATTGCCAGATGGCTGGTCGGAACAACCATGTTACCTTCTCTTGGTTCCTTTGCTTTTGCTTCTGTTCCGAATTTTAAGCCGCGGGATTTCGCCTTTTTATTGATCTCAATACATCCCTCAATAAACCTGTTTAACTGGTCGCCATAATTAACCTCAAAATTGTAATCCCAGCCGTCTGACCCGGGCCACAGAGCAACGCTGAAACAGCCTATCTCTGTCGCAATATCTATTCCCTGAAGAACCATTGAAACAGCTTCCCTGCGTATTTGCGGAGAGACGTTGGTTATGCCGCCCAGCTTCCATTTCGGGTCTGTGAACAGATTCGTATTCATATTAGTTGGAATCACTCCGGATTGTTTCAAGGCTTTTTTAACATCTGCAACGGTCTGCATGTCCGGCTTGTATTTTTTATCGATGAAAACAGCCTCGTGAAACTCTATCCCGGCTATTCCTGCCTTTGCAACCCGCGAAATCTGGCTTATTATATCCGCCTTGAATCCCGGGTCATTGCTGTTATACCCCCCAGGCGCAAACCTGTCGCAAAAATCCCCTGCCGCCCAGTGTCCGGCCGCAAAATTAATGCCGAAATCCCTGAAGAAAGCGTCTATTTTTGCTCCTTCCAGATAGCTTGAATATTCTTTATCGAGTTTTGCCAGGTTTTTTTCCGTAATTTTCATGATTTCCTCCGGTTGCCCCGCTGTTTTCCCTGTCCATATTTTTCCACGTATCGTTTATGCCCGCGTTCGACTTCCGACTTCGGAATCACTCTGGGTTTGCCGATCATCAGCGCAATAAAACATGTCCTGCAGGCATCTTCAAGCATCACCGCTGCTTTTACGGCTGCCCTGGGATCCGGTCCGACCGTAAAAACTCCGTGCTGTTTCATAAGAATAGCCGGACTCCTGCCGATTTTTTCGACTATCTCCTTCCCGATTTCAAGGCCGCCTATTTTTGCATAGGCGGAAACCGGGATCGGTCCGCCGAATTCATCGGCAATGGACGTAAGATAAACCGGAAGGGATTTGCCTATTGCGGCAAAAGCAGTTGCAAAATTGGAATGAGTATGGACAATTCCTCCGACATCCGGCCTGTGCCGGTAAACGTAAAGATGAGTGGCAAGATCGACCGACGGCGCTTTTCTGCCATCCACGATCCTGCCGTTCAAATCAACTATCACAATATCTCCGGGCTTTAATTCATCAAAGAGAACTCCGCTGGGCTTTATCGCCACCAGCCCGGTTTTTCTGTCGCGCCCGCTCACATTGCCCAGAGTCCATACCACAAGCCCTGTGCCGGCAAGCATTTTATTATACCTGCATACTTCGTGTTTAAGCTTTTCCAACATTGTGTTTTATTATATAATAAAGAATGCGGACAGTCATCTAAAAAATGTAACGTTATACAGGTTTATCCGTATAATTAATTGGAGGAAAAATGAAAGCAATGATAATTTCAATCCTGCTTGTTTTGTCCGGCCCTGTGCTTGTACCTGTCAGTGCCCGGGCTGAAACAAAAACAGTGCAGATACCTGTGCCGCTCCAGGACATTTCCCTGCAGAAGGAAAGCTCTCATTCAATCCAGAGGGGAATTGAATGGCTGAAAAACAGCCAGAAAGAAAACGGTTCATGGCAGGACCATCCCGGAATCACAGCACTTGCAACCATTGCCATGCTGTGGAACCCGGAAACCAGGTTCAACAGCAAAGACCCTGCAATAAAAAAAGGGATCGGCTACATCCTTTCATGTGTCAAATCAGACGGTTCAATTTACAAGGATGATTCTCCTTCATACGTCACTTCAATATGTCTTATGACATTAGTATATGCTAACAAAGGCGAATACAATGATGTTATCAAAAATGCCAGAAAATTTCTGTTTAAGTCGCAGAACGATGAAGAAAAGGGTGTTCAGTCTGACAATCCGTTTTATGGCGGCATAGGATACGGCAAAGACAAGGAACGTCCTGATCTGTCGAACCTGCAATGGGCTTTAGAAGCTGTCAAAGTATCTGAATCCGCCGGGGAAAACAGCCCCGAAGACAAAAAAACAGAGAAACTTGCCTGGGATAAGGCGCTGAAGTTCCTGGAAAGATGCCAGAACTATAAAAAGACAAATGACCAATCATGGGCAGGTGATGATGGAGGCTTTGTATATTATCCCGGAGAAAGCAAAGCCGGCTACACTCGCTCATACGGCAGTATGACCTATGCCGGTTTGAAGAGTTTCCTTTACGCAAAGGTTGATAAAACTGACGACAGGGTTCAGGCAGCATATAAATGGCTGAAACAGAACTATTCTCTTGATGAAAATCCGGGCCTCGGACAGCAGGGACTTTATTATTATTTTCTGACCATGGCAAAAGCATTGTCTGCCTACGGCGAAGATACACTGGTCGACCAGAAAAGCACTTCCCATCAATGGCGGACTGATCTCATGCAAAAACTCGTCTCTCTGCAAAACGGCGACGGTTACTGGGCCAATCCTGTCGGAAGATGGTGGGAAAACATGAAAGAACTGTCGACTGCCTATGCCCTGATGACGCTGGAAATTGCCTGCCCGAATCCGGAAAAATAGAAATAGGGACAGTTACCATTTTTGGATGTTTTTCTCCATTGCTAAAAAATGGTAACTGTCCCTATTTTTCTTTTCGTATGGTTATCGTAATCCTTGTGCTTCTTGGCGGTAAAACTTCGGGATTGGCGTCGTAAGCCGAATAACCCGTTGCGTCTGATTGAGTGGGACATGCATAATTTATTATTGCACCCGGGTCATGATACGTGGCAATCAGGGATTTATCCTCCTGCGCAAGTATTCCTCCTCTGTATATCATTGAACCGGTGAAAATCCAGTCGCCGTATTCCATCTTTTTTTTGTTAACCCGGTCAAAGATAACTTCCTCTGCCTTCACCTTTTTAATCTTTTTTCCTTCTGTCCACTGCAGGAATATTTCAAGCTTTTCTCCGCCGGGCATATTTTTATCATTGCGCTCCCTGATGTTCTGTCCGTAATTGAAACCAAGCAGGATTAATGCCAGCTGCAGATCTATCGGATCTATGTCAGATGAAAGGATACTTTCGTAACATTTACCGTCTTTGTTAACTACAAGATACTCTATCAACCCCTGCTGCATAATCACCTGTCCTGTGAATACCGCCTCTCTGAGGGCTTTATTAATCGTAACTTTGCCGATTCTGTAGGTGTTCTCGTTAATTTTCACCACCCTGCCGGGTTTGAAATTATGCGGTAATCCCGTTTTTTCTGCGGAAGGGAACAAAAGTAAAAAGAAAAGGATGAATTTCAGGTAAAGCATTTTTGAAGAGTTGACTGTTCTCTATTATTCTTTCCCGGATTTTTCTTCTGCTTTGGCTGCTGGTTCGTCGGTAGAATAAATCGGCAGATATCTATAATATACTTCAAGAATTAGAACACACATGGCTGTCACCAGGTTGGGACCTGCTTTTCCGACGTGAGGAGACGCGGAAAAATTCCATGAGCCGTCTGCCGCCTGTTCCCTGGTAAGAAGCTGGCTCATTGCTTCATTCCAGGTTTTCCACGTCGGTCCCTTTGGATTTGCCTGGAAAATCGCCTGGGTCGCATAATACCATGCATAGACGTCCTGCTGTGCCGTTGTCGGCAAAGCGGTTGACGACAGCCGTTGGACAGCTGATCGAACTCCAGGTTCATTGAGCTGTCCGCAGAATATAAGTGCAAGGGTTCCTGCCGCTGTCATGGCAGAATTTGCCGCCCCGCCCGGCTGATATGCGAAACCGCTGTCGGCAGTCGCACATTTCCTGATAAAATTGGACGCCTGTTTAAAAACCTTATCTTCAACAGTAATTCCTGAGTTATAGGCGGATTTCAAAGCCATAACCTGCCAGCCTGTCACGGAAAGATCGGAATCACCGGCATCAAGTGTGTAGCGCCAGCCGCCTGAAAAATTCTTATCCTTGCCGATTCGCTGAGCTCCAACAATTGCCTCTGCCCCGTGTTTTACAATCGGCCGCAAACTTGCCAATCCGGCAACAGCATAGGTCTCTGCCAGAGCCATAGTCACAATGGCGTGGCTGTACATTCCGCCGCCATACGGATCCTTGTCGGAGTTATTCTGCAAGTAACCTATTGCTCCTCGCATACTGCCTGCATATTTATGATGCGAAGTCGGCGCATATCCTACACCGAGAAAAGCCAGCAGAGCCATGCTTGTGGTTGCCATACGTCCCTGCTGTCCGTAACCGGTATCGCAGTCCCACGAACCATCGGCCCCCTGGTGCTTGTACAGATATTCCAGCCCTGAGCTGACAGCACTCTCGGTCTCTGCAGATCCGCCGTATTCTTTGATAGCTGTTTTTTTCCCTTTTCCCCCTCTGGCACCGAAAATTCCAGCCCTGCCGGACACTCCGAGAGGACCCTTGCCTTTGGCCAGCCCGACATCTCCTATGCCTATATTGCCTTTTTCAAACGTATCGCCAAAACCCATCTGTCCGACCATTCTCTCCAGGCTTTTGTCTTCACGACCTGCACCTTCTATTGAACTGAGAACGCTGTCTTCAACGATGTTGTCGGTCGGTTCAATGAATTTTTCTTCCAGATTAGTCACGTCAGGTTTAAATGTTTTTTCTATGAAATCCAGCATTTCTTTTGTCATTTTCTGTTCCGGTATTTTCTGGATTTCAACCTTCTGCTCAACCTGGGTGACGACTCCCACATCGCCCATCGCATCAAGCTCATGCGCAGGATTCATCACCCTGAAAAGCAGAAAAAGGAAAAAGATAACATGAAATATAAACGATAACGTAAAAGACACCCTTGTCCGGGAAGATATAAAAACAGACAGGAAGGGTATCTTCTTAACGATATCCGCCAATTTCATTGTGATGTCCTGCATCAACCTCATTATTCCCCTCTATTTTTTCTTGCCGACATTAACCGGTTTCGTGGCTATAGTGACTTTCCGCGCATCGGCGCTTCTCGCGACATACATCGCTTCGATGATATCCCCGTAAATCGACTCCCGGTCGCCCTTGACAATGACAATTTTATCGGCAAGCGCTGCCTTGAATATCCTCGCTCTTAACTCATCTTCCAGGTTGCTCCATTTGTACTCTTTTTCATTTATTGCAACATGGTGGTCGGCATCTATGTTGATATTGAGCTTCGCCTTCTCTTCACCCTTATCGGCATATACAGCCTCAGGAAGTTCAATTTTCAGCTTGGGCTCGCTCAGGATCGGAGCTGTTACCATCATGATAATGACCAGCACCAGACAGACATCCACCAACGGCGTTACATTGATTTCGAATATTTCATCTTCCGGACTGCCTGCTCCTCCCATTGCCATAAGATGTCTCCTTTTTAATATTCCTTAATTACTTTTGTCTGCGTTTTTTTCCTGATCATGGAGAGATTATCCGCACCGCTCTGTTTGCAAAGGTCGAGCATTTTCACAACAAGCCAGCACGGAACATCCCTGTCGGCGCTGATGCTTGCGGTAATTTTCGGATTCGTTTCCCCGTGGCTTTTCTTTAAAGTCCGCAGCTTGTTCACCTGCCCTGATATAAAATTCAGAGCGTCTTTTGATGCTACAAGCTTGTTCTGGACACGTACGGTTAAATCCTTTGAGATATTGATGTTCAAACTTTCCGCATAAGTATCAAGCCCAACCGCAGAACCTGCAGAAGTAGCAGAAACTTTGATTCCTGCCTGCATAATCATCGGCGCGGTTACCATCATGATAATCACCAGCACAAGACACACGTCCACCAGAGGCGTAACGTTTATGGCGGTAATCGGCTCATCGCCGGCTTCTGCATGGGCTTCTTCTATGTCTTCTTCTTTTTTGTGTTCCTCTGTTTTTGCCATGGTTTCTCAGATACCTAAAACCCGTTCTCCTGTAAAAAATCCCGGGTCAGTTTCATTCTTTTCCCATGAAGACAAGCAGCTGTTTTGTGCTCGCATCAATTTCGTTAACGGCAACCTTGACTTTTTTGGTGAAGTAGTTAAATACCATAACACAGGGAATGGCGACAAGAAGTCCGCCTGCGGTTGCAACAAGAGCTTCGGCAATGCCTGCAGCTACAACCGACGGTCCGCCTTCACCTGAAGCAGCCAGGTCCTTGAACGCTTTTATGATACCCACCACAGTTCCGAAAAGTCCGATAAACGGACAGGAGTTGCCGAGCGTACCGACAATTCCTATCAACTTTTCCATCAGGATCCGCTCGTAAATCTGGGCACTTGTCATCAAGCCGATTATGACATTTTTGGGTTTCGCCCGGTTCGCAAGCCCGGCTTTCATAACCCTTGGCAATGCCCCCTCAGTGCGCACACAGAGGTCGAGAGCTTTGTCAAATTCGTTGTCGGCGCATAATTGCTGCAATTGCAGCATGAAACCCGCGGAGTCCTTCAAAATTGCTTTTTTGTAATACAAATATCTTTCTATCGCACAGGCCAGCGCAAGAAACGAGCAAAGCAGCAGAATAACAAGGGTAAAACTTTTCTTGAAGATTTCAAATATGTTGATTCTGCCCAGCTGCGACATTTCCGGGCCTTTTTTTGCTTCACCGCCGCCTTCTTCCTTTCCTTCTTTCGCACCCTGCGCACCCTGCTCCTCGCCTATGTCAAATTTGCCCCTTTTCTTCGGCGCAGGCCCCTGCTGGTCATCCTCATAATCCACCCATTTCTTAGCCGCACCTTCATAATACTGGTATTTCTTGGTATCCCAGTTATACCTTTCAGTCCCGTCCTTTATCCTTTCCGCGGCCGCAAAAACCAGTCCTGAATTTCCTCCGGGAAACATCATCCGCTCCAGGCACGGCGCAGCCAGTCCGATCACAAATATACCTGCCAGTACAACAATCATTTTTTCCCACCCGCGTCTTTTAATCATTATTTCCTCCCTTTTTAAGTTTTGCATTCTGAATTTTCGCGTATATTTCTTCCTTACTCCATATTGCTCTCTCTCATATTTTGGAGATGTTCTCCTGCTCTTTTCCCTTCGGAACTATTCGGCGACTTTTTTGCGATGCTTCTGTAAATTCCTGCTGCCCTGCGTTTTTCTCCCGTACCTTCAAAATACTCTGCGATTGCCAGGGCCACTCCCGGGGAATTTGTTTTCTCCAGAAGAGATTTCAGAACAGGAACCACCTGGTCCGCAATTTCAGGCTTTTTTCCCTCCGGCAGCTTCTGAAAACTGTTTCCAAGCCCGTTGAGAATAACCTCGGTTTCAAATTGATCCGCCATCTCAACTGCATTCAGATACATTCTGACCGCATCCAGCGGCCGCTCTGCTTTATCAAAAACCTCGCCGCAGACCCTGTAATTGTTGGCGGATAATGCAACGCCGGATTCTGCGGCAGACTGAATTAATTCCAATGCCTTCGCTGTATTGCCGGTACGCAGATATATCTCTGCAAGACCAAAAGAAATCTTTACTGCCAGTTCCCTGTTATCCTTTTGTTTCGACAGAAGTTCATTGAACGTTTTTTCGCCTTCAGCCGGATTTTTCAGAGAATTGTATCCGCTGACGATCCTCGCGGTGATTCTGTCGGCGGCGTTAATATCTATGCCGCTGTTTATCATTCCCAGAGCCCTGTCAATGCCTTCCCTGTATTTTTTCTGCGTATAGTAGCATTGAATGATCGACAGCATGGCATCGCCTGCCTGCGGGCTCTCAGGAACTTCCTTGATAAGTCTCTCGTAACCGGCAATTGCCTCCTGATACTGGTTCTGCCGCTGGGCGTTCCAGCCCAGAAGATAAAATGACATCCCTGTCAGTTTTTTTTCTCCGGGATATGCCTGAATCATGGTCTCTGCCTGTTTTACCATGTCATCGTATTTTTTCAAAAGGTAGTAGCATAACACGATCTTGTTCTGCGCCTCTGCAGCCAGTTGGCTTTTGGGAAAATCCTTTATTACCTGCTGGTATGCCTGAACAGCCTTCAGGTAGTCTTTTTGCTGATAGGCTATGTCACCGAGCTTATAAGCCGCCTCCGGTGCCAGTTCACTGTTCCTGTACTTCGCGAGAAAATCGTTGTAAATCTTTATCGCAGATGGATAGTCGCCTTTTTTCAGATAAACCGAGGCAACCATAAGATCGATTTTTTCAGGGGACTCCTTGAACTGCGGATTTGCGGATAACCGTTTGTAAACTTCAATCGCTTTTTCGAATCTTCCTGCGTCGGAATAAGTACCGGCCAGGTTAAACTGCACCTGCAGAGCTAACTTGCTTTGAGGAAAATTCTTCAAAAATGCCTCCAGGCTCTTAATCGCCGTATCGTACTGCTTCATCTTGCCGTATGAAGTCGCAACACCAAAAGAAGCAAACTCGTTGAAATCCGGCTTGGTGAATTTGAGCTTCCCCTGCTCGTAAACTTTTATTATCTCGTCGCATTTGGACTGTTTTAAAAATGAGTCCAGAAGCATAAAAACTGAATTTTCTGTCTGTTCCGGAGTAAGTTTCTGCTTTTCAATGTCATCAATCTGTTTTGCAAAATCTTCAACCTTGCCGCCCTGGGCAAGGATAAATGTCTGAAGAATTCTGGCTTTACCGACAATTTCCTCATCGTCCTGATACTCCTGAAGAATCTGTGCGCAGAATTTATTCGCCTCTTCATAATCTTTGAGTTCGGCATACGCCATGGCAATAGAGTGAAGCGTCCTTGCCCTCGGGTCCGGCTCTGTTTTCACTTTCTCATAAAGCGCCTTAAGATCCTTTCCCTCTTTTACAAGCCAGTCGCCGGTCTTTTTATTCTCAATCTCCTGGTTAAAAATGTCCATTTTCCTTTTCCAGGCTTTCAATTCCTCACCGGCCAGGCTTAAAAGCTCTTTCCGCGACTTCACCTGCTGGTAAAATTTAATTGCCGGTTCGTATTTCTTATCCGCCATAAAACTGTCGGCAACCATAAAAAGGATTTCATTGTATCTCGGATTGAACTTATTTTTGCTCAGGCGGTCCATCGCCGCTTCTGCCCGGTCTTTCTTTCCTGAATCCACATATAACTTGATAAGAAGGATATCCGCTTCCTCAAGCATCTTGCTGCCTTTTTCGCTGAAGAACCGCTTTAACCGGTTCAGGATTTCAATCGCCTTATCGAATTGTTTTTCCGAATAATAAGCCATCGCTGAACCGAAAAGTGCACGGTCGCCGTAAGAGCTTATAATGGATACTTTGTCATATGCTTCAATCGCATCCTTGAACCGGTTCAACTGCGCATAACACTCACCCGTATAAAATTGCGCTTCCGCCGCCATTTCAAAATCTTGCGGCGAGTCGCCGCTGAGCGGCAGAACTTTCGACAGGTTCTCGACTGCCTTATCAATCTTCTCCGTTTTAAGGTATGACCATCCGATTATGTAATAAGCGCGGAACAAAAGGTTTGACGTTCTATCGGTTGATTTGTTAACCACTTCCTCGGCAGCAGTAATTGCCTCGGAGTATTTCTGGCTGGAATAAAACTCTTCTGCGTTCTGAAGCAATTCATTTATGTCGGTTGCCGCTGGCTTCTTTTCTTTGGTGTCCTTTTTCTCGTTGGCCTTCGCATCGGCTGCAAAAACAGGAGAATTCTGAGAAAAGACAGTAAAACTCAGCACAGTTAACAGCAGTACGATTTTTTTAAACAAATTTCCAGGCATCCCGCAATTTTCCTTACCGTCAGCAACCATCAAACCACAGAATGTTTTCACCCGCCAAACACGGGATAAAAACCGGCTCAATAATCCAACTCTGTAGAATTAAGTCCTGCTTTACCTGACTGTCGGCTCGTGAATTTCAACAAAAGCATTGTATTTCGGGTCGCTGGATATTGCCTGTTCCATGTCCGACTGGTTAACCGCAGTGACGACATAATAATAAGTGTTTCCTATCTTCTTTTTCTCGGTGTCAACCCAGCTGGTTGCATCTCCGGAAACATCACTCCTGAGGGGCTCCCTGTCCTCCAAGCTGGTAATCGGCTCTGTATCTCTGTAAATCCTGTAGGCAAAGATGCCGTTTGCGCCCCACGGAACATCTCTTGACCAGTCAAGTGTCACATCTGTGGAACCTTCATTCTGGATAGATTCAAGCTTTCCTATCCAGGGAGTGTCCTTGGATCTTGGCGGCGTAAAATCAACAATGTGCGGATTGACCAGCATAACCAGGTCGATTTTTTCGTGGTGCGGCTGTGTATATTTGAAGAAAAGACCAAGAAGCGGAATATCGCCCAGAATAGGTATGCGGCTTTCGCTGGTTGTTGTCCGGTCTTTTGTCAATCCTCCAAGCCGGAATGTTCCTCCATTTTTAACATAGAGTTTTGTGCGCACATTCCTGTGGTCGAGTTTTGGAACTGAGATCTGCTCTGAATAAACATAACCGGCAATTTCATTGATTTCCGGCTCCAGTTCCAATGCAATGGTGCCATCCCTGCGCGCCTGCGGTGTAACCGTAAGAATGACATTCACATCCTGATAGGTAAAACTTACAGTAATAACGCCTCCGCTGACTGTCTGTGTAAGTACTGGCTCTTTCTTGCCCACTGTAATAACCGCTTGAACGCCGTCTTCAACCATTAAATCCGGTTCAGCCACCATTTCCACTGAATCGACAGTCTTGCTTAAGAAAACAGTCCAGGTAATGGTGTCCAGATTGGAAGTGTATTGCAGTGCCTTTGTAGTGTAAATTCCGTTCCCTGATGCAGGTCCAGGTCCCAGCAGAGCTGTCAAACCATAAAATTGGAAGTTACCTGAAGGAGTATGTGTCCAGACCGTGTTTACGCTGCACTGTTTATTTACAGATTCAGTTGTCTCAATTAACTTCACCTTGACCTGTATAAGTTTCTCTCTCCGGCCCTCAATATCGACCTGCTTGATTATTTCCATGATTCCGTCAAACATCTCCGGCACATCGGAAATGACCAAGGAATTTGTACCGATGTCGGTATTAACCGTACCCTGCTCGGAAAGGGCTGATTTGACAAGTTTAACAATATCCGGAGTCGCTGTAGCGTAGGTCAACGGAATAATTTTGACAACGGTCTTTCCTTTTTTACCGGCTCCCTTTTCACTCTTGGCAATCCGGAAAAGCCCCATGCGTTCATCAAACGACCATGGAATATTTTTGGGACCCAGCACAGTATCCAGAACATCAGTCAAAAGCTTTTTCTCCATCAACTGGATGGTCACCTTCTGGTTTTCTATAATAGCCGGATTTTCAATCGTATACTGCTGTTTCACGCTGTTAAAGATTGCACCCAGAACGATTTTCAGATCTGTTTCAACGAAATCCATCGGTGGTTCAACATAGACCTCTGGCGTCGCTGCTTCGGATACAAGAGGCTTAATCCCGAAACCGAGAAACAACCCCAAAATCACCATACACTTAATAAACTTTCCCATTTTACTATTCCCTCCTTATCTGCGTTTTCAAGTGCTACATTTTATTTATTAAATAATATTATCTTTAATGTTAAATGTTAATGCGGCATCCA
>Ga0172362_10003110_pt1 | contig 14368 bp, 13 predicted proteins | sample LakKivs1_kivu2a2_FD_114534 | JGI IMG/M metagenome (GOLD analysis project Ga0172362, IMG submission 114534) | Sediment microbial communities from Lake Kivu, Rwanda - Sediment s1_kivu2a2 | ecosystem: Environmental > Aquatic > Freshwater > Lake > Sediment | place: Rwanda: Western Province, Lake...
GTTCCCACTGAGAGATAACCCTGATGCCCGCAATGAAAATAACTATCACTACGCTCACTAAAGGCTTAAGTAAAAACATTCTCCACCTCCTAGTTAAAATAATCTATAATTAAAATTTGGTGGTCCTTGTTGGACAAGGTTAGAACCTGTATCCAACAGAACCTAAATAAAATTTAATCTATATCAATGGCACCGCGCCTTGGGGCGCTCCCGTATCTTGCGAGCACCAATAAAAAATCAATCTAGCGAAATCCTCCGAAGTCCGCCAAGATTTGTGGCGGACGTAGGAGGAGAAAACCGATATTTCAAGGGGCGAAAATAAAATTTTAGATACTACTTAGCTTTCACTTTTAAGTACTTAATTAACTCATAAGCCACATAAGCATTTGGTAATTCTTGTGGCTTACTACCTTTGAAACATTTTATAACACAACTTGATCTTGGTTTAGAAAAATGGTATGTTTGTCCCCCTGAAACTATAGCTGTGCCATGCGTCTGTCCTGAATAAGTACCTGTACCCTGTACTGAATTTCCGTATATATTTCCTGAATAAGTACCAGTGCCATATGTTGAGCTTTGAGCGTTTACTGTTGTTGGAGTTGTATAACTAGAAATTTGAGAATAATTATCTTCATCTACAATAATAAAATAATCGAAGCCTTTTTCGATAGTTAACTCGGCACATCGCAAAAGCATATAATCTTGTACCTTTTCTCTAGAAACGAAGGCATTCCCCTTAAATGATACTCTAAATACATCTTGCTGTAACTGAGAATCGCTATAACCGCCGGTCCAACCTTGACGCTGATATCCTGTTGCACAACCAGCTAATTCTAATGTTAAGACCAAAATTAATATAAGTTTTAGCATCACTCTGATTTTTGTTTATTCTTTTCTAGATCTTTAAGCAAATTTTTCCATTCCTTTGCTTTTTTGGGGTCTTTAAGTTGTTCTTTTAGCCAGTCTTCAAATGATAGAGGCTCTGCATTATTTTGTTGCATCTCCATTCTATATTTACCATAAGCTTCTTTTGCTTCAAGTTCACGCTGCTTGTGATTGGCATTACTTGCCTTACAAGCAGCAGTAGCACCTGCCCCAACTCCTGCACCGATTAAAATTGGGATGCATCCTGTTAACAAAAATGAAAGTAATATCAAAGGGACTGATAGATAAACAATTTTCTTCATTTTTATCAAGAATATCTCAAAAGGCAGAAAACCTAATATCTTTCGCCTCTTCAAAACATATATTTTACCATAGACCTCCACTAAAAGAAACCAAAAGCTTCAAATAGACCTTATTCTTCTATCTTCTCTATTATCCCCACTACATAACCATAACTTTTCTTGGGATTATCTGTATTTTTCAAAGCCACTATATCAAAGGCTTTCTTTATCTTTTCCTCGCCATATTGCCTTGTTTTTAAGATAATATCCTCTATCACTACAGGATTATTCTCTTCAAAAACAATCTCCGCATATTTTCTTGCTTTCCCGTAAGCCTCCCAGCCGTATTTATCCTCTATCGCCTTTAGCCTTGACGCCAACTCTTTCGGCTCGTATAGCCTTAGCAACTTATACATTTTTGGCGCTTTTATATCAAATGGCTTGCCCCTTAATTCGTCATATCTCACTTCGATTAACTTTTTTCTTCTCAATTCTTCCATCCCCTTAATGATAACATCCCGGCTTATTCCGCCAAATTGTTTAGTTAAATCAGGAATACTTTCCGACCAAAACGGCTTGCTATCGCTCATCTGAAAATAATATACATTAATCAGCAAACAAAATTTAGCCCTTAAAGACAATTCCCTATTCCAGCCAAAATTAAAATAATCATTCGTCAGCTCAAAAGCCTGCTGCTGCGGTATTTTATAGACCTTACTCGGCTCTTTATAATCAAGCAAAGTTATTGTCGCCTCTTTTGCAAAGCGCGGCTCAAATTTTATCAATTTGTATCTTTGCTCCAAATTCTTAAGCGCTCTTATAATCTGCCTTCTGTAATCCGTAGTTGTCCAGCCCTCATAAATCCCCAGATACTTAGCCATATCTTCGTAAGATAACTTTAACTTGCCTTCTGGATTGCCGTCAAATTTCCAAAGTAAATATAAATAAACGTCAAAGTCGCGCATCGCCACCATTTTTACCATTTCTGGCATAAGCCTCGGATTCTCCAAAAAATCCTGCCTTATCTGCGTTACTGGCCCGGTAATCTCAAAATTTTTATCTGCGCTCTCATCTATCTTGATTGTTTTTAAGTAACTCAAAATTTCATCTGCTAAACCTTGCGAATTTACCAAAAGGTCTGTTTCAATGCTGTTATCAAAAGCAGATTCAGTCCAATTCGTACTTCCAAGTAGAACTATTTTCTTGTCTATACTCACGGCTTTGCAATGGGTATATCTTGTCGGCTCATCATAATAAACTTTAATTCCGGCGTTCTTAAGTCGCTCATAAGCCCGGGTACTTTTGATTTCAACCTCCCAGTCGCTTGGATGCCTTCGTCCTACAAAATCCACATTCTGGTCCAAAATAACTTCTACATCCACGCCTCTATTCTTTGCCGCAATAAGTGCATCAATCAGCTGGCTGGGTTTTGAACTTTCCCCTCCCAAAGGCGTCTCAATCGTAAACATCACCACATATATTGACTTCTCTGCCTTTTCCAGCGCCTCTTTTACCGCAGGAAAATATTTAGTCCCGCTAATATCCGTTACTTCCGCCTGATAACACTTGTCCGCCAAAGCATTGGTGGCGGAAAAAACCCTTGCCGTTATGCCTAACCAGGCAAAGGCTATTATAATGCCTACTAAATATTTCCTCACGCCTCTCTCTCGTCAAACTTAACTAAAAATCCACCTTCAGCCATATGATATACCTCTTATCCGCAAATCATAAGATATTCCTATTCTTCAAAAATTAAAATCTACTCTTTTTTAATTATTTCTAATTCAGTATCAAAAAAATAGACAATAACACCATTTTCAAGTTGAGTCTTCACAAGAAAATGAAATCGATGCTCCCTATGTCTTCTTTTTTCAGGGGGCCTATCTGGAATGATGATTTCAATTACCTTACCAATCTTATTATAATATTTCGCATTATCCTCATTGAAAATTCTTGCCACCCTTACTGTGTCTGAAGGCCTGACTAAGCAAATAGTTTCAAACAACCAAATAGTTTGTACATCTAACTCTGTATTATATTCAATACTTTCTATTCCATATATTTGGCCCTTCTTCTTGAGGAAAATGTCTTCTCCTACTTGAGCTCTCATAATTTCTTTTATCTCTTCTCTTGATAATTCATCTACGTCTATCGTCTCATTTACATCACTAATTTTTAAAAAGATTTTCATCTGCAACCTCTTGTAACTCTGAGATTTATAAAACAATTATTTAACCCACATTTCTCTCTTAACTCTTTTATTTATATAGACTTACTAACAGCGTTTTGGGTTTGGGTTCTATCCCATTTGGCAAAAAGGCAATCCTCTATTTATCCGACTTATTATACGACTTATTTTATTGTGACAAAGTAACATCAAGCTTATTAAAACATTTATCAAATTCTAATGACAAGTCGTTTACTGTTTTATTAAATGAAACGTAAGATCCTTGCGGTGAGCGAGCTAATGAATATAGCTGGGAATAAATAGAAAAAAGCTCAAGCAATAAATCATAGGCTTTAGCATATTTTGCTGGAGGGTTACTAATTTCGCCCATTGCTTTCTTTATAGATGAAAAATACATTCGATATATCTCGACCCAACCGCCTGCTTCTGCTGCTGCTAACCCTTGAGCTATATCATAGCCAAAACTACCACCGGAGTGGATAGATTGGTACCACGTTGTTGAAATACCATTGAGCACACTCAATTCACCTTTAGCACGAACACTAATATTCGATTTTAACATACTTAGTTTCTTGGGATAATCAGAAGCTTGAAATTCATTTTCCCACTGGGCTATTATAGTCCTATGCTCTTCTACGGGAGCCTGTTGTGGCTGATAGGTATAGTCCATCGTAGCACATCCTGATAAAATGAATGTCGGTAATAATATGTATAATATTTTTTTCATGTCTACCTCCTAATAAAAAAGGGACAATCCTTACTTAAAGGGATTAAAGCTTGGAACGTTTCTATTTTTCAAAAATTAGAAGCGGCTAGTATTTTACTAATTCCTCTAAGTGTATTTAATGACTATAGTGCCCCATCAAAGAAAGTGGTATATAATCGAAACAGTCAAGCTCTTCAGGAACTCGCCTATTTATTTTACCATGCCACTCTTTTATTAATCGTGGTGAAAATGTCTGCTCAAAGTTCGAAATAGCTATATCATTGTAACTTCGATGAGTGGAATCACTAATTTTTTTAATTTCTTCGGCAAAATAATTAAAATCTACGTTTAATTTTTCTTTAATAACTTCATAGTCTTTTTGAAGATTTTCGTCTCCACTTTGGAAATATCTCTGTAAAATATCTTTAAATTTTTTCCAATTTAAGAAAAATTCTTCTGCGCGTTTTCTATTTCTATTTTTTAGAAAAAAGTTTGGTAGAAAAATATATATTATAGTTATTATAAATATTAGAATAATAATCTCTAGAACATTAATTGAGATGATAGGAGTAGTTAAAAATTTAAGTTTTGTAATAGGGATATATTTAATTAGTATATCAACTATAACTAATATTGATGCAATTATACTTAATATAGTTTCTTTCTTATTCATTTCATCCTCTCATGAAAATCCGTTCTGCTTCTATTTTTCAAAAATTACAACCAGCCCTATTTTTCTGTTTCGCTTATAATCTCAGCGATCTTTTTAGCTGTCGGCTTACTTTGCCAATAAAAACCGTGTGATTTAATCGGATTCATGCCTGTATATATTTCTATCTCGCGAATATCAATATTTTTGAAAAAAGGAGTGCAGTACCTCGCAACAGCATCGTCTCTATTTAAAATATTTATCCATTGATTAATATTAGGGGGTAAAGTTAAGTCAGATTCAACATGCCCCATAGAAGAGGTAAAAATGGAGATTGGCGAACCCAGCGTTATGAATGCTTTGACATTTATCGAAGAATCTAATTTATATTTCCTAAATCCAAAAATATAATCAAAGGCAATAACTGACCCTAAAGAATGGGCAATAATGATGCATTCTTTCATCCCGTCTTTCTGATATTCTTTAAATTTATTGTCTACTCTTTTCAAAATATCCATCACCCCACTGTCTTTATCTCCCTTGTCTTTTGCATAGAATAAAATTTGTATAATTATCGGATCAATTCCGGGCGCAATAAATTTGCATATAAGGGCTTTCTTTTTAGGGCCGAATTGTAAAGTTAAATACCTGCTTGTTAAATCTGTAGTCACATCTGCCCAAAGTAATTCCTTTTGTACCAACTGATATGCCTTCTCTTCTATTTCTTTTTGTTCACATCCTTTCTTTTTAAGTATGCCTTTATAATTCTTAAGAATCAAATTATAAAATTCTCTGCTATACCCGGTAATCTGTTGATTTACACCATGAATAAATATTAGGTTTATCATTGTCTCTCCATTTCTATTTTTCAAAAATTAGGAAGCGGACTTATTTTTTATTCAAGCTTATCCCACGTCAACAAATGACATCTTGAACTATTTTTCAACTTTGAACAAAAGAGTTCAAATTCTTCTTGATGAGATAAACCGCTGATAGCCTTATTTTCTTTACTAACTATTGCCACTAAATAAAACTTTTTATTCAATATAGCTGCAAAATTAGTTCCCACTATATAATTACGCATTAACTGATAGAAACGCCTTCCTTCCATCTGAAAATTTTCTATAAATTCCTTATAAAAATACTCTTCTGCGCGTTTTTTATATAATTCATGTTTATCTGAAAATTCATCTTTACGGTTCCAAGCATCAATGCTTGCACCATGCTTTCCAAGTTTCGATTCATTAAATACAACTGTGTTTTTACCAATTATTATGACATCGGGCTCTGTTTGTTGTATATTCCACAGGGCAGGGGACTCTATATTATCAAGGACAGATTTTAAATTCCTATCGAATTTTCCAGTCTCAGAATCTAAACCCCAAAATAGAATCCTTTCGCAATCATCGTTTATGTCCACAAGTCCATAATATTTCTTTATATTATTATTCAGTTGCAAAGCTCGAAAAATATTCCATGTTTTTGCGTCTTCACTGTTTTCGCTACCTAATCTTGAAAGACCTTTAACTTTACCCCTATTATAAGTCTCTCGCGGCAACTTCGCTTTATTTCGTAAAACAGGGTTATCTTTATCAATAATTATATTTTCCCTATAATCTTTAAAAACTTTGACCCCGGTATCACTAACTATATATTTTTCCATTCAACAATAAAATTCAGGACATTTCTATTTTTTAAAAATTAGAAGCGGCTGATTCTAAAAATTAGAACTATCCCTTTTACTCTTTATTTAAAAGCTGCGCTACGGTCTGATTTATATTGGGCTGAGAAGACATCAAAGTATGTCTATAGTTTACTTGAATAACAAAAGAAAGAAGAGGAAAATGTTCAGAAAAAATTTTATAGCAAAATTTATAATCCCCCTCTTCGGTTACTATTGGAACTCTGGGTACCACATCTTTTGCGCTATGTAGATATATGCCATTTTCGTTGTAATGAATGGCAAAAATATTTACTACTCCGTAATCTTTAGGAAGAATTGTTCTTTGATATCCTATTTGCCCTCCCCACTTTAACCAACTTCTATCCCGACAATCTTCTTTCTCGCCATTTGGAAAAATTATATAATCTAAAAGACATGATGTATTAATCGCGGCAATATCTAATCGTCTGTTTTCAACTTTTATATCCCAGACCCATTCAAAGTAACTACCTGTATGATCTCCGTAACTTAATGGCCCTATTCGCGTGACTTCCGAAATCGCAAGATTTCTAGAATATTGACTGTTCCATCCCCTAGTTCTAATGGCTTGTTCTATTTTTTCTAATAATTCTTTCTCATTTTTAAACTTCTCAGGGTTTGCTTGTATGTACCTCAGAAAACCTTCTAATGGTGCGCCTTTTTCTTGAAAAGCGATTACTTCTTGAAATCTAAGATGATGCGCAAGTGCCAATTCTTGATGAGTAAATAGTGAACATGGCAAATCATTTTTGTCTTTTCTCATGAAATCAATAAATAAATAATAATCACATGAACACAATTCTTCTGTGATTTTCATGATATCTTCTAATCCTTGAATTTTAAAAGCCAAGTAATAATCTAAACCGAACTTATCTTTGATTAACTTTCCAACTTTCTCAGCAATATTCTTTTCTCTAGGAGGTCTTTGACCACAGCTTATAAAAACTTTTCCCGCCATCTTAATCCTCTTATAAATGAGGTTGTTCTATTTTTCAAAAATTAGAAGCGGCCAATTCTAAAATTAGAACCGTCCCCTTTATTTATTCAGTGTGATAATTATTCGTCTAGAAATTTTTTATCCAGTTTTTCCAAAAAACCTCTGTTTCTCCTACGCCATGCTGTCTTGGAAGATGCTACTAATATACTTTCCGTAATAATTACTCTTATTAAATATACAAGCCCTAGCGTGAGAATACAGGCTATTCTATAAACAGCATTATCAACGATATAATAAATCATATCTTCTTTATCAACCTTGCCTTTTGTATATTTCCCCTTGGGTGGTAAAAAATAGGAAATTGCACTAATAGCGAACTCGACTATTATTAAACAAATAACTAACCAAAAATAAATCATTTGACACCTCCGTTATTTCTCCTTCAGCGTCCTAATCGCCCAAACAACTGTCAATTGGTTTTTATTCATCGGCATCCTTTAAATAAACTTAGAAGGCAACCTCCAATAATAACCCCAAATAACACATATAATTTTTTATAAATAAAAAATAGGGACGTTTCTATTTTTCAAAAATTAGAAGCGATACTTATTTTATTCAAACAACAAAAAGTACATTTTTCTATCTTAAACCTGGTACGGTTTTCTGTTTACCTCGGAAAATATCTGTTGCTTTGTTTTTTTGCCTAAACGTACCTTGATTTCAACTCTAATTGCCTCAGCGGCGCACCACAGAAGGCCATATTCAAATTGATGAAACTGATAGGAACTGTCATTAGGCTGATGAAACTCGAATATATACCTCCAAGACTGGAATAGGTTTTTAGATCGTGCCAGCAGATCCGGAAGAACCAACGATTCTTTAGTGTAATCGTTCCATGGAGGCTCCTCTCGAGGCCCCTTGGCGAGCGTAACGCTAACGCGACCACGCAGTTGGCGCGCTTGTTCTGACCATGCTGTTTCATATACACTTTCAATAAGTTCTCTGACTCGCTGAGGTATCTTGTCATACAGATCACGAAGATCGTGCACTTGTGGCACTGGCAGGTTAAGAAGCATAAGCAGGGCTTTTAAGTAAAGTTCGATAGCAAATGCAAGGTTTGCCGCACAGACCACAATATCTCCTAATTCATTCGACATAGCTTGAGAGGATTCTTCCTTTGTTGAGCCTATCTTAGGAATTAATTCTTCTGCCAATCGTTGAAAAGCCTCGCCGCACGCGAACGCCGCCTGGATTTCGGAATGTCTCTTCATAGGTTTGTAAAACTAGGAACGTTTCTATTTTTCAAAAATTAGAAGCGGCCATTATTAAGCTAGTGTTAATCTGTCATTGATCTCAATAATTTTGTGATCTTTCTTATATTTCTTTATAGCTTCCCAAATATACTTACCAATATCTTCCGTTACTCTTTCAAAACCCAAAAGATTGGCTGTTTGTTCAATTAAACTATCTTTCGGCATGCTGTATTCTTTTTCTAAGGTAATCAAAGCCGTTTCTCCTATTTCCTCTGGAGCAATGAACTCTATATTTTTATTAATTTCTGCCGAGTCTCTTCGCCTTACTATAGGTTTATCCATATCTGTTGGCCAATAGAAATTCCCGCGCTTCTTTACCATTTTTTCAGACACGCTAATCTGTTCGGCTTCTTCAAGAATTTCCCGTATCTTACTTCCAACTGCACGTATTCCCCAATGCTGTACAACTCTTCTCTCAACCTCATCTTTATGTATAGGGCCTTCGTGTTCTACAACTTTCTTTAGTATAGAAGAAATTTTAGGGATATCAGCAAAATAGAAATTCTCAGAAGGAAATGTTTTATAGATTGGCGTCAGAGAATAAGCTTTAACTTGTAAACTGTTCTCTTTTGAAGTAGGATTTCTATACTGGATTTCATAAGTAGTGCTAGAATTTAGTTTTTTTTTAAAAAATTCCCCTCTCCTTGCTTTTTCAATTGCTTTAATTAGTTTTTCGAACTCCAAACGCGGGTTCTTAAACCAATCTGTAGACCAAATACGATATATATTCCAATTTAAATCTTCTAAAACTTGTTGCCTTAATCTATCTCTATCCCTCGCAGTAGATGAAGCATGATAATAAGCGCCATCGCATTCTATTCCCAGAAGATACCTTCCCGGATTAGAATCGTCTACTACTGCCAAATCAATTCTAAAACCAGAGCAACCTACTTGCTTACTTATTTTGAATCCTTTACTTACCAGCAGGTCACAAACTGACTCTTCAAATGGCGACTCAGCTACACCCACAGTATCAGTCTCTAGCAAGAGAGAGGATTTTCCTTTTTCCGCAAAATCTAAATAATCTTTTAATAAATGGACTCCATCGCTATCTGTCTTTGATAAATCAAAATCATCTCCTTTAATAGAACTAAATATCTCTAAGCGTTTTCTGGCACGGGTTACTAATACATTCAACCGCCGCGCCCCACCGACTTGATTTATAGGACCAAAGTTCATAGGTAATCTGCCTCTTTGGTCTTTCCCATAGCCAACGCTTATAAATATTACATCTCTTTCATCTCCCTGAATCGTCTCTAAATTTTTTACAAAAAAGTGTTCTGGTTTATTTTTGGTAAAGAACGCTTCAAGAGTATTATCTTCTCTCAACATTTCCTCAATTACATCCTCAATCGCATATTTCTGCCTAATGCTAAATGTACCAACCCCAAGGCTTAGTTCGGGATTTTCTTTAAAATGCTTTAAAACTGCTTTTGCTATTTCTCTTGCCTCTTCAATATTTGTACCACTACCTCCTCTATCATAGGTAGCATTCGGTAAATAATGAAATTTTATACCTAGACTGGCACATTCTTCTTCGGCACAAGGAAAAGTAAAAAGATGGTTACTATAAAAATGTTTATTTGAAAAGGCAATTAATGATTCATGCTTACTACGATAATGCCATCGTAACATTGTTTTTGGAATTCCACTAACAGCACATTCATCAAGAATACTATCTAAGTCTTCTAATAAAATTTCTTCGGAAGTTCCTTCCTCGTCTTCTGGCGTAATAACTTCTGACTGGAAAAAAGTAGTTGGTGGCAATTGTTTACTATCCCCCGCTATGACAACCTGTTTTCCTCGCAATATTGAACCAATACTATCTTCAGGAGGTATCTGGCTTGCTTCATCAAAAATAACAAGATCAAATTTTATTAACTCTGGATTTAAGAATTGCGCTACTGTCAATGGACTCATCATTAAGCAAGGCTTCAGTTTTACTACCACATTTGGCGCTTGCTCAAAAAGTTTTCTAATCGGCATATGGGCCCGTGTTTTTCTCGCTTCCCTCAACAAGATACCCAGTTCAGACCCCTTGGATGGTATATAAGACGGAGTATATGTCGTATCTAATGCCCCAGAAAGCATATGCTGAATTCTTATTTTTGCTAGCTCCATTAGTTTTCTGTCAAGCTCGCAAAATTTTTGAATTAATTTTTCATGATCCTCACCGCGAAACTTCTTTAAAGCTATCCTTTCTGAAAAAGCCGCATCCACCCAACATCTTAAAAATTGACATTTAAAAGTATCTACAATTTTCTCAAAGGGAATCTTTAATGAAAGTATCTTATTTACAAAATCTTTTAAACCTTGATTTTCGCATTCCTCAAGGGCTTCTTGGAATTCTGCCCACTCATCAATATGATCGATATTTTCTTTCATATACGAAATCTTTTTAATTATCTCAACAAGCGGAATTTCATTAAATTTTGCACTAAAAGCTAATTTTTCATTAATTTTAGCTAAATCAATAAACAAACAAATGTCATTTTTTAACTTTATTAAGGAATCAGATAAAATGTGTTCCATAGAAATCATAGCTTCTTTTTCAATTGTGTTCTGAATAATACCTTCAAAGACTGATTCAATGAAATATTTTTTATTAACATAATAACGAAATTTCACCATCCATTTTGAAAAATTGTCTAATGACTTCCAGTCTGAATCTTTTCCTTTCCAAAACTCTCCAAATAATTCTTGTCCAAGGTTATCATTGTTGCTTATCTTTTCAACTGCTTGATTTCCCTCTCTTATTTTACCCAAATCAGTAATGATCTCTTTTATGCTTGGCTTATATTTCTTATCTATTATGTATTGCTTTAATAAAGCTCTATCCTTCCAGAATGAACTAGTAAGAAATAAAAATGGATTTTTAGAATATCGGCAATATCTGTTAATAAGTGCTGCTATATCTAAGTTATCGGAAAGTAACTTTCCTACGCTATATCTAGTCTGCATTCCAGCTTTAAATTCATTGAAAGATTTAATAGCTTTTATTAAGTCGTCTATGTCGAACGAAAAGGAGTTCCAATGCTCATTTACCAAGATAGATTTTGTGATGCTGGGAGTCTCTTGTAAAAGCTTACTCACTTCAATTAAGGTTTCGATATCTAAAATAGAAGATGGTTCTTTAAAGAATGTGAGCTCTTTCAGCTTTTTAACAAGACCGTCTATAGAAAAACAGTTGTCGATGATTGCCCCCATCCGATCTATTAATTTCAACTTGTCTTGATAATAGATGCTAGTCAAAGAAGAACCATACCAAGGATGCGCCAGAGGATCTCCAATTTTTGACAAGTTATCCGCTAAATTATCCAGTAACTCGCAGGAAGAGTCATATCTTCTTCTATTCCATTCTTTAACTTCATTAAATACAAAAGAAATATCTTGAATTTCACGATGGCTATTTATAACTCCAAATGCCTGGAATGGAGTCATCTCTAGGTTGCCAAAAGGCATGTGAATATCTCTAACGTAATTATTAAGTTCAACTCTTATTTTTTCTAATTTAGCTATTTCCTCATCGTGTGAATGATCTGGTTTTTTCTGCATCTCCAGCACTCTAACTAATTCCTTTATAACTTCATTTTTATTTGCTTTTCTACTATGCAATTCTAGACAAAAATCACCTAAACCATTACTATCAAGTCGTTTCTTTACTACTTCTAAAGCCGCCATCTTTTGACTTACAAAAAGTACTTTCTTACCCTCAGCTAAAAATTCTGATATTATGTTTGCTATTGTCTGAGACTTCCCTGTACCTGGAGGACCCTCAATTACCAAATTCTTTCCTTCTTTTACCGCTTCTATAGCTTGCTGTTGACTTGAGTCAGCATCTAGAATCTGAAAAGTCTTACGAGGATCTAATACTTTATCTAGATCCTTCTCTTCCAAAAATAATCCCAAAGAAACATTTTGCTCTAAGGGTTGACCACAAATCATACGAATAATTAAATTATTTAATAAAATAGATAGAAACTTCGCGATATCTTTATACATAATAAACTTTGCAAAAGAAAATAAACTAAGATATATTTCATTTGTTATGCGCCAACGATTCTGTTTCTTTATAGCTCTCTGAAACTGTGAAAATATTTGTTGAGGATCTAAAGTTTCTAACTCTTCGTCAATTGGATCTATAGTAATATTAAAATCATTCTGTAATTTTAGAATTAAAGCGGGATTTAAAATCAGGGGTTCTTCTTCATGGAATTTTAACTTAAATTTGCTTCTTACAGATGTACGAGTCAATTCAACCGGCACTAGAATAATTGGCGCTTTCAACTTAACGTTAGACTCGTCTGATTCATACCACTCCAAACAGCCAAGAGATAAGAATAAAACATTATAACCTTGTTCTTCCATCACCGAATTGGCCTTAGAGTAGATACGGAATAAATTTTTTGGCAGTTTCTCTTTGAGCAGATCTGTCTGCAAATATTTATCTTTGTACCTATCTTCGAGTTCTTCTTTTTTATATGGTTGAAATTCTACCGGAGATTCTGTCTTTTCCTTCGCGCCTTCTTCTTTAAATAACTCTTCTTCCGAAGACAAAGGAAGAAATTCCATCCCTTCATTTTGAATGGCGAGTGTACTTAAAACTTCGGAGGGTAATTCATCAATTATCTTTATGGTAGTTACTTTGGTAGGGCGGAAATTTAATAATCTATTTCGTTTAGATAGGTCGACTAGCTTATCTTTCCATTTCTTTATACGCTCTTCAACGATATTAGGCATATTTTACCCCAGAAACTATATTATTATTTCATTTTTGTTCTCCCTACTAACTCATCAAGCCCAACCTCTAAAACATCTGCTAATTTAACTAGCGTCTTGAGAGTAGGAGAATCTCCTATCCCTTGCTCAATCCGTGTAATTGTATTAAAAGATAAACCTGATTTCTCAGCCAATTTTTGCTGAGACCATCCCTTCTTTTTCCGGAATTCCTTTACTCTTTTTCCTATCATAATTTTACTTGACTATATAAGATATTGGTATTAACATATTGGTAACTAATCTATGGGTATATTTTCTATATTTTAACTCTCTAAATGCGCTAAATCAAGGGGTAAAAATGGACCGATATTATAAGTTCTATGAACGACAGATTGCAATGGGCATGGTTATAGCTATAGTTTCCTTAGCAATATTCCTAATAGCAGAATTGCTTAAATAACCCTTCCGCCCCTTGAAATATCGGTTTTCTCTTGGCAAAATTTTGCCCGCACCAAAATTTTGCCTGCTGGCTTTGAAAAAAAATAGGACGGAAGGTACTTTCCGTCCTGTCTTAGACAACGCCCCATTTCCAAATTGGTGGTCCTTGTTGGATAAGGTTAGAACCTGTATCCAACAGAACCTAACTAAAATTTAATCTATATCAATGGGCACCGCCGCTTGGGCGGCTCCCGTATCTCCCGAGCATCGCTCGGCTTTGCTGGGGCAAAGCCTCGCTTGGCGTTCGCTTGGTCGCTCACTTCTTGCCAATTTTAAAGCGTGTTCGGCTCGTCTGTGGCTGGCGGTCGGGTGCGGGCGACCGCCAGCCACTTGCGTCCAAATCAAGTATTTAAAAAAAGAGTGGTTGTCCGCTTCCCGCCTTTAACACTTTAAAAACCGCTACGGGGCGGGATGCCGAGCCTCTCGCGTATGGCGCTTCAAAGCCAGCAGGCAAAATTTTGGTGCGGGCAAAATTTTGCCAAGAGAAAAC
>Ga0172362_10003112_pt1 | contig 14364 bp, 12 predicted proteins | sample LakKivs1_kivu2a2_FD_114534 | JGI IMG/M metagenome (GOLD analysis project Ga0172362, IMG submission 114534) | Sediment microbial communities from Lake Kivu, Rwanda - Sediment s1_kivu2a2 | ecosystem: Environmental > Aquatic > Freshwater > Lake > Sediment | place: Rwanda: Western Province, Lake...
GAACGAATCCACCAGGTAGGGCATGATGACGCTGCCGATGGCTGTGTTGCGGATGTTAAGACCGAGCCAGAACAGGTTGATGGAGATATGGTCGTACCAGCGTATCCGTTTCATGGGCAATGCTCCTCTGCGGCTATATAAAGGCCTAGTGTAGCACAGGTTGGCTATAGGCACAAAACGTAATAGCTGTAGGACAAGATGCCATCTTGTCCATGCGTGGCCTGTTAGTTCCACGTTCATTCCGAGATCTTGACTTATTTGCAGAGTTGCAATATACTATGTGTGCTCGACCGCCCATCGCCAAGGTGTGACGGGCTGTACCTGCCCGTGATTCTCAAGGGTCGGCCCCTGGCCAGGTAAAGGCTTGTAGAATCTCAACCTGGGGGTTCCCCAATGCCACGACAAAGCTCCTCATATATGGCCGACTACTACACCTTCCGCAACTTCACCGTCGAGGCCCACGGTCACCGCGTGACCGTTGCCGGCAAACCCGGCGCCTGGTCGTGGGACACGCTCAATCCGGGCACGGCGGCGCTCCTGGAGGTGGCCGACGTCGCGCCGGGTGACGATGTGCTCGACCTGGGCTGTGGAACCGGCGTCGGCGGCGCGGTCGCGGGTATCCTGGCCCCGCAAGGGCACGTCACGCTGGTAGACTGTAACGTCGCAGCGGTGGCCTGTGCTGAGCGCACGCTGGTCGCCAACTCTCTCACCAATACGATGGTGCGCCTGGCCGACGGCGTGGCCGCTCTCGCTCCCGCCTCGTTCGACCTGGTGTTGAGCCACCTCCCGCGCGGGCGGGCCGTGCAGGAGGAACTGATCCGAGGCGCGGCGTGGGTGCTGCGGCCGGGCGGTCGCTTCTACTTCGTCGCCAGCAAGCATGCTGGCGTCAAGAGCGCCATCGCCCACGCCCGCGACCTGTTCGGGCAGTGCAGCGTGGTGCGGCAGAAGAAGGGCTACCACGTCGCGCTGGCGATCAGGCCCGCCGACCTGCCACTGCCCTCACCGGCCGATGGCTACGTCACGCACACTATCACGCTGGACGGCGTCGAGACGACGCTGGTCAGTAAACCGGGCGTCTTCGCCTGGGACCGGCTGGACGCCGGCACCGCTACGCTCGTGGGCGCGATGGAGATCTGGCCGCACGACCGCGTGCTCGACCTGGGGTGCGGGACGGGGTTGGCAGGCCTGGCGGCCGCCCGCCGCGCTGGGCCACGCCAGCTTCTGCCCAGACAGACCTCCGAGGTCTCGGAAGACCTCGGAGGTTTTGCCACGCTCGTAGACGCCGACGTGTGCGCCGCCGAGTCCGCCCGCCGCACGCTCGAAGCGAACGGCATCGCCAACGGTGAGGTACTGCTCTCCGACTGCGGCTCCGCCGTCTTCGACCGGCGCTTCGACGTCGTCATCACCAACCCACCCTTTCACCAGGGCGTGGGCGTGGACTACGAGGTGGCCTGCCAATTCGTGCGCGACGCGGCGCGGGTGCTTCGCCGCGGGGGGCGGCTCTTCCTCGTCGCCAACCGCTTCTTGCGCTACGGCGACCTCATTCGCGAGACGTTCGGCAACGTCGCGACCGCCTACGCCGACAGTCGCTACCACGTCCTGAGCGCAGTGGCGCAGAAGGCCGGTTTGGGGTAGAATAGAGGGCGGAGGCAGGGAATCGTGATGTGGGCGGGACGAGAGCAGAGGCGGGTTGACGCCTGCGACGCGGTCGTCGTCGGGGCGGGATTAGTGGGCGCGGCGGTGGCGACGCGCCTGGCCCGCGCCGGGCGCGCCACGGCTGTCCTGGAGGCCCAGACCGTGGCGGGCGGCGCGACCGGGCGCAGTGCCGGGATGGTGCTCGCCGGCCTGGCCGGCCATTATAGCCAGGCCGTCTCCACGTATGGTCGCCAGCGAGCGCAGGAAATCTGGGCGCTCACCGTCGAGGGGCAATCGCGGCTGGTCGAGGCCGCCGGGCGGTTGGGAGTGCCGGTCGAGCACACCGGCAGCCTGGCATTGGCCGTCGAGGATGCCGAAGCGAATGTGTTGCGGGAGTCGGCAGAGCTATTGCGCGAAGACGGCTTCGATGCCTGGTTCGGTCCCAGTGACCCGCTGGGGCGTGGTTTTCGTGCTGCGCTGCGCCAGCCTAACGACGTGGCAGTGGACGCCACTGCGCTGACCCGGGGCTTGCTGGCCACGGGCGACGTGACCGTCCACGAAAGGACCGAAGTCTACAATCTGGAACCAGAACGCGACGCGGTGCGGGTCTGGGCGCAAGGTCGCACCGTGCTATGTGACGCGGCCGTGCTGGCGATCAACGGGTACGCCCCGCTGTTCGATTCCTACTTCACTGACAAGGTCGCTCCCACCCGCAGCCTCGTCTTTGCCACGGAACCATTGGACGCGGCGGTATTGAAGCAGTCCTGTTGTGCCGACTACGGGTATGCATACTGTCGCCAGTTGCCCGACCGCCGGTTGTTAGTGGGCGGCTACCCCCATCCCCAGCCCTTCCCCCTGGGAGGGGGAAGGGAGATCGAGCTGGGCGACGTGGTGCGGGATGGGTTGACCCGCTTCGCAACGCGCCACTTCCCTGAGGTAGATGCGCGCAGCACCAGCCGCTGGTCGGGCGTGATGGGCTTTACGCCCGACGGCCTGCCGTTGGTGGGCCGGCTGCCCGACCTGCCGCAGGTCTACTTTGCGGTCGGACTCGGGGGCCGGGGGCTGGCCTGGACCTTCGCCGTCGCCGAGCGGTTGGTGGAATTGATGCTCCACGGCGCCGATCCGGGGTTTCTCTCGGCGGCGCGGCTGGGTTAATTCTTCCCTGGGGATGCAATGACGGCTCCCCCGACTGCGTCGAGGGCTTCGGAAGCTAGATTCTCCCACCAGGAGAAACCTGATGGCTGATTTGGAGACAATCGTCGCGCTTTCTGGCGTGGGCCACAAGCACTGGCAAGAGTTCACTGCTGTCTCACCCGCTGGGGTCACCTTCGCGGGCTTCCTCTGCCGCCAGGAAAGCGAGTGGCTGGGGACGCTCGCGCTCACCCAGGTCGAGGGCCAGGAGCGGCTGGAGTTTATCGCCGGCATGCCCAAGATCCCCTACCCCTACCAGTACGACCGCCACGGCCAGATGCAACTGGTCATCCCGATCCCCCCACGCTCCACCGACGCCCGCTTCACGCTCAAGCTGGACGGCACGTGCATCATCTTCTACTCTCTGGCCGACGAGAAGGGCAAAATGCTCGAGGTCATCCCCCGCACCCGCTTGCAGCCGGTGCTCACGCCGAGCCGCTGGGGAGATTGGAACGCACTCCTCGATGAGGCGCTGCCCACCCGCGCGCCGGTCGAGCGGGCGGTGCAGGAGCAGAGCGTGACGCTGGCCTTCGAATTATGGGGCTATCGCAACCCCCACCTGGTCTCCTACGACACGCCGCTGGCGCTGACCCTGCATACAGGTCTACGCCATCGGAAACTGTTGGCCTTCCCCCACCTGGCGCAGATCGCCCGCCACTATGGCTTTCCGCTGGTCGAGTCCATCCAGGTGGCCACACCCGACGCGGCAGGCTTGGCGGCAGCTTACCGGGCGTGGCAGGAAAAGATGGAGGCCGCCAACAAGACCGCCGGGGCCGACCGGTACGTGCAAGAAGGAGCGATCCTGGCGATCTCGACCGCCCGCATCGCGCACTACTATAAATGCAAGCCGCCCTCCATCGAGGAGATCCACTGGCGCACCGATCAGAGCATCGGGCGGGAGGTGATCCAGCAGGCGCTGTACAAGATGCGAGAGAACGGCTACGACTTCCCCAGCGGGCGGGTGGAGGACCTGATCGCCGAACTCGAGAACGACTTCCAGCGGCCGCACGTAGAGCAGCAAGAGGAACTGATCCGCCGCGTGTGGACCGAGTACGTGGTTGAGTTGCAGAAGAAGGAATGGCTGCGCGGGCTGGTAGACGGGTCGGGCTTCGATCCGCACGACACGCCCAACCTGATGCGCTATCTCTCGCAGCACTACTCGCGCAAGGACATGCGCTGGGTCTATGCAGCAGTGGTGGAACTGTACGGGTTAGGGTAACATGTTGAAGAAGCTAAACGTCGCCCAAGTCGCCGCCGAGCTGGATGAGCCGTTCTCGATGATGCACGTTGCCGTCGTGGGCGACATTGTCGTCAGCATTTACATCTGCCAGGGCATGCTGGCGTGGCACGAACACCTCGACGTTGATGAACTGTTTTGGGTCTACGAGGGGGCGATTGCGCTGGAAAGCGATTGGGGAGAGGTGCAGTTGCGGCCTGGCGAGCTGGCTGTTGTGCCGAAAGGGGTCCGCCACCGCTCCAGTGCAGCGTTGCGTGCCAGTGTGCTGCTGCTGCGTTGTGGTTTCATTCCTCAACGCAAGAATGGCCGCCGCCGTCTCTACGCCATTTCCGGCGAGGCAGAGCTGAAGCGCGTCGGCCTACACAATGTGGTCCAGGCACTCAGTGGGCCATACCAGTTCCAGGCCGCCGCCCGGATTGATGGCTCCGTCGTGCAGGCGGCGTGGGGAGGTGGGATATGGGCGGTCGAGGCGCCGGCCCCCCACGACGTGCTGCTTTTTGTCCTGAACGGTACGGCAACCGTGCATACGACTCGAGACATGCTGCATCTGCATCCCGGCGATTTCACCGTTGTACCGCAGGGTGCAGTCTACCAACTCAGCACCACACAGGGCACAGCGTTGGTGCGGGTGACGCACGAGAGTCCCTCCCCGGTACGGGGAGAGGAGCCATAGAGTGTGACACGAGGAGGGTGAAGATGAACGCTTCAGTGGGCTTGCTCAAACGCTTGCACTGGCTAGGCCATGCCAGCTTCTGCCTCGATGGCCCGCCCATGATTTACTTCGACCCGTGGAGACTGAAAGGGCGGCTACCGCGGGCCGACGTCATTCTGATCAGCCACGAGCACGACGACCATTGCTCGCCGAACGACGTGAAGCGCATCAGTGGTCCGGGGACAGTGATCGTCGCCAGCTTGAGCGCAGCACAAAAGCTGCGTGGCGACGTCCGCCCGCTGCGGCCGGGAGAGCAGACGACGGTGGGAGAGGTGACGATCGAGGCCGTGCCAGCCTACAACGTGAGCAAATCTTACCACCCCAGGCAGGCCGGGCACCTGGGGTTCATCGTGACGGTGGGCGGGGAACGACTCTACTTTGCCGGCGACACCGACCGCATCCCGGAGATGGCCAATTGCCGCTGTGACGTGGCGCTATTGCCGGTAGGAGGGACCTACACGATGGACGCCCTGGCGGCGGCGCAGGCCGCTGCCGACATCGGGCCGCGGGTCGCAGTGCCGATGCACTGGGGAGCGGGCGTCGTGGGCACCCACGCCGACGCCGAACGCTTCTGCGACCTGTACGACGGTGAGACGGTCATCCTGGAGGCGGAGTAGCGCGGCCAGGCCTACTTCTTTTCTCTTTCTGCCGGCCAGAGCACCTGGTCCACCAGCCCATACTCGACTGCTTCCTCGGCAGTCATAAAGCGATCACGGTCGAAATCGGCCGCGATCTGTTCCATCGGCTGGCCAGTGTGGCGTGAGAGCAGTTCGTGCAGCAGGTCCTCGACGCGCTTCAGCTCCTTGTACTGGATCTCCACGTCGGGGGCGTACCCTTGCGCGGTGCCACCGGCCGGGTGCATGTGTACCGTGGCGTGGGGCAGTGCATAGCGATAGCCCTGGGTGCCGGCGGCCAGCAGCACCGTGCCCATGCTGGCCGTCACTCCGACCGCATAGGTCGAAACCGGCGCCCGCATCTGTTGCATCGTGTCGTAGATGGCGAGCCCGTGGTAGATGATGCCGCCGGGGCAATTGATGTACATGACGATGGGCCGGTCTGGATCATCGTGGTCCAGGAATAACAACTGGGCCACGACCAGGTTGGCCACCTGGTCGTTGATGGGCATCCCGACGAAAATGATGCGCGACTTGAGCAGCAGCGAATAAATGTCGTAGGCACGCTCGCCTCGCCCGGTCGTCTCAATCACCATTGGAATCAGCGCTGCAGGCGGAACCATTTTCCTCATCCTTCCTCTTGTACTCCCTGCTCCGTGCCTCTTGCTTCTTGCTCGTTGCTTTCTGTCCCCTGTTCTGTGCCTTGCGTGTCCTGTGTCTTGCTTCCTGCCTCCTGCCCCGTGTCTTCTGCTTCTGCTCTCTCTTGCTTCTCTGCAGCACCTGGCTCCGGTGCTTCTCCTTTGGCGATAGCGATCAGGCGCTGGACTGCCTTGTTGGCCAGCAGGCGGGTGCGCATGGCCTGCCGCCCCGCATCGGAACTGAGGGACGCGCGCACGTCGTCCGCCCGGACACCCCACGGAATGCTGGCTTCCTCAATGCGCGCGCCGACTTCTTCTTCGTTAACTTCGAGCCCTTCCAGCGTGATGATCTCACCCAGCACCAACGCGCGCTTGAGACGGGCGGCGGCGCGGGGCTCCAATTCTTTCCGCAGTTCCTCCAGCGTCTTGTTCTGAAAACGCAGAAAATCCTCCATCGAGAGCCGCAGTTGGCTTTTCACCGCCTGCTCGACTTCTTTGACCACCTCATCCAACTCACGATTGAGCATCATGGGCGGGTATTCGACTTGCGCCTGCTCGATGATGGCTTGCAGGACCTGCTCAGCGTACTCCTCGTTGGCTTTTCCTGCGCTGCCTGCTGTAACTGCGCTCGGGCTTGCGTCTCCAATTCCTCAAAGGAGTCAAAGCTGCCAACGGTACGCGCCAGGTCGTCGTCCAGCGCCGGGAGGATGCTCTCGTAGACCTCATTCATCTTGACGGTGAACCCGGCTTCCTGGCCCCGCAATTCCTCGCGGGCAAAGTCGGCCGGCAGCGTCAGTGTGAAAGTGCGCTCTTCGCCTGCTTTCATCCCCACCAGCGCCTCGGCGAACCCCGGCGCCGGATCGGTGCTGGCGGCGTCTAGCAGTATGCGGATGGCATCCCCTTTGAAAAACTCGGCCCCTGCGGCCGTCCGGCCCACGAGGTCAATCACTACCCCGTCGCCCAACGCGGCCGCACGGTCAACGAGCTCGAGGATGGCGTTCTGCTCGCGGATCTGTTCCAACGCCTGGTGTACCTCTTCCTCGGGGACCTGGGCCTGGCGGGCCTCGAGACGGTAGTCGCGATAGTGTCCCAGGTCCACCGTCGGGGGTAGAGGAACGGTGAACGTGAAGGTGACGGGGCGCAATTCGGCTTCGTCCAATGTGCCGGGGGCATAGGGCTCAATTCCCTCCTGCTTCACGGCCTCTTTGTAGGCCGCTTCGAACAATTTTTCGGCGGCTTCCCGGCGGACTGTGTCTTCACCAAAACGCTGCACGACGACTTCGTACGGAGCCTTCCCCTTGCGATAGCCTGGGACGTTCACCTGTTGGGCGATCTGGCGCGCGGCCTGCCGCATGGCCTGTTGGGTGCGCTCCTCGTCCACTTCGATCGTCAGGCGCAGTTGACGGTTTTCCAGGGGCTCGGTGGTGATCTTCAAGTGTACGTTTCTCCTTAAACAATCTTTTCAGACCTCGGAAGTCTTCTGAGACTTCCGAGGTCTTATCGTGGATAGGGAAGGCGGGACTCGAACCCGCACGGGTTGCCCCACGTGATCCTAAGTCACGCTCGTCTGCCCATTCCGACACTTCCCCATACTGGACCTGATTATAATGCTGAGTGTGCGTTCACGCAAGGTTGACAATCGCGCCTACCGCTGGTATCATCGTTTCATATTCCTTGAGAATGAATTTACGAATTTGAAATGGAGGACAATCCGATGAACCTGGACGACTCGACACGATTTAGCGAGCTCGACCCCAGCGGCATGCTCGAACGCATCGGCGAATTGCCGCAGCAATGCCGGACGGCCTGGGCGATAACGCGGGCGCTGGAGTTGCCGCCTGGCTACAATACAGTCCGGCACGTCGTCGTTCTGGGGATGGGCGGTTCGGCCATCGGCGGTGCATTGCTTCAGGGGCTGGTGGCCGGGGAGTGCGCTGTGCCTATCACAATTGTGCGCGATTACACGCTTCCCGCCTTCGTCCGCGGCCCTGACTACCTGGTCGCCGGCTGCAGTTACTCGGGCAACACGGAGGAGACGCTGCTGGCGCTGGGAGAGGCGCTGGGACGGGGAGTCCGGCCGGTCGCGGTCACGACGGACGGGAAACTGGCCGCTCTGGCGCAGGAGAGAGGGATACCGCTGGTTCGTTTTGAGTACCAATCACAGCCACGGGCGGCGCTGGGCTACTCGTTCATTCTGTTGCTCGGCCTCTTTTGCCGGCTGGGGCTGGTGCGGGATTATTCCGCCGACCTGGGAGAGGCCATCCGGGTGATGGAAGCGTGGCGTGCGGAGATCGGCCCTCAGGCGCCGACAGCGCACAATGCGGCCAAGTCGTTGGCAGGTCAGTTGAAGGATCGGCTGCCGGTCGTCTACGGGGCCGAGTTTCTGGCCGCCGTTGCCAACCGCTGGAAGACACAATTCAACGAGAACAGCAAGCATTGGGCCTGCTTCGAAGTGTTGCCTGAGCTGAACCACAACGCCGTCGTTGGCCTCGGCCTCCCCCAGGCCGTGCGCGAGCAGGTGGTCGTGCTGATGCTGCGCTCAAACCTGGACTCCCCGCGCGTGCAGGTGCGCTGGGACGTGACACGAGAACTCTTACAGCGCGAGCGCGTGGCGAACGAGACGCTGCAAGGACGGGGCGAAAGCGCACTGGCGCACATGCTCTCGCTGATCCACTTTAACGACTATGTGAGTTTCTACCTGGCGATGCTCAACGGCGTGGACCCGACACCGGTAGAGACCATCGCCTTCCTCAAGCAACGGCTGGCAGAGGCCGGAGTTGCAAGTCCGCTTGACAGTGCAGGGTAGTGGCGTTATAATTCAATTCCCCACATGATCCGACATGGTATTCAGCGTGGGCCGTGGAGCAGGAGAGCGTGAAACGCGACCTCCTGCTATGTTTCACGTCTTATGTGTTCTGTGCGCAGTGGCTATTCTCGGATGGGAGTGTTAAGGAGACGTTATGGAAGAGGAAATTGACCTGCGTGCGTACGTTTTCGTATTGATCCATTACTGGAAGTGGATTGCGGGGCTTGCGCTGGTGGCAGCGGTGGCGGCGTTTGGCGTCAGCCTGCTGTCGCCCCCCACCTACCAGTCCGCCGCCGTCGTCATCATCACGCAGCCCCGTTACCAGATGCAGTTCGATCCTCGTTTCGAGACGGTAAATGGGTGGACGCCGGCATACAAAGCCTTTCCCACGCTGGCGACTTCCGATAGGGTATTGCAGAGCGTGGTAGATGCCTATGCCCCTTCGCTAAAGTCCAGCATCGAGGAATGGAAACTGAGGACACTGGCGGGGATGGTCGAAGCGACCTCGGAGGGCGATCCGAGTTTGGTCGTGCTCACGGTGCGTTCCCGTTCCTCGGAGGACGCCGCCGCCATCGCCAATGTGTGGGCCGATGCTTTGACGAGCCAGGGCAACGCCATCTACAGCGAGAGTGAGGAGGACGTGGCCTTCTTCGAGGAGCAAGTGGCGCAAGCTGGGCAGATCCTGGACACAGCCGACGCGGCCTTGATCGAATTTCAGGCCCGCAATCAGGCCAGCACTGTCAACGCCCAACTGGACTCCTTGCGCCAGGCACAGGCCGACTACCTGACCGACCAGCGCGCCATCGTCTCCATCGTTCAGGACATCCAGGGGCTGCGCGGTCAACTGGCCGCGCAGCCAGGCGACCGCCCGGCCTCGCTGGCCGACGACCTCACCGCGCTGTTCTTGCAGATCAAGGCCTTCAATGCCGGGGCTTCCACGCCGATCCAGTTGCAGGTCAATAGCGCTGCATCCCTTTCGAACAAGAGCCTGGCCGACCAGATCGTCTTTCTGGACGATCTGGTGACCACGCTGGAGGTCAAGTCGTCCGAGATTGATGGGCGGCTGGCGGAACTGGAACCGCAGATCCTGGCCCGGCAGCGGCGACTCCAGGAAATCAACGCCGAGAGCGACCGGTTGACCAACACCCGCAACCTGGCCAACGAGACGTACATGACGTTGGCGCGCAAACTGGAGGAAGCGCGCATTGCGGCCCGCGAGGAGAACGGCGTGTTGCAGGTGGGCAGTTATGCTGCTGTCTCAGAGAGGCCGGTGGGCCCGCGCAAGTTGCTCAACACGGCCGTGGCGGGTGTGTTGGGCCTGATGCTGGGCGTGTTCGGAGCCTTCGCCGTGGAGTGGTGGCAGGGGGAGGGGGAGAGGGGGAGACAAGGTGAGGGGAAGACAGGGAGACAAGGGGACAAGAAGACAAGGTAAGGGGGAGAGTCGTAATCTGCTGTTTATCATTCCCCTGACCGACGAGAGGTACGAGCGATGCCGACGGCGTTGGAATTGACCCGTGAAGGATGGAAGAGTTATCTGGAAGCAGCCCGGCGCCGGCCAGCCCTGTCTGAGGTGACATCGGCTGAGCGACGTACACGCGAGTGGTTGTTGGACCGCGTGCGCGAGGCGGCCGTTGTGCTGAAAACTCGCTTTGGAGCCCGACGGGTGGTCCTTTTCGGCTCGCTGGCACATGCGGCGTGGTTTACGCCGGATTCTGACGTAGACCTGGCGGTTGAGGGATTGACGAGTGATGTTTACTGGCAAGCCTGGCGGCTGGTGGAAGAGGTCATCGGTGACCGCCCCGTGGATTTGATTGAGATCGAGACGGCAGGGGAGTCCTTACGGCGGGCAATTCAGCGCTATGGGATAGACCTATGAACGCTCCCTATCAGGAACTGGTCGAGCGAATTTGCGATGAAGTAGAGGAACTGGAACGCGTCGTCCAGCGAGCATTGCGGTCCTGGTCGCAAGCTCAGAAGGTACCGGGTGAGCAGGCCTATCTGGACTCGGTGGCTCTGAGCCTCCACGGCTTTTACTCTGGGTTAGAGCGTTTATTCGAACTTGTCGCCAGACACGTGGATCATACCCTTCCTGTCAGCGAAACCTGGCATCGTGACCTGCTCCAACGGATGACGCAGGATCTGGTAGATGTGCGGCCTGCGGTAATTAGTCAAGATAATGCTTTGATCCTGGACGAGTTTCGACGGTTCAGACATCTTGTGCGCAATGTTTACGCGACGAACCTGGTGCCTGACAAGATGGCTGGATTGATGTCGGCTCTGCCCCGGTTGTGGCCCAGGCTGCGCGCCGAACTGCTGGCCTTTGCCCAGTTCTTGGAAGACCTGGCCCAGGCAAGCCAGATTGAGGAACAGGGTACAACTGCTACGTAAGGAGAACAACTGTAATGAAGAAAGCGTTGGTCTGTGGCGCGGGTGGATTTATCGGGGGGCACCTCGTCAAGAAGCTCAAGAGAGAAGGATATTGGGTGCGTGGTGTGGACGTCAAGGAGCACGAGTTTGCGCCGACTGCTGCGGACGAGTTCCTGCTTCTTGACTTGAGAAAAGAGGAAAACTGCCAGGCGGCGCTTGCGCTCGAGGATGGCAAGTTTGACGAGGTCTACCAGTTGGCGGCCGATATGGGAGGCATGGGGTTCATCTCCTTCGCCGAGTGCGAAATCATGCACAACAGTGCTTTGATCAATATCTATATGACGGACCTGGCTGCTCGCATGGGAATCCCCCGCTATTTCTTTTCCTCTTCCGTGTGTGTATACCGGGACATGAAACCGGGCGAACCTGAGATGACGGAAGAAGAAGCGATCCCGGCGCATCCGGACAACGAGTACGGGTGGGAAAAGCTCTATTCTGAGCGCGTGGGCATGGCGTACGGCCGGCGTTATGGGATGAAGGTACGCATTGCCCGCTTCCAGAATTGCTACGGCCCAGAAGGCGCCTGGACCGGGGGCCGGGAGAAAGCGCCGGCGGCGATTTGCCGTAAGGTGGCCGAAGTGGAAGACGATGGCACAATTGAGGTCTGGGGTGATGGGTCGGCCATTCGTTCCTATACCTACGTCAGCGACATGGTAGATGGCATCTACGTGCTGATGCACTCTGACCTGGAGGGCGCGGTGAACATCGGCTGCCCGCAGTACGTTACGGTGGATGAGCTGGTGGCCGCGGTGGCCGAGGTTTCGGGCAAAAAGATCCACGTCAGGCACGTGGATGGGCCGGTAGGCGTGCAGTCGCGGAACTTTAGCAACACCCGCATCTACTCGATCGGTTGGCGGGCCAGGGTCTTTCTCAAGGAAGGGATTTCTCTGACGTATCCGTGGGTCGAGGCACAGGTGAAGGCACACTGATCGCGGACTCCGGACTCCTCGACTTGTTGAGGGAATGGCCCGCACAAGTTCGGGACTCCGGATTGTGCTGAGGAGGGGTTCAGGCACGTGACCGAAAATGGCGCCACCGCCTTTCTGCAACAGGCATATCGCAACAACTGGCACCAGTACCTGGCGTCGTTAAAGCCCCATGCCTCCGGCGATTGGGACCTGTGTGTATTGACGGCCAGCGACGAGCGACAGGCCGCCACGTACGAGCGCCAACTGGCTTTGCGCAGGGAGGCGGGCCTCCTGCCGCGGCAGACCTCTTTTCTCGTCCTGGCCGATCCGGCCGGGCAGCGCATCGGTTCCGGCGGGGCCACGCTGCGGGTGTTGACGGCGCTGGCGCAGGCTGAGGCCGGCGTGCTCGCCGGAGGGCGCGTGTTAATCATTCACTCTGGCGGTGATTCGCAGCGGCTGCCCCACTGCTCAGCGATCGGCAAGCTGTTTGCCCGCATCCCGCGCGCGCTCCCTGATGGGCGGGCCTCTACGCTGTTCGATGAATTTCTCATCAGCCTGAGTGGGCTGCCCGTGGGGTTGCCGGCGGGCGTGCTGATCGTGTCTGGCGACGTGTTGCTCGTCTTCGACCACCTGCAGCTCCGTTTCCAGCGCCCCGGCGTGATCGGTGTCGCCGCGGCCGCCCCGACGGAGATGGGAACGCACCACGGCGTATACGTGATCGGCGCGGGAGACCGGCGCCTGCGGGCATATCTGCACAAGCCGACGCTCGAGCGGCTGTGCCAGTGGGACGCGATCTCCGACGATGGAACGGTGAACATTGACACGGGGCTGGTGTGGCTGGATGTGCAGACAGTGAACCAGTTTGTCGCGCTGGCCCGGGAAGGCGCGGTGGCCGCGTTCTGCGGTCCGCCAAACAGGGAGCCATTCGCAAATGCGCGCCAGCCGGGAGCCAGCCTCAACCTGTACGGCGACTTGCTGATGCCCCTGGCAACGTCTACCACGCTGGACGGCTACCTGGCGGACACGAGTGATGGGCCGGCCACGCCCGCGATTCGCACGGCGCGCCAGGCGATCTGGAACCGCTTGCGCGGTGTGCCCTTTACGGTGGAGCGGCTGCAGCCGGCAGGTTTCCTCCACTTTGGGACGTCCAGGGAATACTGGGAAATTGTCGCCAGTGCGCCAGAGTGGGCGCGCACGTGGAGCTGGACACGCCACACCGCCTCGTGGATCGACCAATCCGCCTGCCCCGCTGGCGACAGGCTGGCGTTGATCAACGCGGTACTCGAAGGCCCCATCTCCATGGCGCCCGCTCCTGCATCCTGCATCCTGCATCCTGCACCCTCCAACCCCCAACCTGTAATCGTGGACTCCCACGTGGCTGGACCGTTGGCCGTGCAGGGTGCGGCGTTGCTCGCCAATCTCTGTACGACACGGCCGTTGGCGTTGGGGGCAGACGTCGTCGTGCATCAACTGCCGGTCGCAGGCGGCCGTTTCGTGACCCGTATCTTTGGGCTGTACGACGACGCCAAGCGCCCCTGGGACGATCCATCGGCCACGTTTATGAACCGCCCGTGGCGGGTGTGGCTGGAGCAGGCCGGGGTGAATGTCGAAGCGATTTGGCCCGGCCTGCCTGGCGCAGCGCGGACGTTGTGGAACGCCCGCTTGTACCTGGCCGTCGCGGACCGTGAGGAGAGCCTGGCACTTTCCTTGCCACTCTCTGACCCGGTCAGTGCTGCCCCTGAATGGCGGACGAAGTGGACAAGTAGCCCGCGCCTGTCGCTGGCCGAGAGTTTTGTGCAGGCGGATGCCGAACGGATCCTGGCCGAGCTGGTCGCCATCGAGGACGCGGTGGCGGCCCACCGCTTTTATTCGGCCATCGTCGAGGAGCAACCAGCATTCGAAGCCAGACAATTGCTCGGCTCGGCCGCCGTAAACCGGCGCGTGCAGTGGGTCGCGCAGCAATTGCAGGACGACGATCCCATTCTCCAGTTGCGGGGCTACGAAGCGCTGACAGTGGCCACGGGCGACGCCACGTGGGAGGACCGCGCATTCGCTGTCCTGGCGGAGATGATCGAAGCGGCCGCCAGCCGCCAGCAGACGGCCACCGGCCAGCGTGACGGACGCCCCGCTTCAGCGGGGATTCCCCGGCCGGTGCAGGTGGAAGCGGCCGCCAGCCGCCAGCAGACGGCCACCGGC
>Ga0172362_10003116_pt1 | contig 14347 bp, 15 predicted proteins | sample LakKivs1_kivu2a2_FD_114534 | JGI IMG/M metagenome (GOLD analysis project Ga0172362, IMG submission 114534) | Sediment microbial communities from Lake Kivu, Rwanda - Sediment s1_kivu2a2 | ecosystem: Environmental > Aquatic > Freshwater > Lake > Sediment | place: Rwanda: Western Province, Lake...
CAGTTGCTTGTGTTGATTTAACGCTTGAGAAAACGGCGCCTGTCTCTACCTTACTCCTCCGCCACCGCCACCGAAGCCGCCCCCGCCTCCGAAGCCACCTCCGAAGTGACCGCCACCGAAGCCAGCTCGTCCTCCTCTGGGCACCGGCATTGCCCAGATCATTATCGGGCGGAACATGATCGGCATCATCGGAACCATATCCACCTCGGGCAGCTGCACGCTGAGCGACTTCATCGCTCGAGCTACGGTGTCACCGACACCAAGTGCAGTTCCGTACACTAGCCACTCCCCCCACATGGACAGATCGGAAGGAGCGTACTTCCTCATCAAGGCGAGATCAGAGAGGAACTTCTTGAATGAATCCCACTCAAGCTTCTCCTGATAGGTGTCGCCCTTCCATCTTCCGAAGAGCGTCGTTGGAGAGAAGAGTGCGACCAGCGCCTGAACGAACAAGATGCCAGACATTAGCGCGGCTGCCCAGGCTATGTACGAGACAACATCAACGGCAGAAGCCAGGACAAGCGAAACGAAGAAGATGATGACCGGGACCGCTGCAAAGGGAACGAGCTTGCCGGTCCCTTTTTCCACGAACTGGTCGGATATTTCCGGGTCTGCCTTCGAGGTCAGATACATGAGATCGCTCTGGAGGCTGACCAATGATGTGTACTGCCCCGTCGCGTTCAGCGTCTTGATACGCGCGTCTATGGAGTTTGTCCTCACCACCCCATTGTCCGCGAAGGCCTGCAGTAATCCCAAGGCACGTCGCTCGTAGGGATCTCCGTAGTTTGGATCAATGATCTGAATGGTCAAGCCTGGGCCCTCCTGAGTTATCCTGATCTTGTTCTTCATGTGGAGGTCCAGCAGCGTGCCATAGAAGCCGTCTTCGTCAAAATCCATCGCATCGTCCTTGAACACGAGATTCACAAGCCAAGGCTTCCTGTCCTTGTTCGGAACATAGCTGAGGTACTCTGGAACCACGTACGGTGTGTCCCGGCCGTACATGTAGTACACGACAAGGAAGGCAAGAGGGTAGATCACCACGAGCACCTCGGTGAAATCCCTGAGCACCACGGCACCGTAGTACTCGGCAGAATAGGTCCAGTTTGCCTGCGCTGTTGGCGTGCTCACGTCGCTCATCTGGGTCGTGTACGCGTCCATGATGTTGAGAACGTTCTTGTCGAGCAACATCTCCACCTCAAGCAGTTCGTTCGTCACAGAGCTCCCTTGAAGCGTTATGGTGTTGCCACTGCGAGTCATCTGGAGAAGCGGAGGATGCGGATAGACTGTTTGTATGTAGTTGGCATCCTCGATCGTGATCGTGACGCTGTTGTAGGGTATATGCTTGCTCGCCAACTTCAAGTTGAAGTGAACCAGGTTCGCGTCGTACTGGACAGGAGGATGAAGGTAGAAGACGTAGCGGACATTATATGTGCCAGCGGCTAGGGTGCTTGGATCGTAGCAACCCACCTCATTCAGCGTGGCATTCGTCCTCACGTCATACATCACAGATTGATCCTGATCATACGGCGGACTAACCCACAGGCTTCCGCTATAGTCCCTTTCGTACGCTATCATGCCCGGCGGAGCGCTGATGCTGACGAGAGATATGTGCGGTTGACTGATGTCAGTAAGCGACAGTACGTCGTCCCACGACCTGTACAGCCAAGAGTGCTCGCCCGAGACTTTGATGTCGTACACGAAATCTTCGACCAACGTGCCGTTAGCGTACCAAGTCGCGTGATACTGGTCTACGACAGCGTCACTCTGATCCAGCATCGGCAAGACGTACATGACTATGGCTAGCCCGATCACTCCCACTAGAGCAATCGCGCCCAGTACTACAGCGAGCTGCCTTGTCTCCGCCAACGACGACTACCCTAGAATTCTATCTTGGGTGGCTGAGAGATTGCTTCCTCGAACTGCAGGTACTCTAACCTAGGGAGACCGGTCAGCCCGGCCACGAACTTCGACGGGAAGGTGTCCATCATCGTGTTGAACTGCTGAGCGATATTGTTGAAGGTGTATCTGTGCCTGGCGATCTCGTCCTCTATTCCTTTGATGGAGTCCATCAGGGACGTGACGGTCGTCTGAGTCTTCAGATCCGGGTAGGCCTCAGCCACAGCCACTATGTTGCCGAAGAGTCTTCTAGATTCCCTGTCAATCTCCCCCAGAGCTTGGGGACCCGCCTGCAGGACGCTCGCTCTCAAGCTCGTGACCTTCTCGAGCGTCTCCCTCTCGAACTTAGCATAGCTTTTCACAGCGCCCAGCAACTGGTCAATTTCATCAAGCCTCTTTTTCATAGCCACCCTGATCTGTCCGAGAGTCGCATCAGAGGAGTTCTTGAGGCTGAAGAAGCTGTTGTAGGTAGATATGATCCAGAGGATAATCGCTATTATGACTACGGCTATCACGCCTATTATCCCAAGCGTTACGAGGTCCATTCTTTTCCTCACTCAAACGGCCGCTTGAGTTGCTCTTAAGTCTTCAGGAACTTGGTTCTATTGCGTCTTCAGCCCAGGGGCCCTTAAGCGCACTTGAGCTGATAGTAGGATCGTGCGAGTGACAAAGGCTGTCTCACAGAACTATGAACCCTCAAAGGAGCTGCTCCATCCACTGGATACATTCCGACTCATGACAAATTCATGCATCGGGATAGGGTTGAAGGAAGGAGTAACCTCACTCAAATCCTTGTCATTGATCGCATACCACAGGCTTCGTGACTTCGATGTGCCCTCCTATTACAGGCTTTGTGCCATCAGCCACGCCGTGGGGATCCTCAAGAACTACAGGAGAGCATCAAGAAGGGGCAAGAAACCCAAAACTCCGGTCTCCAGCAGGCCCGTGTTGGTCACCTGCTACGGGTTCAAGATCATGGGGGACAAACTGAGACTTCCATTGAGACCTCATTGCTATCTGTGGATCACCCTGAACCGTCACACCTTGGAGACTTTGTCTCCCCGGGGTTTATCCGTGAGGTCCGTTTGCTTGACGGCTCGCACGGTCAGCATCGCCTTCTCAAAAGAGGTCGTCGAGTTGGAACCCAAGGGCCTGATTGGGATGGACAGGAACCTCGACAACGTGACCGTTGCCTCTTCTGATGATTCAAACCAGGTCTATGACCTGTCTAGGGCATCAGAGATCAAGGGTATGTACAGGGGGTCAAGTCTCATTTTAAGCGCAACGACGTCAGAGTCAGAAGACGCATCTTCAGCAAGTACGGGACAAGAGAGAAACATAGAGTGACCCAGTTGCTCCACTTGGTCTCCAAGGACATAGTCAGGCGAGCCAAGGCAAAGCAATTCGGCATTGTCACGGAGAGACTGACAGGCATCAGACGACTCTACTACAGAAGCAAAGTCCAAGGGCGGGATTACAGGTTCCGCATGAACTCTTGGAGCTATGGCGAGCTGCAGAGACAAATAGATTACAAGGCGCGTTGGGAAGCGATCAAGGTGATCTACGTGGCAGCAGGAGGAACGAGTGCGAAGTGCTCGAAATGTGGGTCAAGATTGAACCCGAATGGGCGCCGCACCCTCTACTGTCCGAAGTGCGAAGTCCTGATGGACAGGGATGAGAACGCGGCCAAGAACATCTTGGCGAGGGGGCTGAGGTTCGGCCCATTCGCGCTTCCAGGTGAAGCGATGATGGAGGAACCACCTCGTGGTGCAATCCTCCGAGTCGATGGGAGTGAGTTAAGTCATGAGCGGAAGACTTAACAGAACCTTTTTCACCATGTCTCGCCAAAGTGTTATTGATTATGATATCGCTTCGGATGAACTAGAGTCATCTTTAATTACGGCAACATAAGGAACTGTGACATGGCAGGTACGAGAAAATCGCAAAAGAAGGGTCAAATTGCAGGCATCAAGATCTACCTGAATGGACAGGTAATTCCGCTGTCTGAAGCAGCTAAGAGAATCGAGATTCCACTGACCAAGACCTCAAAGGAGCTTCTGTCAGCGCTTGTAGAGGCAGGGGAGCCTGTGTCTCCCAAGCAGCTCGCATCCGAGCTGAAGCGGACACAGACTACGATCTACAGGTCCATAAAGAACCTAGAGGGCCGAAGATTGGTCCTGAAGATACGACGTGGCCTGGTTGCCCTCACGGAGGACGGCCTCAAGACCGTCAAGAAACAGAGGAAGCGGTAGTGACACCGATGCCGTGAGCCGTCCGTCGCCGACTGCGGCCTCGAACGGATTCTTTGGCCAGTTAGAAGATCTCGGGATCAGTTAGGATTGGAGGAATAGCTGAGTGCTTTTTTTCATTTCCCAACCAGAGAGCGGCAAGCTAACCTGACGGACATCTCGCTCCCGTATTTGGGCTTCCAACCCAGCGATTTGAGCTTGCCCAATTCTAGCCTCATGTATTTCACGTCTCCCTTCCAACCACGACCTCCGTCTATTCCACCGGTGAACTTGTATGCGACCCCAGACAATCCCATTTCTTGCACAACGACATCAGCTATCCTCTTCACGTCTATGTCGTCGTCAGATCCGACGTTGTACACTTCGTTCTTTGACCCAGTCTGCTTCCAACACTGAACGGTGGCCGCTACGGCATCATCGACGTGGAGATAGGATTTCCTTTGACTGCCATCACCCAAGATCTCCAGCTCCCTCCGGTTTTCCTTCAGCTTTGTGACAAAATCATGGATGACGCCATGGTTCTGCCCAGGTCCAACGACGTTCGCGTACCTCAGTATCACCCCATTCAGACCGTATGATGCACAGTAGGCAGAGATCAGTGACTCGCCGGCGAGTTTTGCCGCACCGTAGACTGAGATCGGCTTCAGGGGAGAGTAGGTTTCTGAGGTGGGGATTACCGATGCGTCGCCGTACACAGTTGATGAGGAAGTGAACACGATGGTCTCACCGTGGTTCTTCCTCATTGCTTCCAGTATGTTGAACGTGCCCCTGACGTTCGTCTCAAAGTGAACCGCAGGATCTCCTAGCCTGACCTCCGGGTTCGCAGCAAGATGGAAGACCGTGTCGCATCCCTTCACCAGCTTCCCTATCCCTTCTGACATGATTACGTCCCACTCGGCAACTTCGATCTTGCCTTCTGCTTCCAAGTCGGCTATGTTCTCTCGTCTGCCTGAACTGAAGTTGTCCAGCACGATGACCCTGTGCCCGTCTGCGACAAGCCGGCGAACTAGATGTGACCCTATGAACCCTGCCCCACCTGTGACTAGGACGTTGTCTTCTGGCATCGGGGATTTGAGTCCAGCGAGAGCCTATAACGTTTAACCTGTGAGCGACGTTAGCCCAGCCACTCCTCTCTCCTAAGCGGCCTAGGTTCTTGGTCGACCGCTTGCCCCAATTCCTTCAGAAGCTGCTTCTGACTCTCGCTCAGGTTCGTCGGCGTCCTAACGGCGACTTTGACGATCAGGTTGCCCCTTCCCCTACCCTTGAGTCTCGGCATGCCCTTGCCCTTGAGCGTGATCGCATAGCCATTCTGAGTGCCCGGAGGTATCCTGAGGGTCTCGACACCGTCAAGAGTCTGAAGCCTCGCAGTTGTGCCGAGGGCGGCCTGAGATACCGAGACGGAGATCTGACAGATGAGGTCATCACCCGCCCTCTGAAAGACCGGGTGCTGAGCGACCCGGATGTAGACATACGCGTCTCCGGGCGATCCCCCATGTCCACCTATGTCTCCCTGCCCAGGTAGCCTCAGACTCATTCCGTCGTCTACGCCAGGCGGAACCTCGACCGTTATTCTCCTTGTGTTGCGCACCGAGCCTGACCCTCTGCACACAGGGCAAGGCTCAGCTAGTCTTCCTGACCCACCGCATTTGTCGCACGTCACTATCTGCATGAAGCGACCGAACCCAATGCTTCGTTCATATCTTATCTGACCTGATCCTTTGCACTTCGGGCAGGTCTGCGGCCTAGTACCGGCCTTCACTCCCGAACCCCCACACTCTCCGCACGGCTCCAACCTGTTCACGGAGATCTCGGATTTCGTCCCGGTCTTGGCCTGCTCCAGAGTGAGGTTCAACTCCGCCATGAGGGAGCGGCCTCGAGTCGAGCTTGGCGCGCCCCTGCCGAACCCGAACATTCTCTCGAAGAGATCGCCGAAAGGGCTGAACCCGAAGTCCCTGAAGATCTCGTCGAAGTCCGTGCCCCTGAATATGTCCTCCGTGCTGTACCTCTGGCCTATGCCGGCCCTGCCGTAGGAGTCGTACTGGGCCCGCTTCTCATCGTCAGAGAGGACAGGGTATGCCTCCGATATTTCTTTGAACTTCGCCTCGGCATCCGGGGACTTGTTGCGATCCGGGTGATATTGGAACGCCAGCTTGCGGTAGGCGTTCTTGATCTCGTCCTTCGAGGCGTTCCTGTTCACGCCGAGGATTTCGTAGTAGTCCCTCTCTGACATACCTGTCTCAACAGGGCGTGGCACTACTTCTTATCTTCTCCAACCTTGTAGTCCGCGTCCACGACCTTGTCCCCTGCGGGCTTTTCGCCGGATCCTTCTTGCTGCGGTTGGGGACCAGGCTGAGGGCCTGCCTGAGGACCCGCTTGCTGATACATGGAAGCCCCGATCTCCTGAAGAACCTTGGTGACTTCGTCCATGTCCTTCTTGATCTTGTCCATGTCCTTCGCCCCGACCGACTGCCTGAGCTGATTGGTGACCTTGTCTATCCTGTCCTTCTGATCCGCGGTGAGCTTTTGCTCGAAGTCCTTCTTCATCTTCTCGGCGGTGTACAGCACCGTGTCAGCGTTGTTCAGCAATTCGGCCTCTTCCTTTCTCTTCCTGTCCTGCTCAGAGAACTGCTCAGCCTCGCGCATGAGCCTGTCCTTCTCCTCCTTGGAGAGTTTGTTCGACGCTGTGATCGTGATCTTGTTCTCTTTCCCAGTGGCCAGATCCTTTGCTGTGACATTCAGTATGCCATTTGCATCTATGTCGAAGGTCACCTCGATCTGTGGAACCCCTCTTGGGGCTGGCGGTATTCCCGTGAGGTTGAACATACCCAATGAGATGTTGTCGGCGGCCATGGGTCTTTCTCCCTGTATGACGTGAATTGTCACTGTCGTCTGGAAATCAGCAGCCGTGCTGAACACTTGGCTTCTCTTGGTCGGTATTGTCGTGTTCTTCTCCAGAATCCTCGTCGCGATTCCTCCCAGCGTCTCGACGCCGAGGGAAAGCGGGGTGACATCCAAGAGAACTATGTCCTTGATCTCTCCGGCTAGCACGGCTCCTTGAATAGCAGCGCCTACAGCGACACACTCCATCGGATCGACCCCTCTCTCCGCTGGCTTGCCCATGAAGTCTTCGATCACCTTCCTGACCAATGGCATTCTCGTCATTCCTCCGATCAGTATGATCTTGTCGATGTTTCTCGGCTCAAGCTTTGTGTCTGTGATCACTTTCATGAGCGTGTCCTGAACCCTCTTCACGATCGGAGTTGCTACCTGTTCCAGCTTTGCCCTGGTGAGTGTGTAGTGAAGGTGCTTCGGCCCACTGGCGTCCTGCGCTATGAAGGGCAGATCGATGTCAGTAGTCATCAAAGTCGAGAGCTCTATCTTCGCCTTCTCAGCTGCATCCTTGAGTCTGAGCATAGCTGCCTTGTCATTGCGAAGATCTACGCCGGTCTGGTTCTTGAACTCGTCAACCAGCAAGTCAGTGATCGCCTTGTCTACGTCGGCACCACCGGTCTGAGTGTCACCGCTCGTGCCTAGTACCTGAAAGACGCCTTGACCGAAGTCCATCATCGTCACATCGTGTGTCCCCCCGCCGAAGCTGAACACGAGTATCTTCATCTCTTGGCCGGCCTTGTCCAGTCCGTAGGCCAGGCAGGCGGCTGTCGGTTCGTTGATGATCCTCTCGACTTTGAAGCCCGCTATTTCCCCGGCATCCTTCGTGGCCTGCCGCTGGTTGTCGTTGAAGTGAGCGGGAACCGTTATCACAGCCCTGCTGACCGTTCTGCCCAGGAACGTCTCCGTGTCCCTCTTGATCTTCTGCAGTATGAAGGCGGAGATTTGCTGGGGAGTGTACTCCTTGTCGCCGATCTTGACCTTGTAGTCGGTGCCCATCTTCCTCTTTATTTCGAATATCGTCCTATCCGGGTTAGTCAGCGCCTGTCTTCTGGCTGGGTCGCCGACGAGAAGTTCGCCCTCCTTCGTGAAGGCCACGACCGACGGGAACATCTTCCCCGCGAAAGTTGGTCCCTCGGCACTCGGAACCACCACCGGCCTTCCTGCCTCCATCACCGCAGCAGCTGAATTTGTTGTGCCCAAGTCTATGCCTACTATCTTTTCTTCCATTCCACCTTTACTCTCGCTCATTTCTTCATTTCAACACCCCTTTCCCCCTTGCTCGAGATAGCTGAGCATGAAACCTTCACAACGCTCGGTCTTATCACCTTTTCGCCCAGCATGAACCCAGCCCTGACCTCCTCCACTACGGTCCCTTCTGGCGACTTGTCTGTTGACACGCTCTCGACCGCCTCGTGCAGCCTAGGATCGAAGGGTCGTCCTACCGCCTCAATCTTGTGGACCCCGTACTTGCCCAAGGTCTTGTAGAGCTTGGCCAGTGTCATGCTGAGTCCTTCTGTCAGCTCTTTCGATGCTCCGGTTTCCTTTGCTGTCTTTAGGGCAAGGCCCAGCTCGTCAGCCAAACCCAAGAGGTTCACTATGAGCTCTACAGTCGCCGACATTGACCTGTCATCTATCTCAGCAGCTACTCTCTTCCTGTAGTTGTCGAAGTCGGCCTGCAAGTAGAGCATCTTCCTCTGCAGATCCTCAGACCTCGTCTTCTCCTTCTCAAGCGCGTCTCTGAGCTCAGCGAATTCGTCCTCGATCTCAAGTCTCACGGGCTCAAGCTCCTTCCCTTCGTCATGCTTCTCTGAGTCGCGTTCGGTCCCTTCTCGTTCGTCGGAAGCCATTTCTGTCACTACCTCGAGGAGCGTTCGGTGGAGGGCGATGATCTCTTATATTCGTTTCTTTCCCGATTGCGACCACAGCGAAACGTTAAGAGCGCTCGACCGGACGACATCACATGGCACGCGCTAGACTGCTAATGTTGACCCATTCAGCGGGCTTCAAGCACGACTATCTGCCAGTTGCGGCAGAGACCCTGAAAGAACTGGGAGATGAGACGGATGTATTCGAGGTAGTCCCGACTGACGACTGTTCCTCCATAGACAAGGACAAGCTACGCGGTTTCTCAGCCGTTCTGTTCGCGACCACTGGAGAACTGCCTATGTCCGACGCACAGAAGAGCGCACTCATCCAATTCGTCAGATCAGGCGGCGGATTCGTCGGAGTCCATAATGCGGCGGATACCTTCTACAAGTTTCCGGAGTACGGTCAGATGGTAGGTGGATATTTCAAAGCCCACCCTTGGACGCAGGAGGTCAGGGTGATAGTGGAGGATCACAATCATCCGTCGACGAGCTTCCTGCCTAGAAAGTTCTGCGTCAAGGAGGAGATCTACACGTTCAAGGACTGGGACCGGAAAAAGACGAACGTGCTGATCAGTCTTGACAACAGCTCCGTTGATCTGGGTAAGGGCACGAGGCAGGACCATGACTACGCCCTGTGCTGGCACCACGAATTCGGGAAGGGAAAGGTGTTCTACACCGGCTTCGGACACTTCAAGGAGCTGTGGAAGGAAGACTGGTTCAGGCTGCACCTTTCACGTGGGATAGAATGGGCTGTGCACGTCTAATCTATCGCTCGAAAATGGATTCCAGCTTCGCATAGCGGTCTGGGTAGTACAACAAGCCTTATGTACTACCGGTGGCGCTTGGTAGTACAAGTTGGAGGAAGCGAAGGTAACCAGGAAGGGGCAGGTGACTATTCCAGTTGGTTACAGGCGGAAACACAGCATAAGGGAGGGTAGCAGGATGCTCGTGGAAGAAACCGAGCGAGGAGTGCTGTTTGTCCCCATCCCTGACTTGTTGTCGCTAGCTGGAGTGGATAAGGGCAAATACGACGCGAAAGAGATGAGAGCCAGACTTGACGAGTTGAGGGAAAGATGGCGCTAGACGCCATACTCGACACGCAGTTCTTTTTCTCGTATTTCAGCCCTGATAACGAGAAGGTCGGGGCTTGGGCCAGATCCTTGATCAACCGGGTTCGATCAGGTCGTCTGAGGTTGGCCTCATCTGCAATCACCCGTACTGAGCTTCTTTCCACGATGGGACGCGCCGTGGGGGAGGATGCGACCTGCGACAGAATCTCAGCCATCGAAAGTGAGGGCATTCCGTTTTTGAGCATTCAGGAAAGGGAGGCGGATTTAGCGGGAAGCTTCGCCATGAGAAACCCAGACATTCCGGTGGCAGACTGCCTGATCGCAGCCACTTCCGTGCTGCAGGCAAACGGGGTGGTGATTTCAAGAGATGCGCACTTCAGCAGACTCGCTGGCATTCGAGTCAAGTGGCTCAAGACCATCTGAGGGCAAGCTGAACGTACGAGTGTGAATTGCTCCTACGACGATGCCTGACTAGCCCTCCGCAATCCTGAGAGCCAGTTTCTTGCCGAGTTCGACAACCTGTCCAATGTCGTCTGCCGAAGGTGGCCCGTTGATGTCCACCGTTCCGACCATTTCCATCCCCAATGGCGCGATCGTTTCAGCGATCTGCTTCACAGCACCACCTCCCCATCCGTATGAACTGACCACGGCTGCAAACTTCGCAGGAGGCTTCAGCGCCTTGGCTAGATATGACGCATAGAACGCGAGGGGATGGGCACCCGTCAGTACAGTGGGAGAACCCAGCACTATCGCCCTCGAGTCGACCAGGTCTGCAGCCAGATCTCCTAGATCGGTCACGGCTAGGTTGTACACGGCGACTTCGATGCCTTCGCTTCGCAAAGTCTCGACCAGCGGTTTCACGATCAGTTCAGTGCTCCCCCACATCGTAGCGTATGCTATCGTCGCCTTGCGAACCGTCTCCCCACTTGTCCACTTCCTGTACTGAGAGACGATCTTCTCAGGGTTCCTGTAGATAGGTCCGTGGCTCGGCGCGATCATATTCATTCCAAGACTGGCCGTCTTCTCTAGTCCTCTCTTGGCCATCGGTCTGAAGGGCATCATTATCTCTCCGAAGTACTTCTTCGCGAGCGGTATCAGATCGTCAACTTCATCGTCGAAGGTTCCCTTGGCAGTATGTGCGCCGAAGAAGTCACACGAGAAGAGAATCCGGTCTTCCATTAGGTGTGTGAACTTCGTCTCCGGCCAGTGCAGCATCGGAGCCTCGATGAACTGCAGCGTCTTTCCACCTAGGTCTACCTTCTCTTGATCGGCAACAACCCTGATCCTGTCCTCGGGGACACTGTAGAATACTTGGGCCATCTTGGCACCCTTGCTCGTAGCGACGAGCTGGGCCTTCGGGCTGATCTCCATCATGTGAGGGATTGCAGAGGCATGGTCCGGCTCGGCATGGTTCATGATCACATAGTCCAAGTCGCTAGGGTCTATGACCTGTCTGATCTTCCCCTCAAGTTCGGCCGAGAAGTTGCGGAAGACCGTATCAACAAGGGCCTTCTTGTTCTTCCCGACAACCAAGTACGCGTTGTAGGACGTCCCCTGAGGTGTTGGAATCAACGCGTCGAACAGCCTGAGGTTCCAATCCTTCACTCCGACTGCGAAGACGCCCTCCTTGAGATTCACAATGTCGCGCCAGCTCATAGCATGAGTCACGGACCTAGAACTTCATAACAGGGTTATAAACGTGAAGCCATGGCGATCGTAGAGCTACGACCACGATGGTCACATATCAGGCACGGATCTCATATGTCCAGAAATTCCCTTGATTCAAGACGCAAGCCTAGATGTCAAGCGAGTCAGCACCTCGTCCATATCACAAGAACCAGTCTCGAATCGTAGAGGATCTCTGTCTCCTCCCGCCTTCAGAGATAGGGCAAAGGACATTGATGAATGCTCTCTTTCGTCAGCCCTTTGGCGCTGTCCTCCTGCCTGGTCGTGGGATGTCGTACTGGCGTCAGAAGAACCGTTGTCATGCCTGCTACAGACAATACCGCTGGGTGCATATCTTGCTAGGACTCGGTCTCAAGAAGCGTTAAGAATCGATAAGAGAACATGACAACGGAAATGGAGCCATCTGGCTCTCAGCCTGCGAAGTCTTTCGATCAATTGATGGACGAATATCAGAGGGCTCGCGAGGATCCAAAGAGGAAACTCATGGTACTCAAGGAAGCTAGGAAGGCGGTGAAGACCCCCGAACAGACGACAAAGCTGAACAAGACCTGGGACGAGTTCATAGAACAGTATGGACCGTGATTCACAAGAGCGAGTCCAGAGGAACTGTCGGTCGCGGCCTAGGCAGGTGGATCTATTCCTATGGAAGCAATTGAGGAGCTACCTCCCACCAAGAGGTACCCCGTTGCGAAACAACACCTAAAAGAAACCACCTCATTGAGCGAGAGACCCCATGCGTGAGAACAGTGCCGGAATCACGAAGCCCGACTTGAAAGGATTCTCAGTTGATTACTCGTGGAGGCACTTCGGCGTGACGAAACACCTAGGAGGGGTCTATGCGACCGACAGGCTCATCAAGATGTGCGCCATCACTCCGGGGCAATACGTTCTGGACATTGGATGCGGAACTGGCTACACCGCGTGCCTCTTGACCAAGAAGCATCATGCGAGAGTGGTGGCGTCCGACATCAATCTAGGTCTCTTGGAGGAAGCCAAGAGGAGGATCTCCAGAGAGGGGCTAGCTGACAGAATCATGATCAAGGAAGCAGACGCACAAGAGCTGCCGTTCTCGGATGATACCTTCGACGCGGTGATCGCCGAGTCCGTGCTCGTGTTCTGCGACAAAGTGAAGGCTGCCTCTGAGATCAGGCGGACACTGAAGACCGGCGGAGTATTCGGCGACAATGAAGGAACGTACAGGAGGCCTCCACCTCCTGAACTCGCTGAGTTGATGGCTCAAGCCTCCCAAACCTCGGGAGGAGTCATGCTTGAGGACGAATGGAGGGCAGTGTACCAGGAGGCTGGGTTCAAAGACACGCTCTCAGCTGTCTATTCCCTCAACTCGAAAGAGGAGTTCGTCAGCGCACTCCGGGTGAACGGATTGAGGTTCATTGCATCCAACGTGAAGGCCATGTTTGACCCGACGGTAAGAGGTGCTCTCCTAAGTCGAAGCTCATATGGAGCCATCCGCAAGACCTACTCCTACATGGGATATGGCCTCTACGTCAGCAGAAAGGACTGACGGTCGCGACCGCCACAGATGCATGACGAAGAGTTCGATTATGTCATCTTGCGGGTCACAGCACTAGAAGGTTAGCTGATACAGCTAACAATGTGATGAAGACTACACTGACCACCAGTGTGTGACTTGCTGCTTTTCCACTTAGGGGGATAGAGACTCGGTTCGCCCCAGCGGCGATCGATGAGGAGTTGAGTTTGGAGTAGATCCAAGCTACGGCCAAGGCCGGAGAAAACGCCAGCAATGATATGAACAGGGTTCCCACCACGGACAGCCAGTGATAGTGAGGCAGCAAGAGCCACAACTCCAATGCACTCGCCCCGCCGAACAGCAGAAGAAAGATCACGGAAGCGGACACCACAAAGACCTTCTTGCTTGAAGTTTCGTGCCTCTCCTTGCCAAGGGACTTTGAGGCGACCCAATAGTACCCCGCGAGAGTCAAGGAGTTGGAGAGCCCCCAGATCGACCATTTCACCACATCCCGTTTCTCCCTGCTTCCCAGAAGCAATGAGGACAATCCCGAGGCCACAACGGAGCAGACCAGAAAGACTGAGATCCCAATGGCCCAAGGCAAAGCCAGGGCTGCTTGCTCCAGATATGCGGGGTGAAATCTGAGATCGGTTGTGAGGTACTTGGAGGGCGCTTCCACCGTTACAAGTGTGTACTCCGAAAGCTCCGTCCCAGAAACCGTTTCCACCTGCGGGTATGTGGAGATCGTAATATGGCCATCAACGAAGTGCTCCACGTCCGTGAATGCCGCGAGCGTTTCTGGAAGAGCCTGCACGCTCCAGAGTCCATTCACGTACAGCCTCAGCGGAACGATCTTGCTTCCATAGATGCTTGTCGGAATCAGGGGATAGAATGGCACGTCGGAAGGGAACGTGATGACGATGCCCAGCCCTTGGGGAGGCACGTATATGATCCGGGTGATGTTAGCGTCAGCTATCGGTGAGCTCGAGTTCAATGGATATCCGTTCCCGCCGGTCGGCCATCCTGAGACTTTCGAGACGATGAAGCTCGGAACAGTCGATGCCCCCGGAGCACGATCGGATTGGCCACCAATGTAGCCGTCGAGGACTGCTCTGACTTCGTCCGACACCTCGACGCCGACCCCTCTGAGGAACCGAGTTAGCGAATCAACATCGGTCGCGGTCACAATGTAGGAGG
>Ga0172362_10003117_pt1 | contig 14347 bp, 6 predicted proteins | sample LakKivs1_kivu2a2_FD_114534 | JGI IMG/M metagenome (GOLD analysis project Ga0172362, IMG submission 114534) | Sediment microbial communities from Lake Kivu, Rwanda - Sediment s1_kivu2a2 | ecosystem: Environmental > Aquatic > Freshwater > Lake > Sediment | place: Rwanda: Western Province, Lake...
AGGTTCCCGGAGCTATAGGTCATCACTGGTCGACCGTAGCTTCTGTCTATGGTTCAATCGGCTGGAAAGGCTTGAATTCTGGAGCCAGGGTCTTAGCTCTTTCGGCAATTGATCTCATGACCAGACCGGGAGAGTTAAGAAAAGTCAGGGCTGAATTTGAAGAATACCTCAAGGCCCATCCCTATAAATCCTTTCTTCCGGCTGAGGCTCAACCGCCATTAGACTTGAAAAACCTCTTATGGATAAGTGGCGCCATTTGCTGGAGAAGGAGGAAATAAGAGACTGAAAGCCCGTTTGATTTTCAAGTCCAGGGATTTGAACAGCATCTTATTCAAGTTTAAAAGAGACAGCGGGTCGCATATGGTCTTTTTCGCGACCTGACTTTCTCTGTTCCCGGAAGTAAAAAGCTAATCAAAGCAAAACAGCTCTTAATACTTTACTTAGTTTCATAACAACCTTTATGACTCTCGTGCTCTGCCCGGACTATCTCCGATATTGCTAATTCAGCACCTCATTTATTATTTTATTTATAAACAGGCTTTACTTCCATCGTGTAAAACATAAAAGAATACCTGTCGGTCAGCTCATCAATAGCTTTTGTGACGCTACTCGAGCCGTGTCCAGAACGTGTTTCAACGCGAATCAGAACAGGATTATCGCAAGACTGTTTCTCCTGAAGGGTTGCCGCAAACTTAAACGAATGAGCTGGCACCACCCGGTCATCGTGGTCAGCTGTGGTGACCAGTGCGGCTGGATAGCATACCCCGTCTTTCAGGTTATGGAGCGGAGAATACCTGTATAGATATTCGAACTGTTCTGCCTTGTCGCTTGAGCCATACTCAACCACCCAGCCCCAGCCAACAGTGAAGTTATGGAACCTGAGCATATCCATGACTCCGACCGCTGGAAAAGCCACGCCAAAAAGTTCCGGTCTTTGAGTCATCACTGCTCCAACCAGTAATCCACCATTTGAGGCTCCGGAAATGGCCAGATACTTTGGGGAAGTATATTTTTCTTTTATCAGATATTCGGCCGCAGCGATGAAATCATCAAAGACATTCTGTTTGTTCTGAAGCATTCCGGCCTTATGCCAGGCCTCACCGTACTCTCCCCCACCTCTCAGGTTGGGCTGGGCAAACACGCCGCCATTTTCCAGAATGATTATTATCGAAGGATTAAAAGCTGGTCTCATGCTGGCATTAAACCCGCCATAACCTGTTAAATAAGCCGGATTCTTTCCGTTAAGCACAAGACCTTTCTTGTGAACAATGAACATTGGCACTCTGGTTCCATCTTTGGAGTTGTAAAAAACCTGCTTGACCTCAAAATCTTCCGGATTGAACTTTACTTCCTGTCTGGAAAAAACTTCTGATTTCCCGCTCTCCAGGTCGTACTTATAGATTGCTGGCGGATAATTAAAAGAAGTGAAGGTGTAAAATATGAATTTGTCATCCCGCCAGCCACCGAAACCGCCCGCAGTTCCTAAGGCAGGAAGCTCAACTTCTCTGAGAAGCTGACCCTGAGGTGTGAATTGATAGACCCTGGTATGAGCATCCTGAAGATAGATGCCGAAAAGTTTCTGCCCGGCTGTGGTAGCTGCAATCAAAACCTCCGGTTTCTCTGGCACAATATCCTGCCAGTTTTCCTTGGCAGGATTATTCGGGTCGACCAGAACCAGACGATAATTGGGAGCATCTATGTTCGTCCTGACCAGGAATTTTTCTCCAAGGTTATCTATAACGTCGCTATCGCTGGCAAAACCCGGAATTAACAATTTAAACCCGGAATTTTTCTGCCTCAAATCCTTCCAGTAAATTTCATTGCCGGAGGTTCCGGCTGAAACATCCAGGACAGCATATTTCTGGTCTTCAGTAACTCCCAGACCGAAATATCTTAGAGGATGTTCTTTATCTTCATAAACCAGGATATCCTTTCCCTGCGGCTGACCGAGCTGATGATAAAAAACCTTCTGATACTCATTTCTGGCCTTAAGCTCTTCTCCTGGAGCGGGCTTGTCATAGCCGCTGTAGAAAAAACCATCCTGATACCAGGCAGCTCCTGAAAATTTTACCCACTGGATGCGGTCAGCCAGCTCCTTGCGGGTGGCAATCTCCATAACCCTGATTTCTGACCAGTCCGAACCAGCTTCAGAGCGGCTGACAGCCACATAGCGAAAATCCGTAGAAAAACCGGCCAGTCCAACTCTGACCGTTCCGTCAGCAGATAACTTATTTGGGTCGATGAAGACTTCTGGCTGGCCATCAAGTCCTTTCTGAATGTAGACAACTGATTGATTCTGAAGCCCGTCGTTCTTGTAAAAGAAATAGTATTCGCCGGCCCTGAAAGGCTGACTCATCCTGGGATAGTTGTAGATTTCTTTAATCCGCTCCCGAATCTTTTCGCGATAAGGTATTTTTTCCAGGAAAGCAAAAGTTACCCTGTTTTGCTCTTCCACCCACTTTTTAGTTTCTTCAGAATTATCATCTTCCAGCCAGCGATAGGGGTCAGCCACTTTCGTCCCGAAATAATCATCAATCCGGTCAACTTTTTTGGTCTGAGGATAAACGACCTTCTCAACGGTCTTTTTATGGCAGGAAGAAAAGATCAGCATGATGAATATAACCAGAATGAAAACAAAAAGAACCGGCTTTACTCTTTCTCTCATCTTTAACCTCCACATGCCTAAATTGAAATTAAATAAAATTATATGAACAGATTACCCGAAAAATTTATTTCAGACAAATATTTTTTTAAAAAGGGCGGCTTGCTTATACTTTATTCTCTCCTGGTTCGATTTTTCACTCAGAACAAATCCAGCATCCGTCGTTGCAGAGAATCTCTGCCTGTGCTATTTTATGCCATCTGAGGGAGGTGAATATGTTTTCAGCTATCTTTGGTTTATTCATCGTACCCGCAGCCATAATAACCTTAGCCTTGATTCTTAATCTGAAAAAAAGCGGAACCAGATGAATACTCTGACCGTTCATACCAATCCCTGGGCCCTCGCTGCCTTCATAATCTATGTCATAATGATGGTTTCTGTAGGCATCGTGACTGCCAGGTTTTCGTCAAAAGGAATCGGTGAGTTTTTCCTGGGCGGACGAAAAATGAAATCATTCGTGGTGGCTTTAGCTGCTGTTACCTCCGGACGCTCGGCCTGGCTGCTGATTGGAGTCTCAGGTCTGGCTTTTACCCGGGGCGTCTCGGCCATCTGGGCGGTGGTCGGTTATATCACTGTTGAACTCTTTATGTTCATTTTCCCTGGAAAAAGATTGCGTTACTTTACGGGCAAGATGGGAGACATAACCATTCCCGATTACCTGGAATCAAGGTTTGAAGATAGCCGGCACCTTCTCCGGCTGTTCGCTCTGATTCCAATTCTTATTTTTATGACGGCTTATGTATCAGCCCAGTTTAACGCCGGCGGTGTATCCCTGTCAGCCAGCTACAATGTCACCCAGCTTCAAGGAATTCTGATAACAGCGGGCATAGTCATTTTTTATACTATTCTCGGCGGCTTCATGGCTGTCTGCCTGACTGACATGCTTCAGGGCCTGTTTATGATTTTTGCTCTGATGATATTGCCCATGATCGCTATCATTCATTTTGGCGGTCTGGACAAACTTCTTTCTACCCTCCAGGGTATGTCGCCAGGATACATCGATACTTTTGCCATTTCTTTTGGCGCTCTGATCAGCTATGCAGGCATCGGTTTCGGCTCTCCGGGCAATCCCCATATCCTGAACAAGTACATGAGCATAGAATACCCGGAGAAATTGAATAAGACCGGGTTGATTGGAACCACCTGGAATGTGCTCATGGCCTGGGGTGCAATCTTTATCGGTCTGGCCGGAAGAGCGATTTATCAGGATGTGGCTAATCTGCCTGATAAGAATCCGGAAAAAGTTTATCCTCTGGTTGGTTCACAGCACCTTCACCCATTTCTTTTTGGTCTGACCATCGCGGCCGTTTTTGCGGCTATAATGTCCACCGCTTCATCACAACTTCTGGTAGCTTCCTCGGCTGTTGTCCGCGATTTTTACCAGAAGATTCTGGCAAAAAATAAAGCCGTTTCGGAGAAAAGATTGGTTTTATTAAGCCGGGCCGTCACCCTTCTGGTTGCTCTGTCGGCACTGGCCTTTGCCGCCTATGCCAATAAGCTGGTTTTTTACTTAGTGCTTTTCGCCTGGGGTGGTCTGGGTGCAGCCTTTGGGCCATCAATCGTTCTTTCTCTGTACTGGAAAAGAATAACCAGAGAAGGAGTGATCGCTGGCATTCTGGTTGGGACACTGGCTGAAATAGTCTGGTATCTCATCCCTTCCTTAAAAGCCACTGTTTCTGAATGGGTTCCTGCTTTTATTCTCTCTTTCATTACCGTGGTTCTGGTCAGTCTTGGCACCAGACCGCCAGCCGGCACAGAAGCCTTTATGCGTTATATGAGGGGGAATTACTGAAAATGTTTTTTATCGTGGGCGGGATAACACCAAAAATTAAAAGAATAAGCGAATTTGCCAGGAACTGCCCGAACTGCAGCAAGGTCTCCCTTTATCATGTCAGGCTCGACCACTATCTGAATCTTTTCTTCATTCCGCTCTTCCCGGTAAAAAAAGGCCAGCCTTTTTATCAATGTCGGAATTGTGGTCGGGAATTTCTGGAATGGTCGCATCCTTCGCCCAACTCTTATCAGAGCAGCCAGGCCCCTTCTTCCCAGGTCTGTCCAGGCTGCGGCCGACCCGTGGAGAAGGGTTTCAGGTATTGTCCGCATTGCGGCCGAACTTTAAACTGAGCTCTTTTTCTGATATCATTTTTGAAGCTTGCTCAAGAGTAGCCTTATGATTGAACGTCTTGGAATCATCACCAGGGATTGTGCCGGCGTTAACGCGGCTTTGAGGGCCGCGGTTAGAACCGCAGTTGCCAGCGGTGCCGAAGTTTACGGGATAATGAGGGGATATGATGGATTGATGGACGGTAATCTGCGGCTTCTTGACCGGCGTTCAGTCTCTGGAATAATCAATCTGGGCGGAACGATTCTAAAGTCTGCGCGCTCGGAAAGATTCCTGACAGAAGAAGGTCAGCTACAGGCTATAAAGACAATTGAAGAAAACAATCTTGATAGTTTGATCGTTATCGGCGGGAACGGTTCTCTGTCAGGTGCGCATCTTTTGGCCGCCAAGTATGGAGTAAAGGTAATCGGGGTGCCAGCTACAATTGATAACGACATCAACTGCGTTGATCATTGCCTCGGAGCTGATACTGCGGTTAACGTAGCCCTGGATGCCCTGGACAAGATCCGTGATACAGCCACCAGTTTAGAAAGGATATTTGTGGTCGAGGTCATGGGCAGAGATTGCGGCTATATTGCCATGAAAGTGGCTCTGGCTGGTGGTTGTGAAGACGTCATTCTGCCTGAAAAAGATTTTGACCTTAACGAAATCTGCCGGGAGATTCAGACCGGGAATACCCAGGGTAAGGTTAGCTGGATAGTCATCGTAGCTGAAGGTAAGGCTAAAGCTCAGGATGTAGCCGATTCCATCACTCTTATGACTGGACTGGAAACCAGAATTGCTGTTCTGGGACATATCCAGCGTGGAGGAAGGCCAACAGCTTTGGACCGAATTCTCGGAGCAAAACTTGGTCATGCTGCTGTTGAAGCCCTTCTTCGCGGAGAGACTGATAAATGCGTGGTTCTCAAAGATGAAGAAATAAAGCTCATTTCGCTGGAAATCGCCATACAACCTAAGAAGTTTGTCTTTGAACCTGAATACAGATTGCTCAAGCTCCTGTCCTGAAATGATTGATCCAAGCTCCAGGAGGCTTTGATGTCCAGATTTTTTGCTGGTCTCGACCTCGGGTCTTATTCTTGCAAACTGATAATTCTTGACCAGAGCTTCAGCATCATAAACAGGGATATGGAGTTAGTAAAGGGCAACCTATTCTCAGCCCTAAAAAACCTTCTTGAGAGAAATCTTTTAAAATTTAAAGGAAATGAACTAATCCTGGCTGTGACGGGTTCCGGACAGTCCGGGTTAGAAATTCCGGAACGCGTGCATCGAGTAAACGAAATCAATGCCCTGGCGTTCGGAGCTACTAAAACTTTCCCTGACGTTCTTTCTGTTTTTGACATTGGAGCAGAAAACGCCCGGTGGGTCCAGCTCAAGCCATCTTCTCAGGATGATTCTGTTCCTGAAATCGTTGATTTCTCGCTTAACGAAAGATGTGCGGCCGGTACTGGACTCTTCCTCGAGCAGCAGGCTTACCGCTTGAAACTCGCGATTGAAGAATTCTCAAATTTGGCCTCGAAAGCTAAAAAAGGAGCGCCAGTCGCCGGAAGATGCAGCGTCTTTGCCAAATCCGATATGATCCACCTGCAGCAAAAAGGCACGCCGCTTGAAGAAATCGCTTACGGGGTCTGTCTGGCTCTGGTCAGGTCCGTGAGCGCTTCATTGCTAAGGGGCAAGAGCTGTCCTCTGCCTGTAGCCATGGCCGGAGGAGCAGCCAAAAACGAAGGACTTATGAGAGCCTTCAGACAGATATTAAAGGCTAAGGATGATCAACTGCTTTATTCTGACGATTCTCTTTTCCTTTCTGCCTCAGGTGCTGCACTTATGGCCAAAAGAAATCAGGATACGGTAGCTTCAACTTCGCCTGAAGAGCTGATTTCAGGCATAAAGCCCAGTTCTGAGAAAAAATTTTCAGACCTCAATCCCCTGGGCCAGTTAGGGCTTTCATCAACTCGAGAGCCGACTTCAACTTTTGGACATCCGGTCAAAGGGTATCTGGGCATAGACATTGGCTCGGTCAGCACAAATCTCGTGATCACCGACGAAAATAACCAGGTCAGAACCGGAATTTATTTACCGACAAGGGGTCAGCCGCTTGAGGTTCTAAAAGAAGGCCTGAGCGAGCTTTTTTCAAGATGCCCGGGAGGTTTGAGAATTCTGGGAATAGGGACAACTGGCAGTGGCCGCTATTTAGCCGGGAGGCTTCTTAAAGCTGATGCCATCAAGAATGAAATAACCTGCCAGATGCGGAGCGCTACCCATTATTTCCATGATGCCGATACTATTTTTGAAATCGGTGGTCAGGATTCAAAATACATCAGTGTCAACAATGGCAAAGTAGTGGACTTTAGTTTAAACAAAATCTGTGCTGCCGGGACTGGTTCTTTCCTGGAAGAACAAGCAGCCCAGCTTGGTTTCAGGGTGGAAGAAGATTTTGCCCGCCTGGCTTCTCTCTCCAGAAGACCGTATGACCTCGGAAGCCGTTGCACGGTATTTATGGAATCAGAACTCGTTCAAGCTTTAGCCCGTAGCCAGCCTTTGCCTGACCTCGTTGCGGGTCTGGCATATTCAATCGCCAGGAATTATCTGGACAGGGTCGTGGAAAGAAGGCCGCTCGGGAACACCGTTGTTTTCCAGGGCGGGGTAGCTTCTAACGAGGCAGTGGTTAAAGCTTTCTCTGAACTTCTGGGGAAAGAAATCAAGGTTCATCCTTTTAACCGGATTTCTGGAGCAATTGGTGCTGCCCTGGAAGCCAGGGACAGAATCAGAAGGTCAGGCAAGAGATCCCTTGATGTGCTTGAAATCAAAGAAAAACTTTTTCAGCCGTTGCATTTTTCCACCTTTGAATGTCAGAAGTGTTCCAATCACTGTCAGGTCGTTTCTGTTTCTTCAGGCCAGGAAGAAGTATTCTTCGGGGACATATGCGAACGTTACACAGCAAAATCGCAGCTTGAAACCCGTGCCGGAAAATTTCGCAACCCTCTGGTCTTTCGGCGCCAGCTGCTTGAAACAACAGCTGTTGACCAGGATTGCTCTGGACCAACTATCGGCTTGCCCAGGGCTTTAACCTATCAGGAATTCCTCCCATTCTGGAAGGCATTTTTTAACAAACTTGGATACAGAGTCAAAGTGTCTTCTGAAACCAGGGCTGAAATTATGCAGGCTGGCATAAGGTTGCAGCCAGCTGAGACCTGCCTGCCGATAAAAATTGTTCTTGGTCAGATTAAACTCTTGCAGCATGACCCGGAAGTTGACTTAGTGTTTTTACCCTCTCTCGTAGATAGCCACAGAAAAAAAGCAGATTCATACTATTTTTGTCCCTATACCGAGCATCTTCCTTATATGCTTCCAGAGCCGGTCCGCGAAAGAATGTTAACTCTCCCGATCTATCTTGGAAATGACCCAGAAGACCTGAAGGAAAATCTTAAGAATCTGAGCAGCGTTTTTAAAGATTCAGAAGAAAGCATAAAGCAGGCCTGGGAGGCCGGACGGAAAGCTCAGATTGAGTTTGACCATAAGCTCAGGGAAAAAGGAAAGGAAATCTTGTCCAGAAGCCAGGCGGAAAACAGAGCTGTCTGGATTATCTGCGGCCGGCCTTACCTTCTTTATGATAACTTTGTCAATATCAATCTATGGTTTCATTTGGAAAAGCTGGGTATTGATGCTCTGCCCGCGGACTACCTTCCGCTCGATGAAATTAAATTTGAGGTTCTTCCGCTCGAGCTCTCATCGATTCCGCCCTGGAGATATCCACAACGGTTGCTCAAAGCTGCAGCCTGGTGCCAGAATCAACCAGAAGCTTTTCCTGTTTTTCTGACCAGCTATGGCTGCGGTGTGGATGGGTTTTCTGTCAAGCAGACAAGGAATTTAGTGGCCGAACGGCCACATCTTTTTCTTGAATTCGACGAACACCGGGGAGAAGCAGGCCTGATTACCAGGCTGGAAGCCTTTGCTGATGAGGTCAGTCAATACCATGCCGGTTTAAAAAAACCATCCCCGAAGAAAAAAGCCGTGGACCCGGAATCCTTGCCTGCAGATGAGCTTAAAAAAATGCCTTTCGTTATCCCTTACTTTGCTGACCACGCCATAGCCTTTGCCGGAGCTCTAAAGAAGTGCGGAATTCAGGCAGAAGTACTTCCTGCCCCGGATAGGAAAAGTCTGGAACTTGGCGAAAAATATTCTTCCGGAAAAGAGTGCCATGCTTTTTCTTTTCTTCTTGGAGACCTTCTGAAATACGTTTTTGATAAAAAACCTTATGAATCGAGGGTTTTCTTCTATCCCGGAGCCCGTTATGCCTGCCTTCTTCAGCAATATGGTCCAGCTATGAGAAATTTGCTCGACGAGCTGGGCCTGCCTAACGTTCTTGTCCTCACCCCTTCCCTGGATTATTTCTGGAAGCTGATCGGTCTTGACGGCCTAAAAATCCTCTGGCAGGGTCTGGTTGCGGTTGACCGCCTGATTAAACTATCCTGCCAGCTCAGGCCGTATGAAATTAACCGCGGTGAGACTCAAAGAGTTTTCAAGGAAAGCCTTAAGCTAATAGAGGAAAGCCTGGCACGGGGAAAGCTGGAAAAAGTTCTGGAAGAAATCAGAGCGAGTTTAAAAAAGATCGAGACAAGAATTGAAGAAAGGCCAACCGTGGGAATTGCTGGAGATATCTATACCCGGCAGAATTCTTTTGCCAATAAGAATCTTTACGAGCGGCTGGAAGAACTCGGATGCGAAGTCTGGCCATCTCCATTTCTGGTAGATGAAATTGATTTCACTTTCAGCAAAGATTTTAATGAAAAGCTGGCTTCAGGCAATCTAAAAGAAACACTTAAACTGGTCGGTCTGAATTTATTAAAAGAAACCAAAAAGCGAGAGGTGGTTAAAAGGCTGGAGTTCTCAGACCTTAAAATAAGAGAGCCTGGCTTTGAGGACATGGTCAGGTCTACGGCCAGTTACCTCAGTTTTAACAATAACCAGACTCTTTTTCTCAACGTAGCCAGGATGATAAATTTTGCCAGAAAAGGTGCTGACGGAATCATCAATGTCATCTGTTTTAACTGTCTGCTCGGAACAACTTCAGCCGCAATTTCGGCAAGGATTAGAAAGGATTTTGGCAACATTCCACTCCCCACTATTATTTATGGCGAAACCGACTCAACCAATGAACAGACAAGACTTGAAGCCTTTACTGAACAGGTTAAAGCCCGGTATAAAAAAAGGGAAACTCTGAATCTAAGGTCAGCTGTTTCAAATCGTTAAAAGCGGCTTGTCTTGTTCTGCTCCCCCATCAGAAAGAACCTGAAAGTTTGAACATCTCAGCTGCGCGAAAATCATGACCGATGGCATAATGAGCTGTTCCCGTTTCTGTTGTAGATATAAAGAAAGGGCATCTTTGTATGAAAAAGCGATAGTTAATAGGACTATCTTCAGCTCTTTTTCAGCATCGGAATCTTTATCTTATTTTTGCTGGCACAGGCCGCAGCTTCTTCATAGCCCGCATCAGCATGACGAGCCACACCGAGACCGGGGTCAACAGTCAGAACGCGCTGCAGCCTGCGTGCCATGGCTGGCGTCCCGTCAGCCACTATAACCATTCCAGCATGAATTGAAAGTCCAATGCCAACACCTCCACCGTGATGCACGGAAACCCAGGAAGCCCCACAAACAGCATTGAGCAAAGCGTTGAGAATCGGCCAGTCAGCAATAGCGTCAGAGCCATCCTTCATTTTTTCAGTTTCCCTGTTTGGCGAAGCTACAGAACCTGTGTCCAGATGGTCGCGTCCGATGACTATCGGTGCGCTGATCCTTCCCTTTTTCACCAGATTGTTGATAGCGTCTCCAAAGAGTGCTCTTTCTCCGTAACCCAGCCAGCAGATGCGGGCCGGCAATCCCTGGAACTTGACCTGTTTTTGAGCCTTTCTGATCCAGCGGGCTAAAGCTTCATCTTCAGGAAAAGTCCTGAGGACAGCATCGTCGGTCACATAAATATCCTGCGGTTTTCCTGAAAGGGCTGCCCAGCGGAAAGGTCCTTTACCAACGCAAAACAAAGGCCTGATGTATTCCTGGACAAATCCGGGAATGTCAAAGGCATTGTCTACTCCGGCTTTCTGAGCCTGGCCCCGGAGGTTGTTGCCGTAATCAAAAGTCCTGGCCCCTCTTCTTTGAAGTTCAAGCATTGCTTCCACGTGAGCAGCCATCGATTCATAAGCACGGCGGATGTATTCGTGCGGATTTTTTACCCTTAATTCCAGAGCCTGCTCATAAGGCAAACCACGCGGCACATAACCATTCAATTCGTCGTGAGCCGAAGTCTGGTCAGTGAGAACATCAGGTGTAATTCCTCTTCTCACCAGCTCCGGCAGAACATCAGCCGCATTTCCCAGAAGAGCAATTGACAGGGGTTGACCTTTTTTGCAGGCTTCATCAGCCATTTTCAGGGCTTCATCAAGGCTGGTGGCCATGGTGTCCACATATTTCGTTTCAAGCCGGCGTTTGATTCGCGCCGCATCAACTTCAACCACAATGGCTACACCTTCATTCATGGTAACAGCCAGGGGTTGAGCTCCACCCATTCCGCCAAGCCCGGCGGTCACAACCAGTTTTCCTTTTAAGGTTCCGCAAAAATGTTTCTTGGCCACTGCCGCCAGAGTCTCATAAGTGCCCTGAAGAATCCCCTGGGTGCCTATATAGATCCAGCTCCCGGCTGTCATCTGACCGTACATGGTAAGACCGAGCGCTTCCAGGCGCCTGAATTCATCCCAGTTTGCCCATCCGGGAACAATCATGGCATTAGAAATCAAAACTCTGGGCGCATCAGTATGAGTCTTGAATATTCCCACCGGCTTACCGGACTGAACCAGAAGAGTTTCGTCATTTTCCAGTTTCTTCAAGCTGCTAACCAGGCCTTTAAAACAATCCCAGTTACGGGCAGCCTTACCCGTCCCCCCATAGACAATCAATTCCTGCGGCTTTTCAGCTACTTCAGGATCAAGATTATTCATCAGCATTCTCAGAGCACCCTCCTGCGACCAGCCCTTGGTATGGAGCTTACTTCCGCGCGGGGCTTTGACTGGCTTATAATCAAAATTCTTACTATCAATCATTGGTTACCTCCCTCTTTTCCTAAGATTTCTCTGACTTTGAAAAGATTGTCCATCCTAACCAGAGTCCTTTCTCTTCCCATGAGCTCCAGGACTTCAAAAAGACCGGGACTGACTGCCTTGCCCAGCAACAGAACCCTGAGGCCGTGAATTAGAAGCGCAGCTTTGATACCTTCTGCCTCAGACCTCTCTCTGAGAACCTTTTCTATTTCCGCGGCTTTGAATTCGACCAGCCGCTTAAAGTCTTCTTTTAACTTTGGCAGAACGAGCTCAAGCTTCGTGTCCAGAAGATGTTTTTTTACTGCTTCCGGATCATATTCTACCCTGTCAGAAACAAAGGGGATAATCATCTCTTTCAGGTCAGTTAGGGTCCGACTCCTGGTCCTGAGCAGGTCAAGCAGTTTTTTAAACCAGACTTTACTTTCTTTGATTAAATCATCAGACCAGACTCCCTCTTTCTGCAGCCAGGGCCTGACGATTTCGATTAATTCCTCGACCGGAATTTCATTTATCAAGCGGCTGTTCAGCCACTCGAGTTTGTCCAGGTCAAAGATGGGGCTGCCCTTGCTGATGCGGTCCAGGGAAAACTCTTTTATCATCTCCTCTATAGAATAGACTTTTTCTTCTGGACCAGGGGACCAGCTCAGCTGGGTCATGAAATTAAAGAAGGCCAGAGGCAGATAGCCCTTCTGGCGGAAATTTAATACCGAAGTATCTCCGTGTCTCTTGCTTAATTTTTTCCGGTCCGGACCAAGAATTAAAGGTAGATGAGCAAATTGCGGCACCTGCGCTTCAAAAGCCCGGTAAAGAAGAATCTGTTTGGGCGTATTTGAAATATGGTCATCTCCACGAATAACATGAGTTATTCTCGTTTCAATATCATCAACCACAACTGAGAGATGATAGGTCGGAAAGCCGCCGCTTCTTAGAAGAACAAAGTCTTCAATATTCTTATTGTCAACCGAAATCTGGCCGTGGACCAGGTCCTGAAAGGCAGTTGTGCCTTCTGGCACTAAAAAACGGATAATCGGCAGTATTTGTTTTTCCTTAAATTCCTTTTTCTTCTGATCAGATAAACCCAGGCAATGACGGTCATATTTCCAGTGTCTGCCCTTAGCCGCAGCTTCCTGGCGTCGTCTTTCAATTTCTTCAGGCTGACAGAAGCAGTAATAAGCCAGGCCTTTTTCTACGAGATTAAGAGCTGCTTTCCTGTAAATCTCGAACCTCTGCGATTGAAAAATCGGGCCTTCATCCCAGTCAAGACCAACCCAGCGCAGGGCATCCAGGATGGATTGACTCATCTCCTCAGAAGACCTGGCTACATCCGTATCTTCAATCCTGAGCACAAAAACTCCCCGATGATGGCGGGCAAAAAGCCAGTTGAACAGAGCAGTCCTCAAAGCTCCGACATGAAGATGTCCGGTGGGACTGGGAGCAAACCTGACTCTAACCATAATTCTATGTTCCGAGCAGAATCTCGATTAAAAAATATACCATAGTCAGTAATTATATTCAAAAATTGCCCCAGGGAGCGGCTTTTCAGACAATTTTTGGACATCTGATTTTTTTTAAAAAAAATAAAAAAATTGTTGACTCAAAAAAACGATTTTTATAAATTATTATGGAGTGAGTAGGCCAAGGTTTTTCAGGAGGGCGAAGGGAAAGAACATAACCCGAAACCTATGATTCAGATAAATGTTCTTGTATATGTTTCTGTTGTTGAGCAAGCTCTGAGGGTAGTCAGGGTCTGCGAAAAAGAATATCAGCCCATTGTGGCCAACTCCATAGAGGAAATTCCTTCTCTCCTCAATAACTATGACTTCTGGGCTTTTATCATTGACTCTGAATCCGCCAGTTTTGAACGCTGGAAAGACCTGATCAAGCCCGATTGCTCGGTGATAATTCTCGGGCAGAATGAAGCTGAAATCTATCAGATGGTTCTAACCTGGCCAATTGATTATCATCTGGAATATGTCCTGACCAGGGATGGCCATCCGATTGAAGCGATACTCGCTCAGATCTTAAAAAGGTCAATTTATCTAAGCCGGATAAAAAAAGAATGGGCCCAGCTTCAAGAATCGCTCTCGTTGAGCTCAACCCGTGCCCGCCAGGTTTTTAATGAAATTATGGAAATAAAGCAGCTGATCAACGAAAACTACCTTCGCGAACTGGAGAAAAGGATTTCGATCGAGGCCAGGTATGTCTGGTTTCAGAAGGAAAGGCAGAAAATAGAGAACATCATCAGAAAGGTTTATTCGGCTAACGACGTCAGCAGTCTGCTTGGCATCGTCCCTGATATAAAAGAACTATTGCAGGCGCAAGGAATGACTATCTACATCATTGAAGAAACCGAAGCCCTGGGCAGACATCTAAAACCGATAATCTGGGATGACACTTTTATCACCCATCCCGAAACTTTTAAATATGTGGCTAAAATCGATGCCCCGGATTTTGCCTCAGCCGTGGCCCGTTACG
>Ga0172362_10003118_pt1 | contig 14316 bp, 20 predicted proteins | sample LakKivs1_kivu2a2_FD_114534 | JGI IMG/M metagenome (GOLD analysis project Ga0172362, IMG submission 114534) | Sediment microbial communities from Lake Kivu, Rwanda - Sediment s1_kivu2a2 | ecosystem: Environmental > Aquatic > Freshwater > Lake > Sediment | place: Rwanda: Western Province, Lake...
AACCCAAAAACTTTTTCCAAAAGGTTTATAAAAACCTTTTTTTATATAGCTGCATGAAAGTAATCATAGATAAAAAGAAGTGCATAGGTTGCGGCGCATGTGTTGCTGTATGCGAAAGTGTTTTTGAACTCAAAGATGGCAAGGCTAATGCCAAAGAGTCAGAAACAGACCAAGATTGTGCAAAAGAAGCAGCATCAAGTTGCTCAGTTAATGCGATAACAATAACATAAATTTTCTCAATTTTTGCCCTATCAAAGCATTTATATACTTATATGAATGTAATTTCATATGAATCATTACTACATATTTTTTAGCAAGCTTGCGAATCCATTAAGGATGAAGATACTATCGAGCCTAAAAGATAAGGAAAAATCTGTTGGCGGACTTGTAAAAGAGCTTAAAATAGAGCAGTCAAAGCTTTCACATGCCCTGCAGAGCTTAAGGGCTTGCAATATAGTTTATGTAAAAAAATCTGGAAAACATAGGATTTACAGCCTTAATAAAGAAACTATCTTGCCAATATTCAACCTGATAGACAAACACGAAAAAAAATTCTGCAAATCCTGTTGTTATAAAAAATGAAAATATATTTAGATAATGCCTCAACAACTCCCTTGGATAAAGAAGTCATAAAGGCAATGCTCCCTTTTTTAAAAGAAAAATTTGGCAATCCATCAAGCCCTCATTCTCTTGGGCACGAAGCAAAACAAGCAATAGAAAAAGCAAGAAATCAAGTTTCAAGCCTGATAAATGCAGAGCCAGAAGAAATTATTTTTACTTCAGGCGGAACAGAAGCAAACAATCTTGCATTAAAATGTTTTCAAGCAGAGAAAATCGTTACTTCAAGCATAGAACATCATGCGGTTTTAGAGGTTGCAAAAGCTTCGGGCAAGCAGGTTGTTATTATTCCAGTAGATGCAGAGGGCATAATCAACATTAACGAATTAAAATCCAAGATTGCCCCAAACAGCCTTGCCAGTATAATGCATGTTAACAACGAGATTGGAACTATCCAGCCGATTGAAGAGATTTCAAGGATATGCAAGTCAAAACAAGCTATTTCTCATACAGATGCTGTCCAGTCATTTGGCAAACTCAATATCGATGTCAAAAAGCTTGGAATAGATATGCTTTCTGCTTCTAGTCACAAGATAAATGGGCCAAAAGGCATCGGCTTTCTTTACATAAGAAAAGATTTGAAAAGCAAGTTAAATCCCTTGCTTCACGGCGGCGGCCAGGAGTTTGGCTTGCGTTCAGGAACAGAGAATGTTGCAGGAATTGTTGGCTTTGGCAAGGCAGCAGAGCTTTCAAAAAAGAAAATCATGCAAGCCGGCAAGTTAAAAGAATTAAGGGATTACTTTATAAAAGAAATGCTTAAAATTCCCGGCGCAAAGCTCAATGGCTCATTTGAAAAAAGGATTTTCAACAATGCAAATTTTACAATTAAAGATATAGAGGGCGAAGCCCTTGTTCTAATGCTTAACCAGTCAAAAATATATTGTTCAACAGGCTCTGCCTGTTCTTCACTTGGCCATAAATCAAGCCATGTGCTAAAAGCCATGGGACTTTCTGATGAAGAAATCCACAGTTCAGTAAGATTTTCTTTAGGATTCCAAAACACAAAGCAAGAAATTGATTATGCTTTAAAGAAAATCAAAGAAAGCATTATAAAGCTGAGGAGGCTTGCAGGAAAATAAAAGATGAGAGTAAGATTTTGTCCAAAATGCAAAGGCACAGAAATAGGTCTTTTAATAGGTGGAATTACAGGACAGTATCAATGTCAAAAATGTGGGCTTGTGTTGCCTGCCTTTCCTGAAAAGGATATCCAAGACATTCGAGAACCTAAAACCCTTAAAAAGAAAAAATAAAACCAAAAATGAAAACAACAAAAAAAGCCAAACAGGCAATAACAAAAGATATGATTATATCTGACATAGTCAGCAAACATCCCGAACTTGTTGAAACTTTTTTCAGGAATGGATTGTTTTGTGTGGGCTGTCATCAAGCAGCTTCTGAAACACTTGAACAAGCATGCCAAGTTCATGGAATTGACATTGACAAACTTCTTAAACAACTAAACAAGTCCAAAAAGGCAAAGAAAAAAAAGGAAAAATAAAATGAATTATTCTAAAAAAGTCCTTAAATATTTTACGCATCCAAAAAACCTCGGCAAAATCCAAAATCCAGATGGCTTTGGCGAGGTAACAAACCCTGTTTGTGGTGATACAACAAGATTTTACATAAAAATGGGAAAGAAAAAAGTTGGGGGCAAAGAGATAGAGTATGTTAAAGACATAAAGTTTGAAACTTTAGGATGTGCGGCTGCAGTAGCAACTTCAAGCATAGCCACCGAGATTGTTAAAGGCAAGCCTCTCGAACAGGCAAAAAAGCTTTCAAAAGATACAATAATAAAGAAACTTGGCGGACTTCCATTGCCAAAAATACACTGCTCTCTTCTGGCAATAGGTGCGTTAAAAAAAGCCATAAAAGATTACGAGAAGAAAAAGTGACAACAAACATTTTTAAACTCTTTTTTCTTGCTTAATTTATGTTTTGGTGGATTGCAATAATTGTTGTGGTAGTATTAATATTTGTGTATTACTTTAATAAATTTGTAGTTCTTGGCAATAGAATCGATAATTCACTTGCCCAAATTGATGTTCAGCTTAGAAAGCGTGCAGAGCTTGTTCCTAACCTAGTAAGTGTTGTAAAAGGCTATGCCAAGCATGAAAGTGCAATGATACATAAAGTAACAGAAGCAAGAAAAGCATTAGTAGGAGCAAAAGACATTGTAAGCAAGATGAAAGCAGGCAACCAGCTTGAAACTGCATTAAAAAGCATTTTTGCCCTCGCTGAAAATTATCCACAATTAAAGGCAAATGAAAATTTTGCAAGGCTTCAAGAGGAGTTGGCAGCAATAGAAGACAAGATTGCATATGCAAGGCAGTTCTATAATGATTCTGTTCTTGACTATAATAACTCAACAAAAGTCTTCCCTGCAGTGATTTTTGCTGCACTTTACAGAGCAAAGGAAAAAGAATTCTTGCAGCTGCCAGAAGCAAAACGGGCAGTTCCGAAGGTTAGCTTTGACTAACATTTCATACAAATTACAAAGCTGGCCTGAGTAGAAGGTAGAGTTCTAAATTAAGCTTTAAGAAAAGTCCATAACTGCGAAAAGAGGATCTGGGCTATATGGACATTCTTTAGAAACAGGAAAAGCCCCGCGAATTTGTTTTACACTTTCCTCTAACTGAGACTTTGTCCTTGCAGTTAGGTCAATGGCAATATTTATCATGCCTACATCTTCTAAATCAGGGGGCGTATCTACTCTATAACGAAGCGAACAGTCTTCTAAATGATAAAATCGCTCTCCTTAAAAAGAAGCATTATGAGTAAGATAGTCCCTGATTTGGCTTAAAAAAACAAACTCTTGTTTTTCTGCTATTAAAGCCACCCTTTCATATCTATCAGCAGGCCAATCTTCTTGGCTATGTAAAAACAAATAGGCAATGGAAAGGCAGGTTTTCAAAACCAGACAAAGGTTATGTTCTTGTAGGCGGAAATGAAGGCTTTGATGCAAATCTCTTTTTTATGTACATATGCAGAACATATGATGATTATCTTAACTTAGTGAAAAAAGCTCTTGCACCTGTGCAAGAACCTGAAAAAACTTCTTGGTTAAGAAGAGTCTACAATGCTATTCGAAGGCAAAAAAGCGAGCAATAGCCTTAAAAACTTATTTTATCTAGTTAGTTAATGCAAAGGATTTCATTTTATGACCAGATTGCAAGCAACAAAAGAAAATCGTTTTTTCTTATATTCATGATTTTCCTTGTTTTTGTCCTTTTGGGATATGTGATAGGGCAGATATATGAAGGTTATTTCTTTTTTATAATGATTATTGCCATAATCTTTTCTTTGATTTATGTGGTCGGAGGATATTATAATTCTGATAAAATCGCCCTGGCAAGCGTAAACGCTGCTCCGGCTTTAAGGGAAGATTTTCCAAGATTTCATAATATTGTTGAAGGACTATGTATCGCAAGCGGTATGCCAAAGCCCAAATTATATATTATGCGCTCAGACCAGATTAATGCCTTTGCAACAGGCAGAGACCCAAAAAATGCAGTTATTTGTGTAACTACAGGCTGCCTTGACAAGCTAAATAAAGTCGAGCTTGAAGGTGTTCTTGCCCATGAGCTTTCACACATTGCAAATTTTGACATTCGTTTTATGACTCTTACTGCTGTCCTTGTTGGCATGATTGCTATTGCTTCTCAACTATTTTTGAGAAGCTTGTGGTTTAGAAGCAGTAGTGGAGATAGAGGAAAGGGAAATGTAAAAGCAGTCTTGTTAATTGTTGGAGTCTTATTGGCAATTCTTGCACCTATTTTCACTCAGCTTGTCCAGCTTGCCATTTCAAGGAAAAGAGAATTCATGGCAGACGCCTCTGCAGTCAAGTTCACAAGATATAATCAGGGGCTTGTCAATGCATTGAAAAAAATAAAGGGTGAGCATATGCCTGAGAAAAGAATAAGCTCTGCAGTTGCTCCTTTATTTATGTCAGACCCTTTCAGAAGAAAAGCTTCTGGCTTGTTCCAGACACACCCGCCAATTGATCAGAGAATAAAAGTTCTTGAAAGAATGTAATTTAACTATCTATCTTTTTTCTCTTTCCCTTTGCACACTTTCTAAAGCAGAAATTATTTCTTGCATTGTTAATTGTTCTTCAGGATATCTTTCCCCAATAGCCAAAAAAGAATCTTCATATCTTAAAATAGTGTTTAAATAAGAATTTGGTATTGGCCTTCCAGCCTAAGACTTCAGCCATCTAAATTCCAAATCCCATATCGCCTCTCCAACCATAGTTTCTCTGCTGTTAACCCGGATAAAAGCATAACCCCTAGGTGGCATGACACAATAGCAGAGCCTGAGCTTATCACCTTCGTTATCTTCTAACTTTGAGTATCTCCTTTCTGTCCCATTTTGATGTTCCATTACCCAGCCCCAATCCCTTGTTCTTGGAATGGGCGTTTTTCTGCTAGTTTTTTTAGGCATTTTTATTTTAAATTCTCCATCTTCCCTTGCTTTGAACTACTCTTCCATCTAAAATTATTTTTGCTTTTTTCATGTCTTTGACAATATCCCAATGTATTGCAGAATCATTTCCTCCCCCATTATCTTTGTAAGCTCTTCCGAGAGCAAGATGTATGGTTCCGTCTATTTTTTCATCGAATAATAAGTTTTTAGTGAACTTTTTTATCCCAGGATTACAGCCTATTCCAAACTCGCCAACATAGCTTGAATTTTTGTCTGTTTCAATCATTGCCTTTAAAAAATCCTCATTCTTGTCTGCCTTTGCCTGAATAACTTTCCCTTTGTCAAATTTAAGGAAAATTCCAGTAACTTCTTTGCCTGCTTCTATAGCGGGATATTCAAATTTAATCCAGCCGTTCATGCTTTCTCTAACTGGCGCCATAAATACTTCTCCGCCAGGCATGTTTTCCTCTGCCTTGCATGCCTTTGCCTGCCGGCCATTAATCCCAAACCTTAAGTCAACTCCTTCTCCCAGAAGATGCACGCCCTTTCCCTTTCTAAAAACAGAAAGTATTTTGTCCATTCTTTTCCCAAGCCATTTCCAGTCTTGAATGCAGGAAGAATAAACAAAATTTTCATAATCCGTCAAAGGCATTTCAGCTTCCTGTGCAAGTGCTTGGCATGGAAAAGCCACTATGCACCTTTTAATTTTGTCTCTGCTATTATCAATATAATCAACTATTGGAGCAATAACTTTTCTTCTTTCAGTGATTTTATCAGGATCGCATTCACTCAATTCTTTAGTATTATCTGTTGTCTTTATTCCAATGTATTTCTGGGCATTCTTGATAATATAATCAAAATTGTTAGGATATCTTGTTATCTGGTGTTTTTTGGCATGCTTGTAGAAAAATGCAGATACCCCTTTAACCCCTACATTCAATACAGGGTATGCCCCCTTTAAAATGACTTCTTTATACAATGCAATAATAAAATCCTCTGCTTCTGTTCCGCCAGAGATAACAACATTCTCTCCAGACTTGACTTTAAGCGAATAGTCCACTACAAGCTTTGCGAGCTCTCTTGTTCTTAAATCTATTGGCATTTTATCTTAAATTTTCTCAGAATTAGGCTCTGAGGCGCCACCACCTCTTGCTTAAAACTTAGAATAATATCAGGTATTTAAGCTTTTCCTGCAGTTTCATCAAACCTGTAAATACATTCCCCTAAAAAATCATAATCTCCTGCATCTTCTAATTCGATTGGCCAAGGCAATGCTCCGAAATCTATGTGTGCTCTTCTATAAAATATTAATTCAAGTTCAGATAATTTGTCTTCAAATTCATCAAAGTCTTTGTCATTTGAATTGGCTCTTCCTATCCCAAATTCTTTTCCTATGACAAAATAATAAGCAAAAGTTTTTTCTAATGGATGCTGTCCTCTGAAAACAGCCCTTACCACTGGCCTTTTGCCTGCATGCTCTCTTGCAATCTTCAAAACTTCTTCTTTAATAAGTTCCTCAGCATTTCCTATATCACCCATTTTACACCATTGATTATTCAAAGAAAAAACTCCGGCTTATTAAGAATTTCTACACTATAATATAATCATTTACTTTTCTTTTTTAATCTCATTGTATGCAGAATAAGCAGCAACAGCCCCTTCAGAAGCAGCAGTTATAATCTGCTTTAATGGATTGTTGGTTATATCTCCTGCAGCAAAAACTCCTTGAACATTTGTCCTTTGATTCTTGTCCACAACAATATACCCTTCATTGTCAACCCTTGCTTTTAATTGCAAGGCAAGATCTTTTCTTGGAATGCCTCCAATCTCTATGAGCAAGCCATCAAGTCCAAGAACCTTGCCATTGCTAAGCTTTACAGCCATAAGTTTTTCTTTTCCAATCAGTTCTTTTACTTCTAAATTAAACATGCTTTTGATTTTCTTGTTCTTTGCAACTACTTCCACCCATGCAGGCTCTGCCCTGTAAAATCTTTCCTTTCTGTAAATTATGTAAACTTTTTTTGCATATTCTGCAAGCAACAAAGCAGAAGTCAGGGCAGCATCGCTTCCCCCAACCACCCCCGCAACTTTATTTTTAAAAAGCGGGGCATCGCAAGTGGCGCAGTAACTTATCCCTTTTCCAAGCAATTTGTCCTCGTTCTTCAAGCCAAGCTTTTTCTTTTCAGTGCCTGTCGCAATAATTATTTTTTTTGCCTCATACCTTTTACTTTCTGTTTTAATTTCAAACAAATCATTTTTCTTTTTTGCCTCCTTGACTTTCTCGTTGACAATTTCTACTCCCTCCTGTTTTGCATGTTCTGCCATTCTTTTGGCAAGCTCAAGGCCTTTAAGCCTGAAACAAGTCAAGAAATTACAGATTTCATAAGCTTCCCCAACAAGTCCTCCAACAATCTCGCCGATAACAAGCGTCTTCAGTCTATAACGAGAAGCATAAACCGCTGCGTTGATTCCAGCAGGCCCCGCACCAATTACAATGACGTCATAAATCATTTTCTTGCCTCTTTTAATTACTTACAGATTATAAAACAAAAATCATAAAGTATTTAAACTTCACTATGCTTCCAAAAATATGAGTACAGACAACGAAGACCATAGATCAATGAATTCTTGGTTTAGTTTTAGTTATGTCTGTTCACTTACATTTAAAGCAGTCAAAGGAATTATACCTTTATCCTGCTAAGTTCTTAAAACAATAGGGCTTCGGCAGGCAGATTCTATAAGAAAATTAAAATATAAAATGAAAACTACAAACGTTTTATGTCTCGAATGCGGCGAGGAAATATTCAATCCTCTTTGTCCCAGATGTCTTTCTAGAGAGATAGATATATGGCTAGAAAGCCAGCAAAGCAAAATCAAGAAAGCAGTTAAAGACGAGATTAAAAAAATTTTAAAAGTAAACAAAGAGCACGATTATACAAAATGTATTTTATGCAAGAAAAAAGACGTGTTTCTCTGCCCTTACTGCTTTACAGAAAGGATTTACAATAAATTAAAAAGTGCAAGAATCAATCCCAAATTACTTGGAAATTTCCTCACTTTGTTCAACTTTGACTTAGAGCATACGGGCTATTCTCATGACATGGCAAGATTCAATGATTCCGAAGACTTCAATAATTTGGACTATGACAGCGAGTTTGCAATTTAGTCATCTAGCTAAAAATATTTATTAACTCTTTTTAATTGATTACAGCATGAAATCAAAATCCAAAGCACTAGTTTTATTTTCAGGCGGGCTCGACAGCAGGCTTGTGATTAAACTTTTAAGCGAGCAGCTTGGCAAGGAAAATATCATTGCATTAATATTCAAGCTTCCCTTTGGCTCTCGTTATGAAAAAAATCTTGATGAAAGCCTTGAATTCTGCAAAAAACAAGGAATTCAGGCAGAAATAATAGATTGCACATCAGGAAAATTGCTGAAAGAATACCTAAAAATAATAAAAGACCCGCTCTACGGCCATGGCGCATGCTTGAATGCTTGCATAGACTGTAAGATTTTCATATTTAAAAAAGCTAAGGAGTATGCAGGAAAACAAAAGCCAAAAATACAGATAATTGCAACAGGCGAGGTTCTTGGACAGAGACCAATGTCCCAGCATAGAAAAGCCCTTGACATAATAGAGCAAGAAGCAGGATTGCAAGGCAGGCTTCTTCGCCCACTTTCTGCAAAACTCCTTCCAGAAACTCTTGCTGAAAAATCTAGTTTAATAGACAGGAGCAGGCTTTTTGATATTCAAGGAAGGGGAAGAAAAAGGCAGATAGAGCTCGCAGAAAAATACCAAATTGATTTTCCAAGCCCTGGCGGAGGATGTCTTTTATGCGAGCCAGAGTTTTGCCAGAAAGTCAAGCCTCTTCTTGAACAAGAAAAAATAAAAGAAATTGACATTCAACTTCTGAAGGTCGGCAGGCATTTCCAAGATTCAAATATAGTTTTGGGAAAAAATGAGCGGGAAAACACCGAGTTAGAAAAAATAAAAAACAAATTCAATCAAGGCATTCTTCTTGTCCCAGAACAGCCAGGTCCAACAGCATTCTTAAAAAAGAAAGATAAAAAGCTTATCGGGCAGGCAAAAGAACTCATAAAGAAATACTCAAAGCACGAAATAAAAGAGATTAAAGAAGTAGATTAATTTATTTTTTTCCCTTTTTCAGCATCTCATTCAAGAACTTGAAATAATCTTGTTTCTTTGAGCTTGCAAGCTTTTCCACAATCAGTTCAGGAGTCGAATTTGCAAGTTTTCCAAGCACAGGATTATGGTCAACAATAAGCTCGTGTTTTTCATCTAATCCTTTTGCTTCTATGCCGTCTATCCTTGAATATTTTGGCAGGTTTTTCTGTATTTCTTGCCCAAGGTGTGTTGCAACAACCAGAAAGCAGCCTTTTTCAATGAAATATTCTGCAGTTGCGCCTATTATTCTGCTTGCAACCCCCGGCTCTGTCACTGCTTCTATCTCATCAGCTAGTATAAGTGTTTTCTTGCCAGGCTTTATGCTTGACATTTGCGTGAGAAGATTTTCAAAAGCTCCCTTGCTTGTAGAGCCTTTTGTTTTCGCAAAATAATACACTTCTGTAAATACAGGAATTTTTACTTTTCCATTGACAGGCAGGCCAATCTGCAACAATGTAATAAGCTGTATAATATGCTCAATCAATGTAGTTTTCCCGCCGCTATTTGCCCCTGTTAGCATAGAACATTTGTTTTTCTCGTCAAGAAGGAAAGAGATTGGCTGAGCCTTGTCATCCAAAAAAACATTCTTTGCCCCGTAGAAAGAAAATTCATCTGCCAATATTGGAAAATCTTTTGCATTAGCCATAAATCCCGAGATTCCTGCCACAAAATCATAATAAACTAAGCAATCCGAAAGCTCTTGAAGTTTTTTAGGAATGCTTGAAAGCATTTCAACCTGCTTTTTCACGCTTTCGACAACTTTTGTAAATTCCTCGCTATCCTGTTTTTTCATGTGGCTTGCCAATTCTTGTTCGTCTATTGCAACAGGAATGCTCGGCTTGAATAAATGCGGTGGAATCTTGCTTTGTTCAATGGCCTTTTCCACAATCTGCTCTACCTCTGCTGGCATCTTGCCTGCATGAAGCATCGCAAACAAGTTCTCCCCGCTTAGGGTTATTTTTTTCATCTCGCTCGAAACATACTCATTAATCCCATCTAATTTGCTTTCGACATGTTCTCTTGTCAGCTTTTCAAACGGCTTATCCTCAGTATATTTTAATAAAGGCGCAAGCTGTGTCACAATTTTTTCTATATCTTCATTTGTTTTGTTTTTAACAAGAATTTCAAGATTGTTTTTCCAGCCGGATAATATTGTCAGGTAACGTTCAAGATAAACTTCGTCTGCAGAATCAAGAAAAACCGCTTGCGGGAGCTGTTCTAGCAGGCCTGAAAAATCCCCGCAATCAATGACTTGCACTATATCATAATCTTCTAATCCAGAAACATCATCTTGTGAGTTGATAAATTGGACAGGGCATTCCAGTTTTTGAAGCTGGACAAAGGTTTTTTCATCGCTTGTTACAACAACCACATTGTATTTGGGCTTCCAGAATTGTTTTGGCGTCTTTAGTTCTTTAAGAAAGCTGTTGTCCTGCCACTTTATTTTCTTAAAGAATTCCTGCCTTTTCTCTATTTCTCTTGTATCCTCTGTAAACTTAAAAAATTTTAAAATGTTTGATGTGTCAGAAAAGCTAAAATAGCTTGATATTTGGCTTATGACCCTGTTAAAAACCGTCTTCGCATCTTTTGTTTTGAATATTTCAAGCCCCTGCTTTTCCTTGACTTGGGTCTTGCTGGAGCTGAAAGGCGAGAGCTTGTTCTCCCTAACATATTCTAAAATATCCTCCCTTACCTCTTTTCCTGCCATAGCATTATGAAAACCAGGGGGGTTTTAAAGATTATTGTATTATTTTTCAAGCTTGGAGAGGTTTGTCCTTTCTACTTCTTTTCCCTTATTTTCCATCTCTTTATACATTCTTTTTTGCTCCCTCTCGTTTCTTGACGTCATCAAACTGTCAGCAATGTTTGTTCCTGCTAAAAATCCCAACACGCCTCCTGCCAAGTCTACAGGAAGAGTCAATGCCATTAAGATTGCTGAACGGTAAGGATGGCTTGCCCAGTCCAATTGAGAAGCAGCATAAACAGGCAAAGCCAAAAATCCGGCAATGCCCGAGCCTATTGCAATAGTACTTTCTATCCTGCTCATGCCATGCCCTCTTAATAGTTTGTATGCTCTATATAATACCATCTTATTTTCTCAGAATTCAGTCTGAGGCTGTCACCTCCACCTACACACTATTCCAAAGTTTAAAAGCTTTCCCAAAACCCTTAAATACAAGCTTTCCTTTTATTCTACACCAAACTAAGTCAAAAAGAGGCAAGATGGCAAGAACAATAGGGATATTTGCTGAAATTCCAAGAATGGAAGAATCAGTAAGAAAAAATATGAAAAATAAGTTATGGCTTAAAGGCGGGCTGATTGCAGTCAGCATTCTTTGGTGCGTAAGTATTATATTTTTGTTTCTTTTTTTAATCTTAAACGAGGAAACAAAGCTTGTTTTCAGAGAAGTTGCAACTTTTCCTTTGTCACAATTGTATTATTTTGTCACAAACTCAGAGATTGAAAGCTCAACATTAATTTTTTTCATTTTCTTTTTCCTGAACTCCGTTTTTTATTTTCTTGTAGGAGCTTTAATCGGCTTTCTTTCTCAAAAAATAATAAAGATGCAGAAAACTAAAAGGAGGTAAAATAAAAATGAATAATATTGCTCTGGCAGCTTTGCTTGGCGGACTTGGCGGTTTGACACGTGGCATAGTGGGCCTGCTTAAAGCCCTTTCATTGAGAAGGCAGATAATATGGCTTTACTATATTGTTACTGTCTTGATTGCAGTAATTATTGGAATTTTTGTAGGCATTGTGTTTAACTTCGACCCAAGGCTGAGCTTATTGGCAGGCTATGCAGGAACAGACATTTTAGAAGGAATTTACAAGAGCTTTGCAGTCCAGAAAGTTTACACAAAAAAATAAAAGAGAAGCAGCATAAAAAAGCAATATAAAAATGGCAAACAAAACACTTGTTAATTTTATAAAGGAAGCGAGAAAAAAAGGCTATGAAGACTGGCAGATTCGTGAGCCTTTAATAAAAAAAGGCTGGCTTGAAAAAGAAGTCGATGACGCGTTTGCAGTTGTTCACCAGTCAAGCAAGCCAAAAACAAAAGTGTGTGTCTACTTAGACAATGATGTCATCAAGATTCTCGAAAAGAGAGCAAAAAAGAACCTTTTTACCTTGCCACAGCAGATAGAAGACATATTAAGACGGAGTTGCATTGGCATGAGAAAACCCCAAACTAAAGAAAAAATAGACGATACTCTTGTTTCTTTGTTCTCAAGAAGGAAATATGGAAAAAAATAATTCCAAACTCTTTACATCTGTTTTAATTATTTTCATCGCAGTAATTGTGCTTTTGATTATAATCTTATTTTACATTAAGCCTGATTACATCAAAACATCAAGCAACGAGTTTCTTGTGACAGAAGTCATTGATGGCGACACCTTTGTGATAGAAACCCTGGAATATGTAAGGCTTATAGGAGTAAATGCCCCAGAAAAGAACGAACTTTTTTACAATGAATCAAAAGATTTTCTTTCCCTGCTAATCTTAAACAAAACCATTATCTTGGAAAAAGACCTTGATAACAGAGATAATTTTGGCAGGCTCTTGAGGTATGCTTATATAAACAATATTTCAATAAATATCGAGTTGGCAAGAAAAGGCTATGCCTTGCCTCTTTTTATTTCTCCAAATTTCAAGCACAAGCAAGAGATAGAAAATGCCACCAAGGAATGCCTGAAAACCAAGATTAATCTTTGTGCTTCTCAGTAACTCCAGAAACTTATAATTGCTTTGCTCATCTTTTCATAAAATTCAAGGTCTGCTTTTTTTAAGGCAGATATATAGAAGATTCTTTCCAAGCCAAACCATGCCATAAACCAGCCAGCTGGCTCAAGCAGGACTATCAGGAAATTATAGATCATTTTTGTATTTATGCTTGCAAACCAGCCAGCTGCAAACATCAGCAGAACTCCTACAAAAGCTAGTACGCCCCCTGTCACTTTTATATTCCTTGTTTCTTCTTTCAGCATTTTATAATGTTTTTTGAAATGCTCTTGCAGCCTTTTCTTTATGACTGCTTCTTGGTCTATTTTTCTCAGTTTTTTAGGGATAAGCAGCTTTAGTTCTACTTGTCCTGATACCTTCTCGCGGCTCGCTTTTTTTGCCTCGAGCAAAAAGTCATCTGACAATGCCCTTCCCGAGTATGGCCTTGGGTCAAAGCTTGAAAAAATGTCATTATAAGCGTCAAGCCATAGGCTGACTTCAGACATCTTTAGAAGTTTTTCTTTTTCTTTCTCGAGAATTCCTTCTTTTACATTCCTGCTTTTTTCTCCACCTTTTTTGCCCATAACCCGAGAATGTGAGTAGAATATTTAAAGCTTAGTAATTTATGTTTTTAAGGAATAAAAAGAAAAAGAGGCAACTAAAAATTAAGATGAAATTTAAACTCTCGCCAAGCTCTCTTAACTTGATGCAGGACTGCAAAAGATGTTTTTGGCTTGACAAGCATAATGTCTGGAAAAGGCCTGAAACAATATTTCCAAGCCTGCCAAGCGGAATGGATCGCATTCTCAAGGCTCACTTTGACAACTTCAGGGATAAAGGAAAGCTCCCCCCAGAACTCTGCACAAACGGGCATTGCAAAGACATGAAATTGTTTGGCAAGGATGAAGAGGAGAAGGGCTTGCTAAAAGTCTGGAGAAGCAATCTCAAAGGAATAATGTTTCAGGATGACAAGGGAAATATCCTGCACGGAGCAGTTGATAATATACTTGTAAAAGAAAGCAAGCTTATTGTCCTGGATTACAAGACAAGAGGCTACCCTATAAAAGAAGACACATCAGAGCATTATAAAAATCAGCTTGACATATATAATTTTCTTCTGCAAAAGAATGGCTTTGATACCGAAGACTTCAGTTTTCTGTTGTTTTATATCCCAAAAGAAGTTTTAGAGACCGGTGAGATTATATTTGACACAAATTTAATAAAGATGCCAGCCAACATAAAAAACGCAGAAAAATTATTCAAATCTGCATTAGAACTTTTAAATGGCCCTTGCCCAAAAGAAACATGTGAATGGTGCCAGTGCATAAAAGAATAAATTCTATTTTCTTCCTGCGCTTTTTACAGAACC
>Ga0172362_10003119_pt1 | contig 14313 bp, 10 predicted proteins | sample LakKivs1_kivu2a2_FD_114534 | JGI IMG/M metagenome (GOLD analysis project Ga0172362, IMG submission 114534) | Sediment microbial communities from Lake Kivu, Rwanda - Sediment s1_kivu2a2 | ecosystem: Environmental > Aquatic > Freshwater > Lake > Sediment | place: Rwanda: Western Province, Lake...
AGAATAGAATGGAACTGGACTCAAGACATACCAAGCCATGATTGGTCTGCATTAACAACATCAACTCCTATATCATGGGGTTACTTTAGAAACATGTCAAATGATTATGTATGGGTACTTGGATATGGAAGCAATAATAATTGCAGCACAACTAATTCACAGTTCTCTTACGAAACTGATATAGACTTAGGTACATCAGCTACAAGAAAACCAGACAATACCTTTACTTTACTTACTGCTACTAATAACGCAAATTGGTCATATGCACAAATTACTTCAGGAACTTTAGCTGGTCATTGTATAGCAGCATTTTATGATTGTCAGAAGGTGTTCATATATAACTTTGATAGAAGAAGCAACTTTACAGACTGTGGAGAATATCTTTACGATGATCAACTAGCTCCAGGAAAAACATTCATCTTAAGGGTAGATGCATGGGTTCCACGTGGTATTCCAGCAGGTAATTTAACCAGAGCAACTCTAACTATAGAAGCAACGTAATCATTTCTTCTCTAGTTTATTTAATTTTTCTTCTATACCCCTCTTCATTCTTTCATATGAAATTCCTGTTATTATACCCTGCTGCTTTTCTTTTTCTATTATTTTTAACATTCTAGTTAGTTTTTCCTTTTCACTTTCTATTTCTTCCTTACTAACTTTTTTATGTTTAACAGCTTCCACAAGTTTACCTAATGGGATTATATAAGGTCTTATTTTAGATAATTTTTTCTGTCTCCATAAAATTGCTATATAGAGTGCTGCTGCAATTATGAATACAAATACAATAATAATTATTACAAAGATGAAATCGAATGCTTTTTCTGGTATCTTTAAACTTTCCAACAACTCTTTAGCTCTTGTTATAAGTTTTGGAACATTAGAAGTCTTGTCTAAGGCGCTTGCTGTATCATTGTTTTCCAAATCTTGTTCAGCGACATCTAACTTTGTCTTTGCTTCATTGTAAATATCCATAACAATTGAAACATCTTTACCTTCCCTTTCAGCAATCTTTATATCTATGTTTAAATCTTGAAGATCTTCTCTCAATTTCTTAATATCACTTCTCAAAAGCTCTTCCAAAGACTGATATATCTTTAATGTTATCGATTTCTGGTCGCTAACTACTCCAGAGGTTGCAATCAAATTCGCTTTATATTCATCAACCTTTGCATTCGAAGGTATATGATACTCTATTAAAAATATTGAAGAATTTTCTGGTTTTAGTTTATCATATCTTTCAGGTACTATCTTAAACCAATCAAGTGGTATACCTAAAATGAAAAGACTTACATTATCTAAGTCTGTTGTGCCCGTATTCTTAACCGTGACGGCCTCTATTTTTGTTAAATTTCTAGCTAGGCTTATGTTACTATTGTATGTAGTTATCAAAAGATTTGCAGTTATTTTTTCAGTTGGTTGAGGAATTATAAATTCTCCTGAAAATGGAGGTGGATAGATGTAAATAGTTTGAGGAGCAGGTGGAGTTACATTTGGAGGAGGAGGTGTTATCTTAGATATTACTGTGAAGGTTACAGAATTAACAACTGGTTGTTGCAGGCTATCATAATTTACCCTAACAGTCAAGGTATAAGTACCTAGTGGCTGATCAGAATTGATATAAGCAGTTCTTGTAAAACTTTGATTGGATAATGCTGGTGTAAGAACAGCTTGACCAAGATTTTCATAATAGGTCGTATTTTGAGAAGATACCCAATAGTCGACGTAAACATCTTGTGTAACTTCTCCTTTGTTCTCAATATTTATTGCAAAATCTAGATTATCTCCTTGAGGAACTTCATTTTCAAATAAAGTAATCCAAACATCGTATGGTCCGCCGTGAGCGACCCTAAAAGCTTTTAGCTTCATTGTTTGAAACTCATTTTGACTTACATTTAATACTGCTAAATACATTCCGCTTGGAGCAACTTCAGATAAAGTTCGTTGATAGGTATAATAACCTGTAGCTACTTTTGTCATCTGAGACATATTAGCATTAAAGTAAGGAAGACCATCGGGATCGAAAACAGTTAGATTCATTTCCGTCGGATCCACGGGCCTACCTTCTCCGTTGTAGACTAGAATACCAATTCTCAAAGAATTGTTGGGATACCAGACAACTGCTGTTTCTATATCAACAAACAATCCTGTGACTGTTATTGTTCTTGATTGTACTTGAAAAGTACTATTTTTCTGTATAATTATGGTTTTATTTACAATAGAGTCATAGTAATTTGTGTTTGAGATCAATGTATAATTTCCAGTTAAAACATCTGAGGCTAAAGCGAAACTAGGTGGAGGTGCGATTGTGCCTTCTGAATTGGTTATTTGTTCATTATAATAGGAAATGTTGTTTGTTGGGTTTATTATCATGAAAGTTACATTTACTCCGCTTATGCCATTCCCGCTCACGTTTCTAACAACATAATAAATTGATCCGGTATCACCTTGCAAGTATTTGTCGCTTAAGGTCATTGATGTTATTAACAACTTAGTATAAATCGAGAAATTCTGTGTCAGGTTTCCGATATTTCCTATATTATCGCTTGCTGTTACTGTTACATTATAAAAACCTCTTACAGTTGTGCTTCCAAAATTATCTGGATATTTAAAATACCATTGAGAGAAGTTACCGCTTTGGTTGACCAACGTCATGTTAGTTTGATTGGTTATCCCATCTGGCCTAGTGAAGCTAATATTAACCCAAGATATGTTACTGCTTGATTGATCTGTTATATTAGCGAAAACCTCTACTGAATTATTTTGCTCGGTTGAATTTGGTATGATATCGAAACTTATGAATGGAGGCAGGTAAGGAAGCAATGTTACATTTAAAGTCATATAATCTGGATTAGAATCACTTTGAACAGCATCAACAGTAAATATAGAAATGTAAGGCGCCTGAGCTACACCAGTTACATTATAAGTTACATTGAAGGTGTAGTTTAAAGATGCATTTACACTAAAGTTAGTTACATTAACCTTTGTGTGAGTTCCTTCTTCAGGAGATATCGTAAAGTTTATTATATCATTTCCCAAGTTTCTTACTTGAACTTCACAAGCAGTACTCTCATTTGGATATTCACTTCTTTGACAGAAAGTTGGGCTCATTGTCCACGTTCTATTGGAAGGTACTGTTACAAAAACTATTAAATTCTTGTATTTATCATTTTGAGCAGAAACATTAACAGTTCCATTATAGGTTCCAGCAAGAAAGCCTAAAAGAGCTGTGGCATTAACATTTACAGTTTGGTTTGAATTAACATTAAGACTAGAAATGTTTTCAGGATTAAAAACAAGAGAAAAGTTTTGGCAAACTGTTCCTTGAGAGCAATTAAATGAAATATTCTGTAAAGGACCATTTCCTATGGATAAGACAGTAAAGTTGCCTATGTGCTGCGTGGTTCCGTCTGGAACATTTCCAGAAACATTCGCTTCGCTGATATCTATCAAGGGATTAGAAGCGACTGTTACATTTATAGAAGTTATATTAGTTCCTAAAGAATTATCATTGTTCGTCCAATTAGTAGAAACATTAATTGTATAGTTTCCAGCTAAAGTTCCATTAGGAATTGTTATGTTAAAGTCTTTAGAGCAAACACTGTTTCTAACTAGGTTACCGCAGTTTTCAAAGCTTGAATTTGAAGTCCAATTAGAAGGGATAACTAAACTTATGTTAGAGAATCTAGCACTTCCATTCCCTATGTCAGTTGCATTAGCTATAAAGTTGAAGCTTTCATTATTAATCTGTGTTATGTTATAAGCAATATAGTTTTGTATGCTAGTAGTTATGCTAATGTTTGCTTTTGCTGGAATTGTAAATTGTAGAGTGAAGTTGTCAAAGTTATCATTCTCAGCAGAGACATTAATCATACCATTGTAAGTTCCGCTAGTGTAGTTTAATGGTACGCTTACGTTTATTGAAATATTTTGCTTTAAACCAGAAGATAGACTTGTAATATTTTCTGGGTTGAAACTTACATTAAAATCACTACAAATAGTTCCAGCATAGCAAGAGAACGTTATGTTTGTTAGTTGATTATTTCCTATAGAATCTACAGTGAAATTCCCTACACGATTCCAAGTGCCATCTCCAACCTCGCTAGATACCAAAGCCTCTTCAACATCAACTTTTGGATTTGACTCAACAGTTACGTTTATCTCTGTTTTGTTAGAGAATAATGTGTCATCAGGATTTCTCCAATTAACAGTAACGTTAATATAATAATTTCCAGGAGAAGTACCATTTGGAACTGTTATGTTAAAGGATTTTATACAATAGCTAAGTTTATCTACATTTCCACATTCTTTTAGGTTCTGGTCAGAGTTCCACCCACTCAAGAGTTCTAAGCTTATGTTAGATGCGTAAGCAGTTCCATTTCCAACATTTGTTGCATTAGCTGTCAATGAAAAGTTATTACTTTGATAGATTGTTATATTAGGAACACTTGGATTTTGAGGTGAAGCCGTGATACTAATATTTGTTTTTGCAGCTTCAGCAGAAAAGTTGTCACTATGATTACCAAAGTTTCCATTTTTTGATGCATTACAGTAAAGATTATAATTTCCTTCTTGACTTGGAACAGTAAAATTAACAGAATAAGTTCCATTGTTGTAATCTGTTTTGTTTATGACTTCAGTGGAGTCATAAGTACAATTTATGATTGCTCCTGCAATCCAATAATCTCGTCTATAATTCATTACATAAACATTTGCAACTAAGATCGAGCTTGTCATTGGTTTTTTATTTGTTACATTTACAGTAACATTCAAAATATCAGTAACGTTAAATGTGTAAATAGTTGAATTAAGAAATTCTGAATCATTTCCATATGCAGTAAAGTTTATCGACCAAATGCTTACATTAGCATCGTTAGGTATCTGGAAACTATTGGTGAAAACTTTGTTTCCATCATCATTCAATTCTATAGTTTGGTCGTCTGATGTAGACGAAGTTCCCATATCTATTGTGGCATTCATATATTTTGTAAGATTATAAGGATCTCCGCCTGAGGCGTCTCCAACTATCAGTATGCTTTCATTCCTGTTATATATTGTCTCATTTGTTGATGGAACAATTATTACATACCATCCTTCTGGAAGAGATTGATTTATATAGGCTGGATTGGCGATTCTGTTCCTCAAAGCGCTTACTTGAGGGTAATAACCTGAAGTATCGTTGAAATGAAGGATAGCAGTTTCTATAATAGAGTTTCCACTGGGTATTGTAGTTGAGTTAAGTTCTATACCAATTCTATCCTTTGAGCTGCTATTTGGTACCCAGAAATTAGTTGTGCCTGTTTGATTCACCTGAATTATACCAGTGTGACGGCTGGATCCAAGATTAGAGGCATACCACCATCTTGGTGGAGTTGTATCACCCCAAACAGAATTCCAATTTGAACCAAAAGCCCTGCTAGCATCTATTGCTATTGCTCCAGCGAATGTTGAATTTCTTGTTATAGAGCTACCACCTAAGTTAGTATAATTTGTCTCGATTTTTATCCATTGATTTCCAGCGTAATAGGGTTTAAGATCATAGAAGATATACCTTTTAACCGCAAATCCTTCAGTGACGGTAGGCGAATTCCAGATAATTTCATTTCCTTTTTGTTCAACAACAAATCTTACAGGTCCTGAATATTTTAAGGTTACATTGTTGCTAAAGTTAAAGCTAAAGTTATAAGTTTCATTCGAGTATTGCATATATTCTATTGTTTTGTCACCTGATCCAGGGACAGGCCACCATATTTCTTCTCCAGAAGAAATTCCTCTTACTCTGTAAATACCTGAAGTGTTTTCACCTCTTGAGGTATCAACCCAAAAAGATAGAGCAGAAGTATTTACGCTAAACTCATCACACGCCGGCGTGGTACAATTAAAGATAAGATTAGTAGTGTAACTAGGATTTTGCTTAGCTCCATTCTCTATGGTATCATAATAAACATAAAATATTCTTTTTTCATTAGACTGAGTAGTATCGTTCATTAAAAATACCAAAGTTCCTAGAGCGTTGCTAGCTGAATTATAGTTATCATCTTTATCAAACTGGCTTGGAACTTCATATAAAATTGAGCCGGTAGAGTTATACTCGAATACTCTGGTAGAATTTTCATCAAAAGTTCCAGATGGCAGCATATCAGTAAAGTTTATTAGTCGTTCTATTGGCCAGTCTGTTCTGTTATATTGGGTAGCGTTTGCCTCAATTCTAATTCTATAATGCCAAGAAGTATTCCACCATTCAAATTCTCCTGTAGGAGGTCCAAAGCCAATAAACATTCCGCTAATTCTAGAGCCTATTAGATAAATGGAGAAAATTAAGATAATGGAGATAAGTAAAACTAACAAAATTGTAATTTTTTCCATATAATATTAATAAGCATATTTAATAATAATCAAGATGTTCTAGTTTAACATTCTAAAAGCATCAACAAAAGAAAGTAATTAATAAGTTTTATATTCGAACCCTTTGAATTATGTTTTGAAGGAACAATACTCTAATAGCCATAAATTATTATTGTAAGAGTGTTTTTATGTCTACTAATCAAAAATATGAGGAAAGTGAGGTTAAAGAAGAAAAATTCAGATTACTTTTTGAGAATGCTAATGATGTAATTGTATATGTAGACAAATTCGGTAAGCTGATTGAAGTAAACAAAAAAGTTGAGGATATACTTGGCTACAAACGAAAGGACATAATTGGGAAGAACTTCTTTAGATTAGGTTTCTTTAGGCTGAGTGATGCACCTAGGATTTTTAAACTCTTTAAGACTGCTGCTAAGAGAGGTAAAGTTCGTGGAACTAAAAACAAGGAAGTTAACATAATGGAACTAGAGATAAGACGTAAAAATGGCGCTATTGCTTTTATAGAAGCAAGCACCACAGTAATCAAAAAGAATGGAAAATTAGAAGGTTTTTTGAGCATTTTGAGGGACGTTACAAGAAGCGAACAAGAAGGAGAACAATTGAAAGTATCAGAAGAGAAATATAGAAATTTAGTTGAAAGCGCTGGCGACGGTATAATATATCTTGATAAATGGGGAAAAATTATTGATGTTAATACAAAAATATTACAAATTTTTGGTGGGCCCAAAAAAGAACTTGTAGGAAAACAATTCACGAAGATAGGATTATTCTCTCCTAGAGATATAACGCAACTGATGAGTAATTTTGTAAATATTCTTAGAGGCAAAGAAGTTACAACTACTGTAAGTTTCAAAAACAAAAAAGGCAATATGATATTTTTAGAATGTTCATCTTCTTTAATAAAAAAAGATAAAAAAATTATCAACATCATAGTTATAGCAAGGGACATCACTGAACGTAAGAAAGCGGAGGAAGAACTCAAGAATAGCGAGAAATATCTGAGTATCATATTGGATGCTATACAAACCGGAATTGTGATTATCGATGCGGAAACGCATAATATTGTTGATGTTAATCCTATTGCAGTTAAAATGATAGATGCTCCAAAAGAGAAAATTATCGGTCTTATGTGTCATAAGTATATATGCCCTGCAGAAAAAGGGAAGTGCCCTATCACTGACCTTGGACAAACAATAGACAATTCAGAACGTGTGTTGTTGAAGGCTAATGGTGAAAGATTACCTATTCTTAAGACTGTGACTCCCATAATGTTGAAGAATCACGAATATCTGCTCGAAAGCTTTATTGACATTACTGAACGCAAAAAGATGGAAGAGGAAACGAAAAAACTTAATGATCAACTAAAAATAAAAGTTGAAGAATTGGAAAGGTTTTATAAATTATCAGTTGGAAGAGAATTAAAGATGGTTGAATTGAAGAAAAAAATTGAAGAAGTGGAGAATAAGTTAAAGTTAAGAGAAAAGGAGGTGAAAACACGAAAAAAATAATTTTAGTTATTTTATTATTATCTTTAGTTCTTGTTTCAGGGTGTTTAAATCCACAATCTAAAGAGACAATAAAAATAGTTACAAGTTTTCCAATGAGGGGAATGATGGCAGGACAGGATCTTGTAAATGCAATTAAATTGGCTATGGAAGAAGTCAATTACGATGTTGCTGGTTACAAAATAGAGCTGGTAGTAAAGGATGATGGAGATGAAAATGGAAAATGGCAGACATCTATAGAAGAGGATATTGCCAAAAATGCTGTTGCAGACCCAGACGTAATGATTTATTTGGGAACGTACAACAGTGGTGCGGCAAAAGTAAGCATTCCTATTAATAACGAAGGAGGATTGGTACAAATAAGTCCAGTGAATACTTGGCCAGGCTTGACCAAAGCAGGTTTCTTACCAGGTGAACCAGGAATATTCTATCCGACGGGAGTAAGGAATTTCTTCAGGATTTGCCCGACAGATGCGTTGCAGGGTCCTGCAGGGGCAGTATGGGCGAAAGATCTTGGTTTCAATAAAATTTACATCTTTGATGACGGCGAAGCTTATGGGAAAGGAATTGCAGATCTTTTTGAACAAAAAGCATTAGAATTGGGTATGACTATAGTAGGTCATGAAACAATTGCTAAAGACAATGCTACTTTACAGTATCCTGAAAAATTGGAGGAGATTAAAAATCAGAGTTTAGATCTAATTTATTTTGGTGGAACAACTGTAAACGGTGCAATTCCTCTGGCAATGGGAATTAAAGAATTTGATCTAAAAGCAAAGATGATGGGTCCAGATGGTATCATGGAGGAGGCATTTATAGATGGAGGTGGAAATGCCACAGAGGGAGTGTATGTAACAGTTGTGGGAATATCGCCAGCAGCGTTGACAGGAAAGGGAAAAGAGTTTGTTGAAAGGTATAAAGCAAGATATAATAAAGATCCAGGACCAGTGTCAGCTTTTGGCTACGAAGCAGCAAAGGTCGCCTTGTTAGCAATAGAAAGGGTAGGGGTAAAGAATAGAGCAAAGATATTAGAGGCAGTATCAAAAATTAAAGATTATGATGGGCTTTTTGGTAAATGGAGCTTTGATCAAAATGGCGACACCACTCTGACCACTATAAGCGGAAATATAGTAAAGAACAGAGATTTTGTTTTTGAAAAATTACTAACCACATAAAAGTAGTTTTAAAGGATTAGGATGAAGAAAAGAGAGATTAGAATAGAGGTTGGTAGAATAGGGTTAAGATTAATAATCCCGTATTTAATAATTTCTTTTCTTACTTTAATGCTAATTGGAGGGTTAATTTATTACAGTTATGAAGTACAATCTGCTTCTATTCAAAAAATTCAAGAAGAGATTTCGTTGGGAGCTAGTTCTGAGATCGATTATTATGTAGAAAGTATCATAAAAGAATTAAATTTAGCTAGCAAAAATATCTTTTGTATTGAATGTGAAAATGAAGTTAATATAAAAATTCTAAAAAATTTAATGAGTGAAGACCCTAGTATTTATGCAGTTTCTATTATCAATAAAGAAGGGAAAGAAATAGATAAGATTATTAGATATGAACCAAAAAAGTCTTCATTATTAAAAGATGTTTCTACTGAAGACGAATTCAAAAAAGCAATTGAGGGAAGCTATTATGTAGGTCATACATACATTTCTAAATACGAAATTCCATTTATTCCAATTAGTTTACCTATAGAAGATGAAAATAAAACAAAAATTGGAGTTCTAGCTACTGAGATTGATTTAAGTCCTATGTGGGAGACTGTATCAAAAATAAAGGTTAAAGAAACAGGGTATGTGTATGTAGTAGATCAAGATGGATATCTTATAGCATATAAAGATGTAAAGTTGATTAAGGAAAATTTAAATTTGAAATATATTCTAGGAGTAGAAAATTTTTTGAATAACATTGGTAAATCTGCAACTTATGTATCGTTTAATAATGAAATGGTTACCGGTATGTGGAAACCAATTGAGATTACTGGTTGGGGTTTGATTACAGAATTACCCACCAAAGAGATATTTCAAGAGTTATCAGTGCTTTTCTTTATTGGCGGAATTTCAGTTGTTATATTTATCTCATTTATAATTATAATTTTAATGATTATCTTTAAAAGATTACTAACGCCAATTAGCTATTTACAAAAAGGAGTTACAGAAATTAAAAGTGGAAACTTAGATTACAATATTGAAGTAGTATCTAAGGATGAGATAGGACAGCTTGCTTCTGCGTTTAATCAAATGGTTAAAGACCTTAAAAAATCAAGAACTGAGATAGAAAAGTATAGCAAGAATCTGGAAAAGCAGGTTTCGAAGAGAACAGAGGACTTGAACGAAAAAGTCAAGGAACTGACTGATGCAAAGAATGCTATGCTGAACATGACTGAAGATTTGGACGAAACTAATAGGAAGTTAATGGAAACTCAAAATCAGCTTAAAAAAAGCTTCAAGGAGCTAAAAGAGTTGGATGTAGATAAAGACAGATTCATTTCTATAGCTGCTCATGAATTAAAAACGCCGATGACAGCTGTACATGGCTTTGCCCAGCTATTGGAAAAAGAAAATATAATAGAAAATGAGGAAATTCGCACTAAATACCTGAAAATCATAGAGACCGAAATTGAACGCTTGGGAGAACTAGTCACAGATGTATTAGATTTATCAAGGATTGATTTGGGCACCATGAAATTCAATATAGAAGATGCTGATATAGTCAAAATTATGGAAGATGTAAAAGATGAGATGACACAAAAAGTAAAAGAGAAAGGTTTAACACTTGATTTCAATATAGATCACGATTTACCAATTATAAAAACGGATAAAGAAAAGTTGAGAGAAGTACTTATAAACCTTATAGATAATTCTGTAAAATATACTTCACGAGGCGGCATAAAAATAGATACCCACAAAGAAGGCAATTACATCAAATTCAGCGTGACAGACACTGGCATAGGCATACCTAAAAAATATTTCAATAAGCTGTTCACAAGGTTTTATCAGGTTGAATCTCCTTTAACTAGGAAGGTTGGTGGTTCAGGATTGGGCTTGTCGATATGCAAGGAATATATAGAAAAATTGGGTGGAAGAATATGGCTAAAAAGCAAGATTGGCAAGGGAACTACATTCTATTTCACCTTACCAATTAAGAAAATAAACATGAAACATTAATTACTTTACTATTTCTTTTATGTAATATATCTAAGTTCTATAACAAAAAATTCTATTGTAAAAACAAGCCATGAAAAAGTCTATAGTTCATGGACAGAATCTACTGCTCTGACAACAGAATTGAGTTCGTTCATCTTGATATCTGCGCTGGTGTATAAAATTCTTTTGGTATAAAGTAGCTAAAGTTAATCTTTTATATTTGTACTTTTAATAATTATCATACCAATTTTTAATGTGATGTAATGAAAAAGAAGATAATGATTGTAGATGATGAGGCGAATATTTTGGAACTTGTAAAAGCTGTGCTTGAACAAGAAGGATTTGAAACAATCGGTGTAAGCAGTGGTCAAGAATGTCTAGATAAACTTAAAACCATCAAGCCAGATCTGATTCTGATGGATATGATGATGCCTTTGATGAGCGGCAGAGAGACCACAGAAAAGATAAGAAAGAACCCCAAGACCAAGGGATTGAAAGTGGCGTTTCTTACCGTTGCGAGATTCTCCGAAGTAGGCAAGGACATGCTGAAAGACTTGGGCGTAGCGGATTATATAACCAAGCCGTTTGACAATGCTGATTTAGTTAAAAGAGTGAAGAAATTAGTCACTTAATTCTACTGTCTTATCTGCAAACATTTTCAAATCTTTTAATAATTCTTTATTTTCTTTTTCCGGAATATTATTCTTTTTTAATGCTATGAAAAATTTTTCAACTTTTTTCTCTTTTTCTTCTGTTGCAAGGCTGTTCGTAAACTTGAGTATAGAAAAATTCCCTTCATATACAAGCAATGCAGATATAGTATCAATTAGTAAAATATTACATTTTTCTTTTTCTATCGCCTTTTCTACCGCTTTTTTGATTGAATCTATATTAGCAGGTGATTCTAAAAATATACAGTTTGTCGTGATTTTGGGTCTCTCATAATAACTGCTTAAAGTATCAACAAAGAAGAAGAGATTTATATCTATATTATTTTTCTTTAGATCACTTAAGATATCTTTATATGGTCTACTCAGACAGACATAGCATATTTTATTTTTTCGTTTTTCTACAGATTGAACTATTTTATGCAAATGACTTATGTACTGTTCCTCATTCAATAATACAAGTACAAACCTGTTCCTGTTCACTTCTTTTGGCATGTTAATCTGCTTATAATTTGTTAAATCTCAATTTAAAAATAACTTTTAATAATAGAAATTTTAATTATCTAATAAAATAAGATTTTATTATGAGGAGAATGAGATGCTACCGACATACAAAACTCAATTATTAAATACTTTTTGGCTACGCTGTGTGAATGAAGCTTTAGATGCTTTATCTAAAATGATTAGAAAAAATGTTAAATTAACAAATTCTTCTCTAAAAATAGAACTTATAAATAATATGCCAAGATTAATGAATCCTCAAGAGATAGATACTACACTTGTATACACTATATTGTCCGGTCAATTAAATTGCGTAATAATAATAACATCGCCTTTAAAATACTTCTTAAGGTTAATAGACATTCTTTTGAACAAAAAAATAGACTACTATGAAGCTTTAAACGAAGAAAATAAATCCTCAGTTCTTGAACTAGGAAATATTATAAATGGTTATTTCGTATCTTCTTTAAACAGTCTCTTTAATACTAGATTCAAGTATGAACCATCAGAGATATCTGTTAACCCATATAGAGCCATAGAGGATTTTAATTTTGGTGATGTATACAAGAAAAAAATATATGTTTTATCATTAAATTCTGATTTTAAGGTAGAGACTGAAAATATTGAAGGAAAAATATTTTTGTTAACAGAAGAAAACAATATTGACGCAATTTTGGATATGATAAGTAAAAAAGTTGTTTTAAACCTTTAAATGACTTCTTTTTCTACGTCAAGCAGGTCTATAATTTCATTGTTGGCGTATGAAGAAGCTATAAAATATTCTCCTATAGAAGTTACTAGAAATCCAATAGTAACAACTGGATAAACTAAAGATTGTATGCCTGTGGCAATACTAATATCTAAAGAGCTAAATATTATTGACAACCCCAAGCTTATTGGGAAAAGGTTTCTTGAAGGCGACTTTAACAATAAAAACAAAAAGCTGAAAAAAGAGGTTATAATCAAGCTACTAATGAGAGTTAATAAATAGCCTATATTAGAGCAATACATTTCAGTGTATGGTCCGATGAGGTTAGAATCAATTAGAATAGATCTCTCGTATCTACACCCAAAAAGCATGCCTGATGCTGTATGGCTAAGTTCATGAATAGAAATCAAGGCAAAGAACACTATTAGATTTATTAATACTATGTTCAAAATCTCTCTAATTTTCACGTTATCTAGATGACGTTTATTTTATATATAAAAACGTATTCTATATTATTTATGTTAAAAATGATAGATTTTGAAAAAATACGTACTTTTACAAGGAAGATATATGAGAATTGTTCAGAGATAAGGATTAATCAGGAAGAGCTAGAGGACATGATAACAGCAATAGACAAGCTTAATATGGAGTATAAAAAAGGCAAGATTTCAAAAGACACCTTTTCAGCTGACGATAAAAGGCTTAAAAAAGAGAGTCACAAGATAATAAAAAATATAAATAGCCTAATGAGTTCTAGCATCAAAACTATAGAATTGATAAACAAAGAAATAAGTTCTCAAAAAATAATTAAAGACGATTACGATGGTAATAGAAAAAATAAACATAAATAAGATTGAAAACTCCTTAAAAAGGATTGTTGAAGAGTCCTCAAAGCTAAAAGTTCTTCAGCAAGAGCTGGACAATGCTAATAAAAATTTGAAAGAAGTTAATTTTAATTTAGTTTCTGGTAAAGTTTCAAATCAAGTATATCAAGTATCCAAAAAAAGTTTGGAAAAGAAAAGGAAAATTTTGATAGACAAAGTAAATAAAAATATAAACATTGTTTTAACTCTTTTGAAAGGTTTATCCGAAGTTATAAATGAAAACAAAATTTAATGCATTCTTTTAATATCCTTTAGTATCTGCAGTTTTCTTGCTTTCTCATTTTTTGAAATCTTTTTTGCTGGTTTTAGCTTTATAACCTTCTTTTTAGGTATTTTAACTTTTATTTTCTTCTTCGGTTTTTCTTTTTCTTTATGTTTAACTTCTTCTGGATGAGGAACTTTAGTTTCTGCTTCCTTTTTCACTCCCTCGGTTTTAACCTCTTCTTTCTTTCCGAACAAAGACTTCAAGAATCCCTTCTTCTCTGGAGGTTTTTCTTCAGATATTTCTTTCTTAGCCTGTTCCTCTAC
>Ga0172362_10003120_pt1 | contig 14308 bp, 7 predicted proteins | sample LakKivs1_kivu2a2_FD_114534 | JGI IMG/M metagenome (GOLD analysis project Ga0172362, IMG submission 114534) | Sediment microbial communities from Lake Kivu, Rwanda - Sediment s1_kivu2a2 | ecosystem: Environmental > Aquatic > Freshwater > Lake > Sediment | place: Rwanda: Western Province, Lake...
GAACGCGTCCGCGCCGCGCGCGCTCTCCTCGTCGTGACGCGCACGCAGGGTCGCCTCGTCCACCAGCACGTCGATCCGGCGGGCCGGGATGTCGATGCGGATGCGGTCGCCCTCGCGCACGAGGCCGATCGTCCCGCCCTCGGCCGCCTCCGGCGACACGTGACCGATGCTGAGACCCGACGTGCCGCCGCTGAACCGACCGTCGGTGACCAGAGCGCACGCCTTGCCGAGGCCCTTCCCCTTCAGGAACGAGGTCGGGTAGAGCATCTCCTGCATGCCGGGTCCGCCCTTCGGGCCCTCGTAAACGATGACGACGACGTCGCCTTCCTTCACCTGATCGGCGAGGATCGCGTCGCACGCGGCGTCCTGCGAGTGGAAGATGCGCGCCGGCCCCTCGAAGACCAGGATCGACGCGTCGACGCCGGCGGTCTTCACGATGCAGCCGTCGGCGGCGATGTTGCCGTAGAGCACCGCGAGCCCGCCGTCCTTGCTGTATGCGTTCTCCACTTCGCGAATGCAGCCCTTGACGCGGTCGGTGTCGGCGTCGGCGAAGTACTTGTCCTGCGAGAACGCGACCTGCGTCGGCACGCCGCCCGGTGCAGCGAGCGCGCGCGCCTTCGCTTCCGGCGTCGCGGTCGCGCGCATGATGTCGTTGCGGTCGATGGCCTCGCCCATCGTCTTCGCGTGCACCGTTCCGACGTTGCGGTGGATCAGCCCCGCCTTGTCGAGCTCGCCCAGGATCGAGAAGATCCCGCCTGCGCGGTGCACGTCCTCGACGTGGTAGTGCGACGACGGCGCGACCTTGCAGATGTTCGGGACCTTGCGCGACATCCGGTCGATGTCGGCCATGGTGAAGTTCACGCCGCCCTCGCGCGCGATGGCCAGGATGTGCAGCACGGTGTTGGTCGAGCCGCCCATCGCGATGTCGAGCGCCATCGCGTTCTCGAACGCCTCGAACGTCGCCACGTTGCGCGGCAGCACGGAGGCGTCGCCGCCCTTGTAGTGCTGCTTCGCCAGCTCGACGATGCGCTGCGATGCCTCCTCGAAGAGCTCCCAGCGCCGCGCGTGCGTCGCGAGGTACGTGCCGTTGCCGGGCAGCGCGAGGCCGAGCGCCTCGTTCAGACAGTTCATGCTGTTCGCGGTGAACATGCCGGAGCACGAGCCGCAGGTCGGACACGCGGAGCGCTCCATCTCCGCGAGTTCCTCGTCCGAGACCCTGGCGTCGCTCGCCGCGATCATGGGATCGATGAGGTCGAGCTTGCGCACGACCTGCCTGCCGTCGCGGTCGTGCGTCCCGGCCATCTTGCCGGCCTCCATCGGGCCGCCCGAGACGAAGATCGTCGGGATGTTGAGCCGCATCGCGGCCATCAGCATGCCCGGCGTGATCTTGTCGCAGTTCGAGATGCACAGCAGCGCGTCGGCACAGTGCGCGTTCACCATGTACTCGACGCTGTCGGCGATCAGGTCACGGCTCGGCAGCGAGTACAGCATGCCGCCGTGGCCCATCGCGATGCCGTCGTCCACGGCGATCGTGTTGAACTCGACGCCCCACCCGCCGGCCGCATCGATGACCTTCTTCACGCGCTGCCCGACGTCGTGCAGGTGGACGTGGCCGGGGACGAACTGCGTGAAGCTGTTGGCGATCGCGACGATGGGCTTCGCGAAGTCCTCGTCCTTCATGCCGGTGGCGCGCCAGAGCGCGCGGGCGCCCGCCATGTTGCGGCCGAAGGTCGAGGTGCGGCTACGGTATCCGGGGGCCGACATCCTGCGACGCTAGTGTGGCGGTGGGGATCGCGCAATCCAGGCCTCGTCGCCCGAGGCCTCCGCACCCGGCTCGGCGCCGGCCCCGGTCGGAGGCCCGCGCGTCGACTTGCACGGCGCCGGACGCCGGGCGAGAAACGCCGCCATGAGCCAGCCCGACGCCGCGGCGGACCTGCCGCCGTTCGACCCGCAGCGCATCCTGTCCGCGCCGTTCCCCGAGCGCGTCCGCCTCGCCTGCGTGACCTGGGCGAACGCGAGCCCGAACCTGCCGAGCGTCATGGCGCTCTATTGGATCAAGTACTTCTTCCCGCTGATCGGCGGCTGGGCGTTCTGGTGCAGCTTCAACGCGGACTATCCGGGCTTCTGGTCGGTCGGGCAGTGGGCGTTCACCGCCGAGGCGTTCAAGAAGGCGATGGTCTGGTCGATGTTCTGGGAGCTCGCGGGCTTCGGCTGCGGCTGGGGTCCGATGAACGCGCGCTTCGACCCGTGGTTCGGCGGCTACCGCCACTTCCTGCGTACGGGGACGATCAAGCTGCCGGTGTTCCGCGGCGCACCGGTGATCGGCGGCGACACGCGGAACTGGCTCGACGTGGTGGTCTACGGTGCGAACCAGCTCTTCCTGCTGCGCGCCCTGATCGCGCCCGAGATCGGTCCGTGGCTGCTCGCGCCGGTGATGCTGACCATCCCGGTGATGGGCGTCCTCGACAAGACGCTCTACCTCGCGTGCCGCGCGGAGCACTACTTCGTCGTCCTGTTCTGCATCGTCTTCGCGTACGCGAACGACCTGTGGATCTCGGGCGCGAAGCTCGTGTGGTGCTTCATCTGGTTCTGGGCGGCGACGTCGAAGCTCAACCGCCACTTCCCGTCGGTCATCATGTTCATGATGAACAACGGGCCGTTCTTCCCCAAGGCTCTGAAGAAGGGCCTGTTCATGAACTTCCCCACCGACCTGCGCCCGTCGCGCTTCGCGGCGTGGATGGCGCACTTCGGGACGGTGGCCGAGTACTCGATCCCGGTGATCCTCGTGCTGGGCTCCGACAGCACCGTCCTCACGGTGCTCGGCCTGATCCTCATGACCGGCTTCCACGGCTTCATCGGCATGAACAACCCCAACGGCATGCCGGTCGAGTGGAACATCCTGATGATCTACGGCGGGATCTTCCTATTCGGGTGCAACCCCGATGCGCACCTGTCGGCGCTGGCAGGCGACCCGCTGCTGCTCACGGTGCAGCTGCTGTCGCTGGCCGTCGTGCCGACCTTCGGCAACTTCTTCCCGTCGAAGGCGTCGTTCCTGCTGTCGATGCGCTACTACGCCGGCAACTGGGCCTACAACATCTGGCTCGTCCGCAAGGGCGACGCGGCGCAGAAGTTCGACAAGCTCAAGAAGTCGGCGCCCCTGGTCTACGACCAGCTCGCGAAGTTCGTCCCCGATCCGGTGCAGCTCGGCGTCGCGAAGTGCATGATGACCGTGAGCCGCTTCATGCACTTCGAGGGGCGCCCGCTGCTCGAGGCGCTTCCCGCCGCCGTCGACGACATCGAGAGCTACGAGTGGCACGAGGGTGAGCTGATGGGCGGCATGATCCTCGGCTGGAACTTCGGCGACGGACACCTCAACGGCGAGCAGCTGTTGCGCGCGATCCAGCCGATCTGCGGCTTCGAGGCCGGCGAGGTGCGCCTAGTCTCGGTCGAGTCGCAGCCCTTGTTCGGGCCGACCATGCACTGGCGCGTGATCGACGCGGCGGACGGCGTCGTCGCGGCTGGACGCACGCGGCTCGCCGACTACGTCGACGTGCAGCCGTACCCCACCGGCCGCTTCGCCGAGGCATTGACGCGCGGCCACGGCACGGGCGCCTGACGACATGCAGGTCGAGGGGCCGACGCCGCCGCGCCGACCCGGCGGGGGCAGCCGCGTCGAGCAGACGCTCACCGGAGCATCGATCCTCGCGGCAATCGGCTGGTGGCCCTACATGCTCACCTGGTGGATGCGCAACGGCTGGCCGCCGTACCCCGAGACGTACTTCGTCGGCCTGGTCGTCATCCCGGCGGCGATCCTCGCCGCCGGGCGACTCCTCGTCACGGGGCTGCGCGCACGAGCCGCCTCGCGGCGTGGCGACCCGGGTCTCTAGCCGGTCCGGTGCACTAGCTAGCTTGCCGGCGGCTCGTCGGCCGGCCCGTCCGCGGCATCGCTCGGCCGCCGCTGCAGCGAGCGGCGGATCAGCACCAGCTCGCGCTTCAGGCTGGCCAGGTCCTCGGGCGACGCCTCCTCGTATCCCCACTTGAGGATCTTCGTCGCTAGCCCGTGCAGCTGGTCGAGCGCGAAGATCGGCGCCGCCTCGACCAGTGCGCGTAGATCACCCACCGCGAGTGCTTCGCCCGCCCGCATCCGCGTCACCAGCTCGCCGACGATCTCGGCGAAGGCGTCGACGATCGAGCAGTAGCCCGGTCCGTCGAGACCGAGACGCGCCATCACGTTGTCGTGCATGATCTGTACGGCCTTGCGGTCCGCCATGGCGAGCGCGAGGACCTTCTCCAGCTGCGGAAGCTGGATCGGCTTCACGAGGTACTGGCTGACGCCGAGCGCCGTGGCCTTCCTCACGGTGGCGACGTCGACGGAGCCGCTGGCGATGATCAGTGGCAAGTCGCGCCACTCGTCGTGAGCCTGCATGACGTCGATCAGCTCGAAGCCGTTCATGTCGGGCATGTCGATGTCGGTCAGGACCAGCTCGATGTCCTGGTCCTGCCCCAGAACGGCGATCGCTTCCCTTCCCGTGCGCGCGAGAACGGCCTCGTGCCCGAGGGCGCGGAGATGCCGCTCGAGCAGCATCGCTCCCATGTTGGTGTCCTCGACCCCGAGGATTTTCATGCCATGCGCCTCCGGCGCGCCGGTCCAATACGAGCGCCGTCCCGAGTTTCTTCGGCCTCTTTGGCCAGGGGCTATAGCTCGTTCCGACGACGACCCACCGACCGGCCGCGGCCTGCGGGGTCAGAACTCCGTGCCGCCGTCCGGCGCGACCTCGATGCGCCCCGCGCGAACCAGCACCGGCACGATGCGCCGTCCCCCGCTGACCTTCAGGAACTCGGTCATCGCCTGCGGCTCGTGCGACAGGTTCACCTCGACGAGGCGGTCGCCGGCGGCGATGATGGCCGCGCGCTGGCGCGCGCAGTGCGTACAGCCCTCGCGGGTATAGAGCGTCACCCGGGCCATCACACGGCCTCGCCATGCCGCCCGTGCCCGGGCAGCGGCTCGGCGCGGAAGGCCAGGCCGAGCACGACGCTCGCGAGCAACAGCGCCGCGGCCGCGGTCAGGAACGCGACCGACCACTCGCCGGTGCGGTCGCGCAGCAATCCTGCGACGTACGGGCTCACCACGCCACCGAGCGCCATGCAGAAGTTCGCCGCCGCTGCGATGGTGGCCGCGGCGCGCGGTGCCAGCACCGCCGGCAGGCTGAACAGCGGCGCCACCGCGATCCCCTGCACGAAGCCGTTGAGCGTGAAGAACGCGACCGCCGCGACGCCGTTCGGCGCGAGCGCGGCCGCGACCATGCACAGCGACGAGCCGCCGAGACCCGCGACCGCGAGCAGCTTGCGCGCGCGCCCCTCGGCGACGCCGCGCTGCACGAGCCGGTCCGAGATCCAGCCGCCGCCGATCAGCGCGGCGATGCCGCCGAGCGTCGGGATCGCATTCACCCAGCCCATCGACTGCATCGACAGCCCCCAGGCGTCGGACAGGTAGGTCGGGAACCACGCGACGAAGAGCCACATCGCGTAGCCCCAAAGCAGACCGGCGAGCGCCAGCGCGAGCACCGGCGGTGCGGCGAGGATCGCGAGCGGCACCGGCGGCGGCGTCGCACGCGACGCGCTCGCGCGCCCGCTCGCCAGCCCGCCCGGCGACGCGCCGTCCCCGGGCGCCGGCAGTCGCGGCACCAGCGCGAGCCACGCGACCACCCACACCAGCCCGAGCGCCGCGCAGCCGTAGAAGACGTACGACCACGGGTAGAGCGTCACCAGCCAGGCGATCAGCGGCGAGGCGATCAGCGGTCCGACCTGCGTGCCGGCGAAGCAGAGGCCCTGCGCGCGCGCCAGCTCGGACGGCGGGAACGCGCGCGTGTTGAGCGAGGTCTGCCCCGGGTTGTTCACCGACTCGAAGAAGCCGAGCAGGAAGCGCACCGCGAGCAGCGCCGCCATCCAGCCGAAGAGCGGCGGCGTCAGCGCGGTGGCGATCGACCACGCGGCGCACATCGCGGCGAGGATCACGACGCCGCCGAAGTGGTCGATGAGCAGCCCCGCCGGAATCTGCCCCGCCGCGTAGCCGAGCAGCGTCACCGACATCACGCTGCCGAGCTTCGCCTTGTCCCAGCCCAGGTCGGCAAGAATCACCGGCGCCACGATCGTCACGTTCACCCGATCGACGTAGTTGATCAGGTTCATCCCGAAGAGCAGCGACAGGAGCCGCCGCCGCGACCCCGGGTCGAGGCGCTGTGCGAACGGCGCCGCAGCACCGCCGACGTGCGCCGCGCGGCGTTCGCTCTCAGGAGGCGCGTGCACCGGCGACACCCGCACGTGACGCGCGCTGCCGCCGGCGCCACCAGCTGCGCAGCTCGAGCCGGCCGACCGACGCGAGCAGCACCACGACGCTCGCCGCGGTCGACGCCGCCGCCACGGCCACGCCGCGCAGCAGCGACAGCGTCGCGCGCAGCGGTCCCCCCTCGCCCTGCACCAGCGCGAAGTGGTGCGCGATGGTCGTCAGGCGGAAGACGTTCAGCGGGAAGTAGTCGAGGCTCGCGTTGAACGCGACCAGGCTCTTCGTCCGCATCAGGAAAGGCAGCAGGCGCAGCTCGCTCGGCCCGCCGGTACCGAGCTGCAGCACGGTCACGTCGTAGCGGCGGCGGCGCAGCCGCGACAGCAGATCGAAGCGCTCCTCCCAGCGCGCGACGTCGAACTGCTCGACGTCGATCGTGCCGGCGAGCCCGCCGTCGGCCTCACGCACCAGCAGGTGGATCCGGCAGCCCGGGAAGATGCCGCGCACGCGCTCGACGATGCCACCGAGCTGCGCGCCGGTCTCGGTCTGGATGACCAGCACCTCGCGCACGCGGTCGTAGCGCAGTGGACGCAGCAGCGTGAGCGGACCGCTCACTGCACGCTCCCGGCGTCCCACGGCGACGCGGCGCCATTCACCAGTGGCAAGGTCGCCGCGCTCGCGCTGCCGCCTTCGGTTGCCTCACCGGCGACGCTCGCGCCGTCGCCCCCGGTGCGCGCGGCCTCGGCGGCGCCGGTCGGGATGCCGTACGCGCGCAGCATGGTGCGCGCGATCGCCGGCCAGTCGTAGGTGCGCTCGACGAAGCGCCGCGCGCTCGACGACAGCGCGCGCCGCCGCGACGGATCGCCGAGCAGCGCGCACACCGCCGATGCGAGCTCCTCGGCGCGGTCCGCGATGACGATCTCGGCACCAGCGCCGAGCCCTTCCGCCCCGATGGTCGTGGAGACCACCGGGCAGCCGCTCGCCATCGCCTCGAGGATCTTGAGCCGCGTGCCCGAGCCGCGCAGGATCGGCGCCACGAACACGGTCGCGCGGCGGTAGTGCGACGCGGTCTCGGGCACCATGCCCGTGACCTCGATGCGCGGGTCTGTTGCCGCGAGCGCGGCGAGCGCCTGCGGCGGGTACGCGCCGACGACGCGGAACAACGCTTCGGGGCGCTGCGCGTGGATCTTCGGGAGTACCTCACGCGCGAACCACAGCACGGCCTCGACGTTCGGCTCGTGGCGGAAGAAGCCGACGAAGAGCACCGTCGCGGGCTCCTCCTCGGCGGCGTCGCGCAGCGGGAAATCGCGGCACGAGACGCCGTTGGGCACGGTGACCAGCGGCGCCGGATCGACGTAGCGCGCGAGGCTCGCCGCGTCGTCGTCGCTCATGGTGAGCACGAGGTCGGCGTCCTCGACGGCCGCCACCTCGTGACGCAGCGTCTTGAGCCCGTCGTACCAGAGGTTCAGGCGGCGCGGCGCGGAGGTCGCGATCGCGCGCGCGCGGCGCTGGGCGACGAACGTCACATCGTGCTCGACCAGCACGCGCAGCAGCCCCGGGCTCGGGCGCGGCAGGAAGTGCGCCATGTGCGTGTACTCGACCTGCACGACGTCGAAGCGCCGCCGGTCGAGCCAGTACTCGACCTGCTCGTCCATCACCCGCGAGTGGAAGCCGCGCGTCTTGCCCGGCTCGAGCCAGCCGCCGCTGCCGTGGCCGTCGCGCGGGATCAGCACCACGTCGCGGCACAGGTCGCGCAGCACCGTCAGGTTCTCGGTGCGGCGCTCGGCCTCGGTGTCGGTGAACGCGATCAGCGTCACGTCGCACGCGGCGTGCATCTCGCGGATCAGGTTCAGCATCCGGACGGCACCGCCGTGCACCGGCGGTGCGGGGCTGTACGGCGCGATCACCAGCACCTGCGAGCGCCCGCCGGCTGCGCGATCCTGGGGATGGAACCGCGCGCGGTACGCGTGCCGGTAGCGCGACAGGTGCAGGATCTCCTCGTCGCTCAGCGCACGCGGGATCCGCGCCTCGCGCAGCCGCCCCTGCAGCGTGACCGGGATCTGCTTCGCGAGCCCCTTGACCGTGGCGATCGCGCAGCGGCCGCCCTCCTCGCGGTAGGCCTTCAGCGGCAGCAGCACGAGCCCCACCAGGTGGCGCGACAGCAGCGACCACGAGCCGACGTTCTTCCACAGCAGCGCCGCCAGGTTCTTCAGGAAGAAGCTGTGGATGACGCCCTCGCTCCACAGGCGCCGCGTGGTGCCGCGGTGCTTGTGGTGGACCTTGCTGCGCGGCGCCAGCACCGACGCCCAGCCGCGCTTCCACGCGCGATACCCCAGATCCACGTCCTCGATGTAGACCGGCGAGAAGACGTGGTCGTCGAAGCCGCCGAGCTCGAGAAAGCGCTCGCGGTCGTAGGCCGACGCGCCGCCGCCCGCGAAGAAGATCGGATAGATCAGGTCCTCGTCGAAGCGGTCGAGGTGGAACAGGCGGACGAGCCCGCGCACCAGCTCGCCGTGGACCTTGCCGGTCTCCCAGCGCGGCTTCGACGGGTCGATGAAGTCGATCTGGCACGACACGCCGAAGACGTCGGGCTCCGCCGCGAACGCGTCGAGCAGCGGCTGCACGAAGTCCGGCTCCACCACCATGTCGTTGTTGAGCATGATGACGACCGGGTTCTTCGCGTCGCGCGCGCCGCGGTTCGTCGCACCGGCGAAGCCCTCGTTGGTCGGCAGCGAGATCCAGCGCAGCAGCGGCCCCGGCCCGGCGCTCGCAGCCGCCGTCACCATCCCGGCGAGCGCCGCGAGCGTGTCGTCGTCGCTGCCGTTGTCCACGACGATGATCTCGTCGTCCGGGTGGCCGTGCCGGCGCAGCGCCTCGAGCAGCGGCGGGATGCTCATGTCGAGCAGCGAGCGCCCGTTCCACGTCGGGATCACCACCGACACCGCATCCGACGGCCCTGGCCGGTGCGCGCGCGGCGTCGTGGCCCGTCGCTCGGGACGGCGCAGGCGCGCGAGCAGGTCGCAGCCCGCGAGCCCGAGCGCGAGCACGACGGCCAGCGGCACCGTGGTGGCCATCAACGCCAGGACGAGCAGCTTGACGCCCAGCCGCTTCAGCGCGCGGACGCCGGCCAGCGCCGCCCCGAACAGGTCCTCGAGCGCGCGCATCGCGAGCGCGCCGACGCCCGTCCGCGCGTGGATCTCCTCGCGCGCGGCGGCGTGCGCCTGCGCCGCGACGCGCGCCTCGAGCGCCGCCTCGAGCGCGTCGGCGCGGTGCTCCGCCGCCGCGGCCTGTGCCGACACACGCGCCAGCTCGGCACGCAACTGGTCGAGGTCGACGGCGCCCTCCTCGGTCGCCAGCGAGACGCCGTCGTCGATCGCCGGTGCGCGGGATCCACCCGGGTGCAGCGGAACCGTCGTGTTGTGCATGAAGAGGAAGTCCTCCGGCGGGGTCGGCACCTGCTCGAGCACACCGCCGACGAGGTAGCGCGCGAGGAACGCGACACCGTCGCCGTGCAGGACCTCGCCCGCAGGCGGCGCGCACTGCCACACGCAGACCCGGCCTTCCGGACGCCCCGGCGTCGGCGGCGGCACCAGGCTCAGGCGGAATTCCATCAGGTGGCCGCGCGACGCGACGAGCGGCTGAAACTCGAAACGCTGCCAGTCGGAGCGCGGCAGGTGCGACGCCGGAACGAGCACACGCGCGGCGAGCGAGGGCTCGTCGGCCACGTAGTACAGCTCGAAGAGCAGGTTCGTTCCCGCGACCGGCGGCTCGACCCAGAACAGCACCTCCACCTGACAGAGGCCGTCGTAGGTCGCCCGGAACCGCTGCGCCGGCGCGAAGCCAGCGCCCAGCGCCGGCGAGATGCTGCGCGCGTCGCTCACCATCTCCTCGGCGATCAGGGCCTGCTCCTTGTGCGGCAGCTCGGTGCGCGTGCTGCCGGCGGCGAACCAGGCGTCGCCGCCGCGGTCCGGCGCGTGGCGCGGCGCCACGCAGAATTCGCGCAGCGGAGCGACCAGGCGCGACCAGCGCAGCGTGTCGCGCGCCGCGGCGATCCGCGCCTGGCGCGCGGCGGCGTCGGGTGCGTCGAGCAGCGCCTCGATCGCGCCGGCCACCGCCGCCGGGTCGTCGGGCGGCACGACGCGCCCCAGGTCCTCGCGCTCGACCCGCGCCGCCAGCTCGTCGCCGGCCGTCAGCACCATCGGCACGCCGCACCAGAGGTAGTCGAGAACGCGCGTGCGGAATGCGAACTCCGACTCCACACCGGAGCGGTGCAGGCTCACGCCGACGTCGCTTTCCAGCAGGTAGCGGTGACGCTCGGCGTACGGCACCCAGTCGAGGAACGACACGCCGCGGTCGAGGATTCCGAGCTGGCGCGCGAGCTCGCGCGCCTCCCGGGCGATCGCCATCTCGCCGATCTCGGGGTTCGGGTGGCGTGTACCGAGAATCAGCGTCTTCACGTCGGGGCGACGCGCGCGCAGCAGCGCGGTCGCGCGGACCAGCGTCAGCGGATCGACCCAGTTCCACATGCCGCCGGCCCAGGTCACCACGCGGTCACCCGCGTCGATGTCCGGCAGGACGCCCTTCACCGCCGGGGCGCCCGCCTGCGGATCGACGTCCGGCACGCCGAAGGGCACGATCGCGAGGAGACGGCGCAGCTCGGAATCTTCCGCGTAGTTCGCGTGGTTGATGCGGCCCGCGGCGGCGAGCATGCCGAGCCAGAAGCTCCGCTGACGTTCGCTGGCGCACAAGAAGAAGTCGCCGTTCGCCAGGTGGTGCTCGAGCCAGCGCAGCGACAGCAGCGAGCGCCCACCGGAGCGGTTGAAGCGATCGCCGTAGAGGTCGAGGTTCGACAGTACGAACGGGTCGTAGAGATCCACGACGAGCGGCTTCTTGATCGCGGTCATGAGCTCGACCCGTCCCGAGACCACCACGACGTCGGCGCCCGTGGCGAGCGGCGCCAGCGACCCTTCCGGCGCGAACGTCCGCAGGCGCAGCGCACGGCGGCCCGCCTCCGGCAGCGTGCTGCCCTCGGGGGCGCCGAGCACGACGTCGAGGTCGCTCGCGGCGAGCGCGCGTGCGAGCTCGACCGTGCGGATCGCCGAGCCCGCCATGCGCTCCCCGACGCGATCCCAGGAGAGGACGAGAACGCTCATCCGAGGTCCCGCGCGAACGTGCGGAACGTCAGCGCGCGCCCGGGCACGGGCGTTCCGCCGATGGCGAGGCCCTCCATCGCGCTGGGCGCGGTCCAGAGCAGGATCTCGTTGCCCTCGCGCGCTTCCGGGGCGCTGGCGCGCACGGTGAACGTGCGCCCTGCGGAGTCGCCGGCGGGGGCATCGAGATCCACCGACACGAACGTCTGGTTGACGAGCTTCGCGGCCGGCAGCTCGCGGGAGCCGCGTACGTCGCCGCTCTCGTCGACGATCTCGAGCAGCACGCGGTGCGCGTTGCGACGTGCGTACGTGCCGACCATCACGTCGACACGACGCAAGCCGTCCGTGCAGCACGTGAAGGCTTGCTCGACCTCTGCACCCGGACGGAGCGGGCCGCCCGACTCGGCCAGCAGCTGGTGGACGTCGTACGCCGCGGCCGCGGGCTCGAGCGCCACGAGCGAGCCGCCGCCCGCCTCCATCGGGATCGGCGACGGCGCCGGACCGGCCGCGCTCGGGCCGCGCTCGGCGACCTCGTCGAGGATCGCGAGCAGGCTCGCGTCCTGCACGCGCGGGCCGTAGCGGAAGAAGACGTCGCGGCGCGCGCGGCGCGCGAGCGTCGCGCGCGCGTGGCCGTCGGCGAGGAGCCCGGTGAGCGCGCGCTCCCACGCGTCCTGGTCCGGCGCGAGCAGCCCGGTCGCGCCCTCGCGCGTCGCCGCGCGAAACGCGTGGCTGGGACTCGCCACGGTCGGCACCTCGACGAGGCCCGCCTCGAGATACTTGACCTCGCTCTTCGCCTCGTTGAACGTGTTCGGCAGCTCGAGCGGGGCAAGGTTGATGTCGAGGCTCGCCAGGCGCGCCGGAAGCTCGCTCCACGGCACGAACGGCCAGCGCTCGAGGCGCTCGCCGAGGCCGTCGAGCTCGGTCGGAATCGCGACCGGTCCGCCGACGACGAGCCGCACGTCGGGAAAGCGCTCGAGCGTCCGGCGCAGCGGCGCCGCGATCGCGGCGAGGTCGCGATCGTGGGTGTCGGTGCCGGAGAGAAACCCGACGCGCAGCGGACGAGCCGATCCGTTGCCGTTCGCGGCAGCGTGCCCCGCGAGCAGAGCCGACCGCGCGCGCGCCGCGCACACGAGTTGCTCGCTGCCCACGCCGTTGCGGTGCAGGAACGCCGTGCGGCCGGCGTCCTCCGCCGCCGCGACCAGCGCCTCGGTGCTGCCGAGGAAGTAGTCCGACGCGCTGAAGCTGCGCGCGTAGCTCTCGACGCTCTGCCGGAAGCCCGCGACGATCTCCGCGCGCGCGTGCTCCAGGGCCGGCGCGTCGCCGAGCAGCTCGGGGCGAAAGATCAGGTCGTCGACGGAGAAGATCACCGGAACCCTGCGGCGTCGCGCCTCGGCGATCACCGCCGCGACGCTCACGCTGTACGGTGCGCGAAACAGGACGATCAGATCGGCGCCGCGCGCCGCGACCAGGGCGCGCTCGTCGGAGTGGTAGAAGGTGCGGCTGTCGATTCCGGCTTCGGCGAGCTGCTCGGCGAGGTGGCGCACACGATAGCGCAGCGGTGCCCCGTCGATCCCCGTGAGGAACAGGACGCGCCGGCCCTCGCCGAAGCGGCGCGGGCGTGCTGCGTGGCGCGGGACCGCGCGCGACGCCGCCCCGGCGGCAGGAGCCGCGGCGGAGTCGGCCGCGGGTGCGTCCCCGGTGCCGATGCCGAACAGCGCGCGCAGGTCGAACACGCGCCGCCACAGGCTCTTCTGCGGGACGACGGCCCCCGACGTCTCGCGGCGCGCATGCGCCTCCTGCACCACCTCCTCGTAGAGTGCTTCCGCCGCAGCCGCCTGCTCGTCGGGCGTCGCGAGGCGCGGCCTGGGCGCAGCCGCGAGGCGCGCGAGCAGTGCGCGGTCGTGCGCCAGGCGGGTGAGCGCGGCGGCGAGCGCCGACGCGACTCCGGTCGGCACGACCAGGCCGTTGTCGCCGTCGCGCACGACCTCCTCGGGCCCGCCGCAGTCGCTGGTGACCACCGGCACGCCGCGCACCAGCGCTTCGCGGGCGACCAGCGAGAAGGACTCGCGCATCAGCGACGGGATCACGACCACGTCTGCGTCCTCGAGGACGTCGTCGAGCCGCTCGGCCGGAAACGGCGCGTGGTGGACCAGGCGTCCGGCGAGGCGGTCGCGGTACGGCGCCACGTCGTCGCCCGACACCGCGTGCGCGTGCACGACGACTCCCGGCGGCAGGAGACACGCGGCCTCGAGCAGCACGCCGAGTCCCTTCTCGCGGTTGCCCGCCCCGCCGAGGAACACCGCGCGCAGCGGGCGCGACGGGTCGTACGCGTCGCGCGACCGGTCACGGACGCGCCCCGGGGGCGGGGTGCCGTTCTCCTGCACCGAGACGTGGCTGGCATCGAAGCCGTTCGCGATCAGGTTGTCGCGCAGGTACGCCGACGGCACGAGGATGCGGTCGGCGCAGGCGATCGCCGCGTCGAGGGCGGCGCGGCGGTCGAGGAAGTCGGTGCCCTGGCCCGAGCAGCGCTCCGGGCGCACGATCGGCGAGCAGACCGTTCCCGCCGGCGAGAGGCGGAAGAGGCACGGGCAGAGCCACCACCAGTCGTGCATCGTCAGCACCACGGGCACGCCTGCGTCGCGCGCCGCGTGCAGGATCCCGCCGCCGAGCGCCTGGATGCTGTGCGCGTGGACGACGTCCGGCCGCGTCGCCGCGAGAAACTCCGCGAACGACTCCGCCGCGACGGGGTTCGCATAGTTCTCGCGGGACCACGGATGGAAGGCGTGGCCCAGGTTGACGCGCCAGGTGAGGAACGGACCCACCATGTCGCGCTTGAGGGTGCCGAGCGGCTCGGCGGCGGTGGTGCGGCCGCTGAAGA
>Ga0172362_10003122_pt1 | contig 14305 bp, 11 predicted proteins | sample LakKivs1_kivu2a2_FD_114534 | JGI IMG/M metagenome (GOLD analysis project Ga0172362, IMG submission 114534) | Sediment microbial communities from Lake Kivu, Rwanda - Sediment s1_kivu2a2 | ecosystem: Environmental > Aquatic > Freshwater > Lake > Sediment | place: Rwanda: Western Province, Lake...
CTTCCACTGCAAATGAGATATGGGAAGAGTGCACAGCTCTTCTCAGGCAGCCGGAATATTCAGCTCGTGGACTGATGAAGAAATTCATGGTGGAGGTCGTCTGTACAACAGATGACCCCGCTGACAGCCTTGAGCATCACCTTGCCCTTAAGAAGGAAGGCTTTGAGATAAAGATACTGCCTGCATGGAGGCCTGATAAAGCGATGGCTGTTGAAGACCCGGGCATCTACAGGGAATATATCTCCAGGCTATCATCTGTATCGGGAATAGATATTAAAAGCTTTGGTACCCTTCTTGAAGCCCTGCGCCTCAGGCATAAGTTTTTTGAAGAGGCAGGATGCAGGCTCAGCGATCACGGCATAGAACAGTTCCATGCTGACGATTACACTGAAAAAGAGATTGATGCCATCTTCAGGAAAGTTAGCTCCGGCCGTATACTGGCTCCGGAAGAGATCTCAAAGTTCAGGTCTGCAATGCTTTATGAGCTGTCAATAATGGACTGGGAAAGCGGATGGGTACAGCAGTTTCACTACGGTGCCCTGCGGAACAACAACAGCAGGCTGTGCCGGAAGCTGGGACCTGATACGGGCTTTGACTCCATTGGTGATTTCACCGTGGCAAAGAACCTTTCCAGGTTCCTTGACAGCCTCGATATTGACGGTAAGCTGGCAAAGACAATACTTTATAACCTTAATCCGCGTGACAACGAACTCATTGCAACCATGACAGGGAACTTCCAGGACGGCAGCGCGGCAGGAAAGATGCAGTTTGGTTCCGGGTGGTGGTTCCTTGACCAGGAAACAGGCATTATCAACCAGCTCAACAGCCTGTCACTAATGGGCCTGCTGAGCAGGTTCGTGGGAATGCTTACCGACTCAAGAAGCTTCATATCCTATCCTCGTCATGAATATTTCCGCCGTATCCTGTGCAACATGCTTGGAGACGATCTTGAAAAAGGACGGCTGCCGGAATCTGAGTTCAGCACTGTCAGCATGATGGTTGAGAACATTTCTTACTACAATGCTAAAAACTATTTCGGTTTCTGAAACCAATAAAAACTGTACAGTATGGCAAAGTTCACACGCATACAGGTAGCCACAGCCATGGCTGACACCGGCCTCGTGCCATTGTTCTTCAATCATGATGCCGGCATATGCAAAGAGGTCATTGCTGCATGCTATGAAGGCGGAGCGAAGGTCTTTGAATTCACCAACAGGGGAGAATTCGCCCATGAGGTTTTTACCGATGTAAAGAAATGGGCAAATGATAAATGCAGTGACATGATGATAGGTGCCGGATCTGTCGCTGATGCTGCCACAGCAGCGCTGTATATGCAGATGGGAGCTGATTTCATAGTCTCTCCGTTTCTTAACCGTGATATTGCAAAAGCCTGCAACAGGCGCAAGGTGATGTGGATACCCGGCTGTGGCACCCTGACAGAGATATCGGAGGCAGAAGAGATGGGCGCAGAGATAGTAAAGATATTTCCGGGGAACGCCGTGGGTGGTCCTTCTTTTGTTAAGGCGGTGAAGGGACCATGCCCGTGGACAAGCATAATGCCAACCGGAGGCGTGGAGCCATCGGAAGAAAACCTGAAGGAATGGTTTGATGCAGGCGTGACCTGCGTGGGTATGGGATCATTGCTTATCACAGGGAAACTTGTTAAAGAGAAGGACTGGAAAAGCCTTTCGGAAAACGTAAAAAAAACTCTCGGGATAATCAGCCAACTGAGAACAAAGAAAGCCTGAAATGAAGGTGATCTTTTTTATACATCCAGAATATTAACACTTTAAGAAACACTATGTCTTCACAAACCACTGATGCAAAAATGACAAACTACAGGTGGGTCATTTGCGGGCTATTGTTCTTTTCCGTAGCTATCAACTACATGGATCGCCAGGTCCTCTCCCTTACTTGGAAGGACTTTATCGCTCCCGAGTTTCACTGGACAAACAATGATTATGGTACCATTACCGGCCTTTTCTCGATCTTCTATGCCATATGTCTCCTGTTCGCAGGCCGCTTTGTTGACTGGATTGACACGAAAAAAGGATTTATCTGGGCTATTGGCATATGGTCTGCCGGCGCGGTACTTCATGCCTTTTGCGGGATAGCTACCTCAGGCATCATAGCCGGCCGGTGGCTGGTAGGGTTTGAAGAGGCACGAAGGATCATAGGCACGGTTGACAATGCAGGGAAAATAGCAACGGTAAGCGTTACTCTGTTCATCTTTGCACGCTTCGTACTGGCACTTGGAGAATCAGGCAACTTCCCGGCTGCAATAAAAACAACAGCTGAGTTCTTTCCCAAGAAAGACAGGGCTTTTTCAACAAGCATATTTAATTCCGGAGCCCAGATCGGCGCCCTGGTCGCCCCCGTATCTATTCCCGTGATAGCCGTGAAATACGGTTGGGAAATGGCATTTATTGTCATTGGATTGCTTGGTTTTATCTGGATGGGATTCTGGATCTTCATGTATAAAAAGCCACATCATCACCCGCTTGTGAACAAAGCTGAGCTCGATTATATTAACCAGGATACAATTGCCGAGACCAGAGCCAATAACAATGTCGAAAAAACTGAAAAGAATATGTCATTCCTGCAATGTTTCAGGTACAGACAGACCTGGGCTTTCGCATTCGGCAAGTTCATGACTGACGGCGTCTGGTGGTTTTACCTCTTCTGGACCCCTGCCTACCTGAGTGACGTGTACGGCCTTACATCTGACACATCGATGGCAAAAACCCTGATTTTTGTCCTTTATGCGATTGTGATGCTGTCAATTATCGGAGGCTGGCTTCCCAGGTATTTCGTTGACAAAATGGGGATGAATCCTTATGCCGGACGCATGCGTGCCATGTTGATATTTGCATTCTTTCCGCTGCTGGCCCTTCTTGCGCAGCCGCTCGGACATCTCTCATACTGGTTTCCTATTATCATCATTGGCATTGCAGGTGCTGCCCACCAGGCATGGTCTGCAAATATTTTCTCAACCATAGGTGATATGTTCCCGAAATCGGCAATTGCCACCATTACCGGTATCGGAGGCATGGCAGGCGGCATAGGCGCATTTATCATAAACAAGGGCTCAGGGGCGCTTTTCGATTACTCTGAAGCAACCAACCTTAAGTATTTTGGTTTTGAAGGAATCAGGTCAGGATATTTCATAATCTTCACTATATGTGCAGTTGCATACCTAATAGGATGGATCGTGATGAAGACACTTGTACCGAAATATAAACCTATTGAAGTATAATAAAACACAAAATACTATGACTGATTTCAGTGATCTGAAAGGAAAGGTTGCCGCAATAACAGGCGGCAGCGGAGTTATCGGCCAGACATTGGTGAATGGCCTGCGCAGTGCCGGGGTGAATGTGGTTATCATTGACCTAAGACCGGGCGTAATACAGGTAGCAGATGCAAGCAGCATACCGGGTTATGGAAAGGTAGCAACCGTGGCAGCCGATGTGACAAGCAGGGAATCACTTGTGAAGGCACGCGATGAGATCCGTTCCGGATTCGGTGCCGTTGATATTCTTGTAAACTGTGCCGGTGGCAACAAGCCGACCGCAACAACGGCTAAAGAGTTCATCCTGCCTGACGACAAAGACCTCAGAGGTACCTTCTTTGAACTTGACATAGCGGGCTTTGATTTTGTCTTTGACCTTAATTTTAAAGGCACCGTTCTTCCGACTATGATACTTTGTGAAGATATGGTAAAGAAAGGCAGTGGTGTCATCCTGAATATCTCCTCAATGAATGCCTACAGGCCTCTGACCAAGATACCCGCATATTCCGCAGCCAAGGCTGCCATAAACAATTTCACCCAGTGGCTGGCTGTACACTTTGCTCCGGCGGGTGTAAGGGTGAATGCCATTGCCCCAGGCTTCCTTCTCACCAGCCAGAACCGGTTCCTTCTTACTGATGAAAAATCAGGCGAGATGACACCCAGGGGCAGGAAGATCATAAATGCAACACCCATGGGCAGGTATGCACAGCCCGAAGAACTTGTCGGAACAATGCTTTTCCTGATCTCTGATACATCGTCATTCGTCACGGGTGTGGTGATACCGGTGGACGGAGGTTTCAGTGCATACAGTGGCGTGTGATTGAACAAAGTGATTGTTTCTGCATTATTTATTCAGGATTAAAACATTTTGCATGAACCTTTTGGAACAACTGAAACCGGAGAAGGAGTTTTTTGTCGGCATTGATTCTGACGGATGCGTCTTTGATACTATGGAGGTAAAGCACAAGGAGTTCTTTATTCCGAATGCCGTCAAATATTTCGGGCTCTTTGCCATATCAAAATACGTTCGTGAGACCTGGGAATTTGTGAACCTTTATTCGGTATACAGGGGTATAAACCGTTTCCCCGCTCTTGTAAAGGTTATTGACCTGCTTGGCGAAAGACCGGAAATAAAGGAACTTGGTTTTGAGCTCCCTGACATGGAACCGCTCAGGGAATGGATAAAAGGGGAAACCAAACTCGGTAATCCGGCCTTCAGCGAATATGTCAGGAACCACCCTCATCCGGCCCTTGAACCGGTGCTGAGATGGACCCTGGCCGTCAACGAGGATATCGCTGCATGGCTGCGCAACATTCCCCCCTTCCCGTATGCAAGAAAATCAATCGAGAAACTGAGTGCTGCAACTGATGCCATTGTTGTATCGCAGACTCCGCATGAGGCGCTGGCAAGGGAGTGGCAGGAGCACTCGATTGACGGCTACGTAAGAGCAATTGCCGGGCAGGAACTAGGCACAAAAGCACAGGATATCACGATGGCTGCCGGGGGTAAATATCCGGCTGACAAGATACTGATGATAGGTGATGCTCCCGGCGATTACAAGGCTGCAACAGTGAACGGCGCTCTTTTCTTTCCTGTCATGCCCGGCCATGAAAACCGGTCGTGGAAGCTTTTCTTTGAGGAAGCATTTGATATGTTCATAACAGGCAGATATAAAGGTGAATACCAGGACAGGCTGATAGACGAATTTCACAGATCACTGCCTGACAAACCTTTATGGTAAAAACAGAAACTGATGATCTACTACACAACCGGAAGCCCCGATACAGATCTGAAGAGAGAGGACATAAGAGCGGCTCTCAACGTTGCTCTTCAAAGCCTGAGCAGCAGGAACAGCATCCTTGTTATTCCACCTGACATAACACGAGCCCACTCTGGGGCAGGACTCATCACTGAACTTCTCTGGGAACAGCTTGGGGACAGGCTAAAAGACATTCTTCCGGCTCTTGGCACACATATACCAATGTCTGATGGTGAACTGTCAAGATTGTTCGGCAAAGTCCCTTCTGACTTGTTCAGAGAACACAGGTGGAGAACTGACATCGAGGAACTGGGAAGGATACCATCTTCTTTTATATCAGAAATTACTGGCGGCAGACTTGATTTTGACTATCCCGTACAGGTCAACAGGCTCGTGGCTTCAGGAAAACATGACCTTATTATTTCAGTTGGACAGGTGGTACCTCACGAGGTCACCGGGATGGCAAACTACAACAAGAATGTGTTTGTCGGATGCGGAGGAAGTGAAGCTATTAACAAGAGCCACTTCATCGGGGCAGTTCATGGCATCGAGAATATTCTCGGGACAACAGACAATCCGGTAAGAGCCATTCTGAATAAAGCCTCGGAAATTGCTTCTCCCAGGTTACCGCTGCTCTATATACTAACTGTTGTTTCGCCTGATGATGACGGTATACCCAAAATAAGGGGCCTGTATATAGGTGACGACATTAAGTGTTTCACGATGGCTGCTTCCCTTTCTGTCATTGTCAATTTCACCCACCTTCCGGAAAGACTTCGTAAAGTGGTGGTTTGGCTTGACCCGGAAGAGTTCAAGAGCACATGGCTTGGTAACAAAAGTATCTACCGCACACGCATGGCCATTGCTGACGGCGGCGAACTGTTGGTACTGGCCCCGGGAGTCACGACATTTGGCGAGGATAAAGCCATCGACAGACTGGTAAGAAAATACGGTTACCGCACAACTCCCGAGATACTCCGGTTTGTATCAGAAAACAGTGAGCTCAGAGAAAACCTCGGTGCTGCCGCACATCTTATCCACGGATCGCCTGAGAACAGGTTCAGGGTGATATATGCACCGGGACATCTAACCCGGTCAGAGGTGGAGTCAGTCGGTTATTCATTCGCTGACATTAACAGCCTTGTAACCAGGTACAATCCTCGCAACCTCAGGACAGGATATAATATGACAGCTGACGGTGAGGAATTTTACTTCATTTCCAATCCTGCCTTAGGTTTGTGGAAAGCATTAAAGTGACCGGATGAAGATAGTCGTCGACGAGAAAATACCGTTCATCAGGGGGGTCTTCGAGCCATGGGCTGAGGTTGTTTACAGTCCGGGGCGTGTCATAGATAAAAGCATGGTCAGCGACGCTGATGCCCTCATTGTGCGGACACGTACAAGGTGCGATGGCCGTCTGCTCGAAGGAAGCCGCGTGAAGATAGTCGCGTCAGCCACAATTGGCTTTGACCATATTGATACCGGCTGGCTGCAAGCGAGAGGGGTAAAATGGGCTAACGCTCCCGGATGCAACTCGGGCTCAGTGATGCAGTATATCACAACAGCACTCTTCTTCCTTGCTGCAAAACACTCACTTGATCTCCGGTCACTTACACTGGGTATAGTGGGTGTCGGTAACGTGGGATCAAAGGTCGTCCGAGCCGCCAGGGCTATCGGCATGACAGTGCTGCAGAATGACCCGCCGAGAGAGAGAAAGGAAGGAACAGGAGAACTTGTCACTCTTGAAAGAATGATAGCAGAATCAGATATCCTGACGCTGCATGTTCCGCTTACCATGGATGGCGTCGACAAAACATATCACCTTTTCAGTAAAGAAAACCTTTCACGGCTTAAAAGAGGCTGCATAATTATTAATTCATCACGCGGTGAGGTGGTTGACAATAGGGCTCTTCACAATGTGCTCTCTGCCTCGCAGCTGAGAGGGGCGGCCCTTGACGTATGGGAAGACGAACCCAACGCTGACCGCAGGCTCATTGAGCTGGCTGACCTGGCAACTCCTCATATTGCAGGTTATTCAGTTGACGGAAAAGCCAATGCCACCGTCGCTGTGGTCAGGGAAGTGGCATCGGTACTTGGCATTCCGCTGCACGGCTGGAGGCCCGATGAACTGCCTGAACCGGCAGAACCGTTTATCGATGTCTCAGGACCAGTACATGGGAAACGCGCACTTGAGCAGGTGGCGCAGGCAGTACGTCATACATATCCGGTTGAAAAGGATGACCTTATCTTTCGCAGCGACCCCGGAAAGTTTGAGTACCTTCGTGACAACTACTGGAAGAGAAGAGAGTTCAGCTCATTCACGGTTAAATCAGATGACCCGGAGACCCGTAAAATACTAAATGACCTTGGTTTCAACTTAATTCATTAACCCAATAATTCAAAACTCAATAATTTACATGAAAGCTGACATTGGACTGATCGGACTTGCAGTTATGGGAGAAAACCTCGTGCTTAACATTGAAAGCAGGGGTTATACGGTGGCTGTATTCAACCGCACCACTGAAAAGGTTACAAATTTCATCAGCGGGAGGGGTAAGGGAAAAAAGATCATACCGGCTTATTCGTTGGAGGAGCTGATCGCAAACCTCAGCCGGCCGCGGAAGGTGATGCTCATGGTCAAGGCAGGTAAGCCTGTTGATGACTTTATTGACATGATCATTCCCCTGCTTGAAAAAGGAGATATCATCATTGAGGGGGGCAACTCACATTTCCCGGACACTATCAGGCGGACTCAGTATGTTGAGAGCAAGGGACTGCTCTATATCGGAACAGGCGTTTCAGGTGGTGAGGAAGGTGCCCTGCTCGGTCCGTCATTGATGCCCGGGGGATCGAAAGAGGCATGGCCCTTTGTGAAGGATATTTTTTATGCAATTTCAGCAAAGGCATCCGATGGGGCTTCTTGCTGTACATGGATTGGCGATAATGGTGCAGGACACTTTGTGAAGATGGCCCACAACGGCATTGAGTATGGTGACATGCAGCTCATTTGTGAAGCCTTTCACCTCCTTAAATACTCAGGCGGCTTTTCATATGATGAAATGGCAGGGATTTTTGAAGAATGGAACAGGGCAGAGCTCGACTCATACCTGATACAGATAACGGGGGAGATCCTCAGGTTCAGGGACAGCGATGGCGAACCTATTGTCACAAAAATACTTGATGCCGCCGGGCAGAAAGGAACAGGCAAATGGACTGTAGTCAGCGCACTCGATCATGGTGTGCCACTGAGCCTGATAGGAGAATCAGTTTTTGCCAGGTTCATCTCATCAATGAAAAAAGAGCGTGTGAAGGCTGCCGGATTGTTTGCCGGTCCTGCCAGGGGGACCATTGCCGACGGGAAACAGTTCATCGATGATATCCGCAAGGCACTTTATGCATCAAAGATCGTCTCCTATGCACAGGGTTTTAACCTGCTTAAAAATGCTGCTGCAGAATACAAGTGGGACCTTAACTACGGCGAGATAGCAATGATATGGAGAGGCGGATGCATTATCAGGTCAGCATTCCTGAACCGGATCTTTGAAGCCTTCAGGAACGACCCGAAACTGCCAAACCTTATTATGGACGGCTATTTCTCATCAATACTCAACGAATCCTCAGAAAGCTGGAGAAGGGTTATTTCAGTTGCCGTACGTGATGGCGTTCCCGTGCCGGCGATGAGTGCTGCACTGTCATGGTTTGACAGTTACCGGTCAGCATGGCTTCCTGCCAGCCTGCTGCAGGCACAACGCGATTACTTCGGCGCTCATACCTACCAGCGTACCGACAGGCCTGATGGTGATTACTTCCATACGAACTGGACCGGCCACGGAGGTGACACAGCTTCTTCAACTTACAATGCTTAAAAACTAACTGAATATGACTATGACTAAAAATGTAAACGAACACGCGGCAGACAATATCAGGATCCTGTCAATGGCGATGGTTGAAAAAGCCAACTCAGGCCATCCGGGCGGAGCCATGGGCGGAGCCGATTTCATACATATACTCTTCTCGGAGTTCCTGCGTTTTGACCCGGCTGACCCTGCATGGATCAACAGGGACAGGTTTTTCCTTGACCCCGGCCACATGTCTCCTATGCTTTACTCGGTGCTGACACTCACAGGTCATTTCAAAACTGATGACATAATGAATTTCAGACAGTGGGGAAGCATTACTCCCGGCCATCCTGAGCTTGACCTTAAACATGGCATCGAGAACACTTCAGGGCCCCTGGGCCAGGGACACACCATTGCCGTGGGTGCTGCCATAGCCGAACGTTTCCTGGCGCAACGTTTCGGCAAACTGTTTGAACACAAGATATATACCTACATCTCTGATGGCGGTGTACAGGAAGAGATATCGCAGGGTGCAGGCCGCCTTGCAGGACACCTCGGACTGAGTAACCTTATCATGTTCTATGATTCAAATGACATCCAGCTTTCAACAGAGACATCAGCAGTGACTTCTGAAGACACTGCGAACAAGTATAAGGCATGGGGATGGCGCGTAATGTCAATTGACGGCCACAGCCATGACCAGATACGCGGTGCCCTCCGTATGGCAGTCGACGAAAACGAAAAACCCGTGCTGATCATCGGGAAGACGGTTATGGGCAAGGGCCTGATTGACGAGGCCGGCAACAGCTTTGAAGGCAAAACGTCAACCCATGGCCAGCCGGTGAGCCATGCAGGGGCATCATTCAGGAAATCCGTTGCCAACCTGGGAGGTGACCCGGAAAAACCATTTGAAATATTTCCTGATGTAAGGAAACTGTATGATGAAATCCTGGCAGGCAAAGCTGCAACCTCCTCAGAATGGAAGAAGAAGAAGGAGACCTGGGCATCTGCCAATCCTGACGCTGCCAGGATGCTTGATGACTTCTGGTCAGGCAGGATACCGGATATCGACTACAAAGCTATCGTACAGAAAGAGAATGATGCCACGCGCAATGCCTCCGGCGTCATCCTCTCGCACTTCGCTGCGCAGATACCTAATATGATAGTCGCATCGGCCGACCTCTCCAACTCCGATAAAACAGATGGTTTCCTTAAGAAGACAAGAGCCCTGAAAAAGGGAGACTTTTCAGGATCGTTCCTACAGGTCGGCGTCTCGGAGCTGACCATGGCGGCGTTAGCAAACGGGATGGCACTGCATGGAGGGGTCATCCCTGTATGCGGTACATTCTTCGTCTTCTCAGACTATATGAAACCGGCTGTTCGCCTTGCAGCACTGATGGCTCTGCCTGTCAAGTATGTCTGGACACATGATGCCTTCCGTGTGGGTGAGGATGGTCCCACACACCAGCCAGTTGAGCAGGAGGCACAGATAAGGCTGATGGAACATCTTAAGAACCATCACGGTGAGAATAGTATGCTCGTTCTCCGTCCGGCTGACGCTCCCGAAACCAATATAGCGTGGAAGCTCGCTCTTGAAAACATAAAAACACCGACAGCGCTAATACTCTCGCGCCAGAATATAAAGACCCTTCCTTCTGATGGAAAACCGAGGATCGAAGCTGCTGAGATGGCGTCAAAGGGAGCCTACGTTATAACAGACACATCTGGCAAGCCTGATGTAATACTTGTAGCCAGCGGATCGGAGGTGTCAACCCTCGTTGAGGCGGCTGCACTGCTTGCGGCAGAAGGAATTAGGTCAAGGATAGTTTCGGCACCGTCAGAAGGATTGTTCCGCAAACAGGATAAAAAATACCAGCAGAACGTCATGACTCCCGGTATTCCGGTCTTCTGTCTGACAGCCGGACTCCCCGTGACGATGCTCGGATTTGCCGGGCAGGAAGGAAAGATATGGGGACTCGATACATTCGGCTTCTCGGCAGCATATAATGTTCTTGACCAGAAGTTCGGCTTCACCGGTGATAATATCGCAGGGGAGGTTAAAAAATTCCTGAAGGGATGACGGTCTGATATAAGAAAAAGCAATTCCATTACAATTGATTTTATTAGATGGTCTACGACCATCTGATATTCTTTCTCTTGTCCATTCCCTACAATAATTAGATGATCTACGATCATCTTTTGACTTGGCTTTTTAATGACTTCAAGTACTCCAGCTTGAACATAAGGATCTTCGTAGAAGATCTAATTATTGTAGGATAAATTGATAAAAAAATTTGGGACCTTCGTAGATGGTCAAATAATAACTTTATATCTGAAATACGGTCATAATCCTTTTTAAATATAACTTTGATCATAGCTTAACCGCTCAAACTGAAGATCATGAAAGCTCTCAAATGGATCCTTATAGTGATCGTTGTCATTCTTCTGCTCCTCGTCGGCATCGGCTATGTCAAGCCAAAGGATATGTCGGTCACCACCACCGAAGAAATAAATCTTCCGCCTGCAAAGGTCTTTCATTTCGTTGCCGGGTTTGTTGACCGCACTGCATGGGATCCCTGGATCAAAGCAGACACCGCGGTAAAATGCAGCTTCGATATCAAACCAGGTTATGTCGGCTCCGTTTACAGCTGGCAAGGCCCGAAGATCGGCTCCGGGAAGATGGAGGTCGATTCAATTGCCTTCGGATCTTATCTCCTTAACAAGGTGTCATTTGTTCCCGGCCAGTTCATTCCTGAAGAGTGGATCTTCACCCCCTCGGATAAAGGGACGAATGTGAAATGGACGATAACCATGAGCTCCGCCTCTCCTTTCGGCAGGATAATGAATTCACTTCTGAAGAAGACGATACAGAAAACCATGGAGAGCGGCAGGGATGAGCTCAAAAAATATATTGAGAGTCATGATATAAGATTAAGCACTCTGACTGAATTAGGAATAGAAGAATACCCTCCCGTTGATGCCCTTACAGTATCAGGAGTGGTGACCATGCAGGAGATGCCCGTATGGTTCAGCCAGAACATGGGTAAGGTGATGGCAGCAATTCAAGCGCAGAATGTTCAGCCCCAGGGTATGCCATTTGCCGTATATTCAGGTTTTGATCAGACAACAGGTAAATTCATAATGACAGCCGGGATGCCCGTCTCTGCCGGAGCCAGGTCATCAGGCGAAGTCGTCCTGAAGAATTACAAAGGGTTTGTTGCCCTGAAGGGTTTGCACAGGGGGCCGTATGATGAGCTTACGGGGTCATATGAGGCTCTTGAGAAATATGCCGCTGACAATGGCATCAAGCTGGGTGATACAGCATGGGAGTTTTACCTGAATGACCCTGCTGAGATGACAGACCCGACTCTGTTGCTGACGGTCATTGCCATGCCGCTGAAATAATTAAATAAGAATTATTCGATGGCCTACGACCATCTGTTTTGACCTTCTCTGCCTGTCTGCTACAATAATTTGATCTTCAACGAAGATCTTTGGATCGCTTTTCAAATTATGGACAAATAATCATGCGATGATCGAAGATCATTGAATTGACTGATGACAATCAATCGGTAACGAGGTAAACTGGCATGTAATAATAGGATGATCGCAGATCATTGAACTGACCTATGGCCATCAGTCTGAAATGAGGTAAACTGACATGTAATAATAAGATGATCGTAGATCATCATATTATTGTAGATGACAGGCAGTAGGCAACAGATCCTCGTAGAGGATCAAATAATTATTTTGAATAATAATCAGCAATTGATTAACCCCATGCCCCATGCTCTTTGCTCTGAGCTTTTTAGTATTTTTGCCGTCAATTTATTGAAAATGAAATTTGACATTACCCCGGGAGCAAAAGGACTGATATTTGATCTTGACGGCACACTTGCCGATACCATGCCATGGCATTACAAGGCATGGCAGAAAGCCTGCCGCAGATTCGGTATTGACATGGATACCGTCTTCCTTCAGAAACTATCAGGAGCTCCCGGCCGGACAATAGCTGATGCCATCATTGAGGAATCGGGCATGCATGGGATTATCGCCCCGGAAGAAATTATACGTGTCAAGCTTGAAGAATTCCAGACCATGCAACATCATGTGACACCTATAGAACCTGTCACCGCACTTGTCCAGAAATACTACAAAATACTTCCTATGTCCGTTGGAACAGGCGGACACCATGAAGCCGTTGAAAAAACCCTTGAGATCATCGGGCTGAGACAGTACTTTGATATTATTGTGACTGCAAATGATGTGAAGAGGCATAAGCCTCACCCTGAGACGTTCCTCAGGTGTGCAGAACTGATGAATGTGGCACCGGCCGACTGCGAGGTGTTTGAAGACGGTGATCTTGGTATCGAAGCTGCAAAAAAAGCGGGTATGATCGCTACTGACGTGAGGGGATGGTATGACTCGAACTGGCAGTAAGAAGGTGCAGTGTGCAAGGTTCAGGGTCCCCGGTTCACTGAAAACCTTGTACCTTGTACCTTGAACCTTGTACCTTGTACCTTGAACCTTGTACCCTGTACCCTGTACCTTGTACCCTGTACCCTAACGCATGAAACCCGAGCTGAAGCTGACTGATGATGGTTCACATACATTGTATGTGCCATCGCTTGATGAACATTATCATTCTCATTTCGGGGCAATAACCGAATCAAAGCATATTTTTATTAACGCCGGCCTCGCAGGCCTGCAGAACAAGGAGGCAAGCATCCTTGAGGTCGGGTTCGGAACAGGGTTGAATGCTTTGCTGGCAGCCCTGTATGCTGAAGAGAAAAAGATTAGGGTCAGGTACACAGCACTTGAGAAATACCCTGTGGAACCGCAGTTGCTGTCAGAACTCAATTACGGATCGCTGACCGGAAACCGGGGTGATGAGATTTTCAGTGCAATACATGCGGCTTCGTGGGAAATGCCGGTACAGATCACGGAATGGTTTATCATCGAAAAAATATTGTGTGATGTCACCGTTTCTGAGATTGAAGGTCAGTATGATGTCATCTTCTTTGATGCCTTCGGTCCTGACAGGCAGCCCGAAATGTGGAGCATGAATGTCCTTGAAAAGATCGCTGCCGTATCACATAAGGGCACGGTATTCGTGACATATTCAGCAAAGGGAGAGCTTAAAAGGAACCTCCGCACACTGGGCTTTCACGTAACCCTTTTGCCCGGCCCCCCGGGAAAAAGAGTGATGACCAGGGCGGTTAAGAAATGAAATATGATATCTTTGCGTGATTATTAAAAAATAAAAATGAAAACAATCAAGATCATTACTATTATTATTGTTTCGTGTGTGACGGCGCTTTCATCCACGGCCCAGAAATCAAAATTCGCCACAAGTGAAGACTCACTCTCCTATGCCCTCGGAGTGGCCAACTACAAATATTATGTCGGCGACA
>Ga0172362_10003123_pt1 | contig 14303 bp, 13 predicted proteins | sample LakKivs1_kivu2a2_FD_114534 | JGI IMG/M metagenome (GOLD analysis project Ga0172362, IMG submission 114534) | Sediment microbial communities from Lake Kivu, Rwanda - Sediment s1_kivu2a2 | ecosystem: Environmental > Aquatic > Freshwater > Lake > Sediment | place: Rwanda: Western Province, Lake...
GAGGTCAGGGCCATCCTGGGCGATATCTTCTGGGGGGTGGGCGATGATACTCAGGAATCTGTGGCGGGCAGGGCGCTCCTGAGTAAAGGCCTGACGCTGGCCGTTGCTGAATCGTTTACCGGCGGTTTTCTGGCCCATATGCTGGCCACCGCCGCTGACAGTGAGCGATATTTTCAAGGCGGCCTGATTGCCGCCACCGATGAGGTGAAGGTGGCCCTTGGCCTGGACAAAAATCTGGTCAGCAGCGGGGACAGGTCTGGAGTGGCCAGAGCGATGGCGGTGCTGGCGCGTCAGAAGATGGGTGCCACGGTTGGCATCGGCATTGAAGGGGAAAGCGGCGTTGAGCCGGAGAGCGGCATGGTGCCGGGGACGGTATTTATCGCCATTGACAGCGATGAAGCTGACCTGCACACGGTGCAGAGCTATTCCGGACGTCTTTACCAGATGAAACGGAGGGCGGCTTACTACGCACTCTTCGACCTGGTGAAGCTATTAAAAGCCTAACTTACCCCTTTTTGCCCTTCTCCTATTGCCCATCAGTACGTTTATGTATGCTTGCCCGGGCAAGGTGGCAGGCGTATAATCAAGTTATCCGTGAAAAGGAGGTAGACCGAGCATTATGAAAGCAGTGGTTAAAGAAAAAGCCGCTCCCGGGGCTAAACTGATGGACGTTGACGTGCCGGAACCGGGACCGCGGGATGTCCTCATTAAAGTGAAAGCCGCGGCCATCTGCGGCACCGACATACATATTATGGAGTGGACGCCCTTCGCCCAGGCCAGAATCAAGCCGCCGATGATATTCGGGCATGAGTGCTGCGGTGAGGTGGTGAAGGTTGGCCGGCAGGTAACTGATTTAAAAGTGGGCGACCTGGTGGCGGTGGAGACCCATATCCCGGACGAGACCTGTTTCATGTGCAAGACCGGGCTGCAGCATATCTGCCAGAACATGGCCATAGTCGGCGTGCATGTTGACGGTGTCTTTGCTGATTATGCCAAAATCCCGGCCGTCTGCTGCTGGAAGCTGCCCAAGGGCACCAATCCAGACCTTGGTGCCATACTGGAGCCGTGGGGAGTGGCGGTCAACGGCATTCTGAAGGGAGAGATAAATAACCGGAGCGTGGCCGTATTCGGTTGCGGGCCCATAGGGCTTATGGGGCTCGGCTCCATCAACGCCTGGGGCGCCAGCCAGATATTTGCCGTCGAGCCCTCGGAGACCAGGCTGAAAATGGTGCCTAAGTTTGCCCCTGATGCCGTCATGCTCAACCCGGCCAAAGAAGATGCGGTGAAAAAAATCCTTGATGCCACCGGCGGACTGGGCGTTGACGTTGCCATTGATATCAGCGGCAACCCCAAGGGAATCCAGGGAGCATTGGCTGTAGTGCGGCGGGCAGGCAGGGTGAGCCTGGTGGGGCTGCCCTCGGAGCCGGTAACACTTGACCTTACTGCCAACATCATTTACAAGGAAGCCAGGGTCTTCGGCAGCACCGGCCGTATGATGTGGAATACCTGGTACGAGATGCAGAAACTGATGGACTCGGGAAAATTTGACCCGCTGCCAGTCATCACCCACCGCATGCCGCTGGCGGACTTTGCCAAAGGGATTGAACTGGCGCGGGGCGGTAAAGCGGGCAAGATTATCTTATATCCCTAGCTTGAGAGGGTATCAGTGACGGCACGGAAGCTGGGCATCGTGGCGGACGACCTGACCGGCGCCATGGACAGCAGCGGCTATTTTGCCAGCCTGGGGTTCAGCACGGTGGTGGTCCTGGACCCTGATTTTTCCGATGATGCTGCCGTACTGGTCATCACCACCAACAGCCGCGCCGAAGCTCCGGAGGTCGCCCGGGAGCGGGTGAGACAGGCCATGCGGGGTATGGCGGGCCGGGTGGTCTATAAAAAAATCGACTCCACCCTCAGGGGTAATATCGGCGAGGAGCTGCTGGTGGCGGTTGAGGCCATGGCCAGCGAGAAAGCGGTGGTGGCGCCGGCTTTTCCGGCCGTGGGCAGGACAACGGCGGGCGGAATCCTGCTGGTCAACGGGGTGCCGGTGGCGGAAACGCAGTTTGCCCGCGACCCCATATCGCCGGTGAAGGAGTCTAGCATACCCCGCCTGCTGGAGCGCTCCATGAGGCGACCGGTTGGCTGTGTTTCCATCGAGGAGATTGAAGCTGGGCCAGAGGCTCTCAAGCAGACCATAAGCCATAAACCGGAAGATGTCGTGGTCTGTGACGTGGTGGCGCCGTCGCACCTCAGTACTATTGCCCGGGCAGCGGCACTTGCCCAGGGCCGATGGTTGCTCTGCGGTTCCGGCGGTCTGGCGCGGGAAATGCACCTGATTCTTGACGAGGCTTTGAAAGTTAATAAGTCGCCGTCAAAAAACAAAAAGGTTGGGTCGGCGCTGGTGGTGGTGGGTACGCGCAATCAGGTGGCCGCCAGTCAGTTGCTCAAGGCACATGACGAGCTGAGCATCCCGGTATTAGACCTGGAAACGGAGAAGCTGGACGCCAGGCAAATACCATCGGGCAGACTGAATAATGTTCTGAAGGAAGCTGGCGAATTGGCAGATAAAGGGAAAGGGCTGGCCATCTCATCGGCCTTTTCTCAGTATATACCCGCCCTGAAGCAAGCCATGCCCAGAATTATGGCGGAGATGGTGGCGGGCATTTTGACATCACATGGATTTGCCGGCCTTTTCCTCTCCGGAGGAGATATCGCGCTGGAAGTCTGCCGCCGGTTGCAGGCCTCCGCCATTCAGGTGAATGGTGAGGTTGAGCCCGGGGTACCGGCGGGCGAACTGATAGGCGGGCAGTTCCCGGGCATGAGGATTGTCACCAAGGCGGGGGGATTCGGGACGGAAGCGGCGATGGTGAAATCAATAGTATATCTGGAGCGAGGTAGCCTGACATGAGCGGGAAAGGTAAAGCGTTATTAGCCATAACCATGGGTGATGCCGCTGGCTCCGGGCCTGAAATCATCACCAAGGCCCTGGCCGAGCCGGAGGTGAGGAAATTATGCCGACCGCTGGTGATTGGCGATGCGGCGGCGATGAAAGAGGCTTTCACCTTTACCAGAGCTCCCGGCCAGGTGAAGGCGATAGCTAAACTCGCCGATGCCAGGTTTCAGGATGGCATTATTGAGGTCATTGACCTGCACAATATCCAGCTGGACAGGCTGACCAGGGGGAGAGTAGACCCCATGGCCGGGAAGGCGGCCTATGAATATATAAAAATAGGGACGGAGATGGCACTGGCCGGGGAGGCTGACGCCATCGTCACCTCGGCGATAAATAAAGAGGCGTTGAACAAGGCGGGGTATCACTACGACGGGCATACCCAGCTGCTGGCCGAGCTATGCGGTGTCAAAGACGTTGCCATGATGCTGGTCACGGGCAAACTGCGCGTCAGCCACGTGTCCACCCACGTCTCACTGAAGACGGCGATAGAAAGGGTACGGCCGCCCCGCATACTCACCGTTCTCAGGCTTACCAACGAGGCGGTGAAGCAGATGGGCATTGCCGAGCCGAAGATTGCCGTCTCCGGCCTGAACCCCCATTCCGGCGAGGGCGGCCTCTTTGGCGACGAGGAGATAAAGTACATTGCGCCGGCTATTGAGGAGGCGAAGCAGCAGGGGTTGAACGTGGTCGGGCCGTTGCCGCCCGATTCCGTGTTCCTGCGCACCAACGAGGGGCAATTTGACGCCGCCATCGCCATGTACCATGACCAGGGGCACATTGCGGTGAAGATGCTCGGCATCACCTTCGGCGTCAATGTTACGCTGGGGCTGCCCATTATCCGGACATCGGTGGACCACGGCACCAACTTTGGCAAGGCGGGCAAAGGCACCGCCGACCCCACCAGCCTCATAGAGGCCATCAAGCTGGCCAGCGTGATGGTGCAGAACCGGAAGCGCGTTGCTTAAAAGATAACAGGGTAAAAATGATGGACAGAGATAATCCGCTGATTGCGGTAACCCCTGGCGATATTACTGGAATCGGGCCAGAGATACTGGTCAAGGTTATCACCGAAGGCCCGCCTGAGAACTGTCGCCTGCTGGTGGTGGGCGATGCCGGCGTCCTGCGCGCCAGTTTCGCGGCGCTGGGGAAAAAATTTGACCTGCCGGTTTTCCAGAAGATAGAAGCAGCGGCAGCGAGCGGCGCCCGGGTCATGGTGCTGGATTTAGCTCAGGGTGGCAGGGAGTTGCTGGCACTGGCGCGCCCGCACCCCGAAGCCGGGCGGATGGCTGCCGAGGCCCTGGTTCAGTCGGCAAAATGGGCGAGGGAAGGCAAGGTGGACGCGGTGGTCTTCGGGCCTCTGGTCAAGGAAACTCTCTATCTGGGACGGAAAAAGTATAACGACGAAACAGAGATGATGCGCGAGCAACTGGCAGCGCCGCTGATGAAATCCATAGCCAAAATCGGCGGTATCTTTCGGGTTACCATCGCCGAACATGTCCCGCTGCAGAGGATACCGGAATTCATCACCCGGGAGAATGTCCTGGAGGCGATTGAGATATTGCAGGAAGCCCTGACGATGTACGGCGTCAAATCGCCGCGCATCGCCGTGGCCGCCCTCAACCCCCATGCCGGTGAAGGCGGACTGGTGGGCCGGGAGGAGATAGACCACATCGCCCCGGCCATTGGCGAGGCCAAGAAAAAAGGCATTGATGTCTATGGGCCGGTACCGGCCGATACCGTTTACGTGCGCGCTTTCCAAGGGCAGTTCGACGGCGTGGTCAACATGTACCATGACCAGGCGAACATCGCCATGAAAATGGCCGGTTTCGGCGAGATTGTGATTATCTTCGCCCGCTCTCCGGCCATTATCACCACGCCCAGCCACGGCCCCGCCTATGGCAAGGCGGGCAAAGGCACCGCCGACCCTGGCAACCTGAGAGCAACGATAGAGGTGGCGGCGTCTCTGGCGCGGCACCGGCCAGTGAGGTAATTATAAATCCCCTGCGGGTTAGCCTTACCGCTTTTCAATTACCTCGTAAAGCACGCCATCCGGACATTTGATAAAGGCGGCTCTGACCCCTGGTCCGGCTGGGAATGGCGAGGTGACGATTTCAACCTTGTTGGCCTTCATCTTGGCGATGAATTTATCCATGTCGTCCACCTCAAGGCCAAGGTGGTGTAAGCCGTAGCGAAGCCCTTTCCAGTCTTTATCGGCGCCAGTAGCGCCGGAGATTCTAAGCGGTATGCCTCCGAGGTCTACATCAACCATTCGGCGGCCAGCGCTCTGTATCTCCTTGGTAATCTTCGCTCCCATCACTTTGGTATAGAACTCAATGATTTTATCGGGTTCGGGGGTGGTGACGTGAGTGTGGTCATGCTTGTATGTTGCCATAGTTATGCCTCCTTTCTGCTTGACTTATTGTAGAGACGCGCTGGAAGTCTGTCAAGGGCTGATAGAAAAGGTTTTATTTGCTTTCGGCGGCTCCCGCGATACTCACTCCCTTGCTCCCCCTCTCAAACAGGTTTGTCTTTGGTGCTCCATTTCAATAATGTTTGAGAGGGGGAGAGATTCTTGAGAGGGGTTTTATAATAAAATCCCTCTTAGTCCCCCTTTTCCAAAGGGGGAAACCGGGCAGAAGCGTTCTTACGTATGCGGGGGAACTTGAGGGGGCGCCAGCCCCCTCATCCTTTTCCTTCCCCTTCCCTTTGGTAAAGGGAAGGGGATACAGGGGTTAGGATTTCCTACCCCCGAGGGTGGTAGGGTAACAAAAGATAACGGAGAAAGGCTGGAGAGGGGACGGAGGTGAGGTAAGCACATAACCACCAAAGGCAAATAAAAGCTCAAGGCTGCTAAAAGTGATTACGCCTATGGCGCGGGTTTGAAATTCAAGATTGGATAATAGTAATATTAATAGCGTTGCTCGGGAGAGAAACGATTCCGCCATGACAGACTGGCAGGTAACGGCAACAACTATCTACTGCGAAGATATTGACGATGAGGTAACCGTCATCGTGCAGCGGGACGGCGCAGTGCGCTGCACCGGCTTTGACCGGTGCCGCAATGCCGAAAGGGACACGGCTGCCCTGCTGAAACAGAAAAGTCGGCGACTGGGCAGGCAGTTGCAATGCACCGGCCTTGAGTGTCCTTGCGTGGTGCAATACCGGGAGCGGCTGTTTGCCGAGGAAGCAAAAACGGCGAAAAAGGCTGATTCTTGACAGGAAAATGGCCCGGGAAAGAAGCGAAAACAACGTCAGGATAAAAATCGATAACCTCTCCCTTTCTTTCGGCGGCGTCAAGGCGCTGGTAGACGTGAGCCTTGAGGTGCGGGAGAATGAGATTCTGGCCATATCGGCCCCAACGGTGCCGGCAAGACCTGTCTGCTGAACTGCATCAATGGCTTCTACAAGCCGCAGAAGGGGGAGATTTATTTTGAGGGGCGGCGCATAACTCGCATCCGGCCGGACCGGGCGGCAAAGCTGGGCCTGGCGCGCACCTTTCAGAATATTGAGCTCTACACCGGCCTGAGTTCGCTGGACAATATCATGGCGGCGCGGCACGTGCTGATGAAGCAGAACTTCCTCAGTAGCGCTCTATATTTCGGGCCAGCCCATAAAGAAGAAATAAAGCATCGGCAGACGGTGGAAGATATCATTGATTTCCTGGAAATCGAGCCGATACGCAAAAAAGTGGTGGGCATGCTGCCTTACGGTATGCGCAAGCGCGTTGAACTGGGGCGGGCGCTGGCCATTGAGCCTAAGGTGCTGCTGCTTGACGAGCCAATGGCGGGCATGAACCTGGAGGAGAAGGAAGACATCGCCCGCTTCATCATCGACATTTTTGAGGGGCAGGGAAAGACGTACCGCGATTCACCGGTGCTCCGCGACGGCGTCAACTGCATAGTGCTGGTGGAGCACGACATGGGAGTGGTCATGGACCTGGCGGACCGGATTGTGGTGCTTGACTTCGGGCGGAAAATCGCCGAAGGCACCCCTGAAGAAATAAGGACCAATCCTGAAGTTATTGCGGCATACCTCGGCGAGGAAGAACGCTGACCGGCAGGCAGTTTTACTCCCAGGTTCTTTGGTCAACGATTTTCGGCTGTCCTTCAGTTATCGTTCCCGCTGACACGAAGTCAATGCTGTCCGGTCTTATCCGGCAGACATTCTGGAAGTGCTGACTTAATTCATCAGACAGCTTCTGCTTTGCCTCGCCGACCAGCTCATGCTTGAGCTCAAGTTTGAGGTTCATCTCATCGCGCTGCCCGCGGCGGGACACCGCGATTTGAAATCGGGCCACCGGCTCAAAGCTGAGGCAGACCTGTTCCGCCTGGCGGGCGATAACAAACATACCTCTGACTTTAACGGCATCGCCGGTGCGACCCAAGATGCCCGTCAGCCGGTTGGCAGTGCGCCCGCAGGGGCATGGCTCTGAAATATATGAAGACAGGTCGCCGGTGCCGAAGCGAACCAGGCCCCAGTTCCGGTTGTGCAGCGGCGTCACCACGACTTCACCGATTTCTCCCGGACCGAGTTGCCTTCCGGTCTCCGGGTCAATGATTTCTATGATGTACTCGTCCATGAAGTGCATCCCCGATTTCTGGCGGCATTCGTAGGCGAGGGCACCACCGGGCTCGGTAACGGCATAGGCCTGATAGGTATCTATCTTATAGTTGCTCTCAAAGGTCTGGCGCAGCGACGGGGACAGCATCTCGCCGGTGAACCAGGCACGTTTCAGGCAGAGGTCTTTTTTGACAGCAAAGCCCATTTCCGCCGCCCGCTTGAGGACGGTCATCAGGAAGCTGGGCGTGCCCACGAAGCCCGTGGCTTTCAGATGATATATGGTCTGGACCTGGATGTCGGTGTTGCCGGTGCCCGTGGGCACCGCGGTAGCGCCGCAGTCCCGGATGGCTTCCTGAAAGAGAATGCCGGCGGGGGACAGATGATAGGTAAACGTATTCACCACCACATCGCCTTTCCTGAAACCGGCAGCCCAGAACGCCTTGGCAAACCATTTGATGCCGGCGTGCTGGATGGGCTCATAGACAGGGCCTGGGGAGATAAACACGCGGTCGATGTCTTCCAGGGGAATGGCGGAATAGCCGCCGTAAGGCGGGTGAGCTTTCTGCCGCTCAATGAGGTCTGTCTTTCTGGTGATGGGGAGTCTTTGTAAGTCTTTTACCGTTCGTATGTCTTCCGGGCTGACGTCGGCGCGGTCAAAAAGTTCTTTCACCGCTGGGGCGTGGCGAAAGGCGTGGTCAATTGCCTGCGGGAGCTTTTCCTGCTGGTATTTCTCCCGCGCCGCCGGCGACATCGTTTCCAGGTCGTCAAAGAACTCGTCGGGTCGCTTTTTCACAGCCATCGCTTGCGCCTCTTGTAGTGTTTTACCTCGCGGTAGCTCTTCTTGGCGCCCATGGCGGAAAGTCCCATGTAGAACTCCTTAACATCCTCGTTATTCTTGAGGAAGTCCGCCGAGCCATCAAGGACAATGCGGCCATTCTCCATGACGTATCCGTAGTGGGCGATGCTGAGGGCAATCCTGACATTCTGCTCCACGAGCAGCACCGATGTTTTCTGCTCCTGGTTGAAGCGATTGATGATATCATAAATCTCTGCCACGAGGAGCGGTGCCAGGCCGAGAGACGGCTCATCAAGCATCATCAGCTTGGGGGCGGCCATCATGGCGCGGCCGATGACCAGCATCTGCTGCTCTCCCCCGGAGAGGTAGCCGGCGGTATGGCGCCTCAGGTCCCTGAGCCTGGGGAAGTAATGGTAGACCATCTCCAGGTCCTGCCTGACCAGCTGGCGGTCGTGGCGCTGGTAGGCACCGACCATCAGGTTTTCCTCGGCGGTCAGGTGGCCGAAAACGCGGCGTCCCTCAAGCGCCTGTATGATGCCCAGCTTGCCTATCTCCTCGGCGCTTTTGCGGTCTATCCTCTCGTCATTCCAGGCGATGCTGCCGTCGGTCACCTCGCCTTCTTCAACGTGGAGCAGGCCGGATATAGCCTTGAGCGTGGTGCTTTTGCCGGCGCCATTGGCGCCCAGCAGGGTAACGATGGCACCGTCTTCCACACCCATGGAGACGCCATGCAGCACCCTGATAACATTGAGGTAGGTTACTTCAATGTTATTCAATTTGAGCATGAGACTCTTCCCTTTGAGGGGCGCCGCTCTGGCGGCGCCCCCTGTCTATGCTAACTACTTACCGAACCAGTCAAACTCTTCGTATTTTACTAGCGGCGCTTCAATCCAATCGGTTATGGGCGCAATCGCTCCTTTCTGTATCTGGAAGATGCGGAGAGATTTAGCCAGCCGGTTATCTCCTGGAGTGTAGCTTACTGGACCGTGCAATCCCTTAACATCGTAGTTAAGCTTCTGGATTCCATATTTTTCAACCGCACGCCATGCCTCTACACCACCCTTGTCCAAGACTTCATAGCCGGCATTAGTTACCGCCAATCTTACAATTTCAGCCATAATTAGGCTCTGTGCCCAGGAAGTAATGTAGTCCATGTTGCCGTAATCGTCAGGGTGCAACTTCTGGCAGTACTCGGTCATCTTGGCCATGCCGGGGACATTGTCACCCCAGTTCACCGTCGGGAATACCCCGTAGACGCCCTCCACAACGTCAGCTCCGGCGATGTCTACCAGTGCCTTGGTGATGCTGGCGTGCCCAAGGCCAATGGTAATGCCGGGATAAAGCCCGAGGTCGACCGCGTTCTTGATGATGAGGGCGGTCGGTGCCGGTGTGCTGGAGATATAGAGAACGTCGGGATTGGATGCCTTGGTCCGGGTCAGGGAGTCCATCTCCGAAGTGGTGTCCGCCTTGTGCTCGTCAACGGAGATAATGTCGATTCCAAGCTCATCGGCGGCGGCTTTAGCGGCATCTCTGGCTCCATAGCCAGTGGTATTGTTGAGCAGGTGCAACGCCATCTTGGGCTTGCCCGGCCCCTTCCAGATGTTCTCCATGTAGTACTTGGCGAAAGCGGTCCAGTCATCACCGTAGTCCGTCATTTGCCCGTAGATGTGCTGCGGTGGGCGGTGCAGTACGGGAGCATTGAAGCAGACCAGGCCGGGAAACTCCGCCCGGTTGGCGATTTCCATTGCGGCGGACATTTCTTTAGACGAAGCAGTGCCGAAGAGTAGACAATCCTTGTCCATAAACTTCTTGACATTGGTGACCACTTGATTAGCATCGTATTTGCTGTCCAGCCATACTGCCTCAATCTTATAGCCGCCAACGCCACCCAGTTCGTCGTTAATGTATTTGATACAGTCCAGGTTGGCGTGGCCCATGGGCGCCCCCTTTTCCGCGGCCGGCCCGGTTGACGGCGTCATTATGCCTATTTTCAAGGTCGGTTCCTTGGGGCCGCAGGCGCTGATAGCCGGCAGTACTGCCAGCATTAAGGCCAGGCAGGTAACTGCGGTCACTATTAATAATCTCTTGTTCTTCATTTTTTCTCCTTTTAGTATTATGGGGTGTTTTCGCTTGGGGTATTACATTTCAGCCTTTACCTCCTTCTTCGGGCTAGTATGAGAAAGGCCAGAGTCGATAGGCCGATTTGAGCAATGCCCAGCGGTGGGCAAGACCCCTCGGCTCAAGTATCAGGAACAGGACGATGACCAGGCCGAATAACATCGGAGTGACCCCCGTGGCAAATCCCGAGGGCAGCGCGGTGACCGTGCTCTCCAGAAAGGGCACGAGTATTACAGTCAGAACCTGCTGGAGCAGGCGGATGAAGACAACCCCGAAGATGGGGCCAATAGCTGTCCCCAGACCGCCGATGATAATCATGCCGATATAGAGGATTGATTCCGTCAGGCTGAACTGTTCCGCGTTGAGGTAGCCAATCCAGTGGGCCAGGAGTGAGCCGGCGATTCCGGCCATGAAACAGCCGATGAAAAAGGCAAGCAATTTATAATACAGGAGGTTGATGCCCATTACCTCCGCCGATAAATCGTTATCCCTGACGGCGATGAATGCCCGGCCGACCTTGGTTCGCGTCAGGTTCTTGGCGAAGAATGTGCCGAGAGCGGTAATGCTCATGATAAGATAAAACTGGCTGGCCTCGCTGCGGAACTCAAAGCCGGCGATGGAGGCATAAGGCACCTTGATACCGACAAACCCGCCGGTGAGCGACCAGTGATTGATTACCCAGATGATGATGAACTGGGCGGCAATGGTGGTGATGGCCAGGTAGAAGCCCTTGACGCGCACCGAGGGCAGGCCGAAGATAATCCCGATGAGACCGGCCATGAGTCCGGCGCAGAGCAGCCCTACCAGGAAGGGCAGTTCAAATCTGTTGGTCAGGACGGCAGAGGTATAAGCGCCCACGGCGATGAAGCCAGCATGACCTATTGATAGCTGACCGCAGTAGCCGATGAGCAGGTTGAGGCCGGTGGCGGCGATGAGCGTGATGCCGATGAGGTTCATAACACCGAGCCAGTAGCCACCAAGGTAGAGCGGGGCGGCGAGCAGGAGCACCAGAAAGCCAGCGAATAGCGCCCAGTGTGTCTTGGTGCGCAGGATGGCCATGTCCTGCGCGTAGGTATAATTCCGCGTGCCGCTCGGTAAACTCATATACTATGTCCCCTCAATGTGCACCTGTCGGCAAATATAATTTTGCCCGCCGTGTGGTAAGCTCATCTTTGGTGATTTTAAATCCTCTCAATGCGCTCTTCCCCAAAAAGCCCGTAGGGCTTGATAACCATGACGATAATGATAATGATGAACGGGATGATGTCTTTGATACCCGGCCACAGGTGTGGCGTCAGGTAGCCACCCCCTAGGCTCTCGCAGAGCCCGATGATGGGGCCGGCAATGATGGCGCCAAGAAAGGAGTCGAGCCCGCCCAGTATCACCACTGAGAACGCCTTGAGGCCAGTCTCCACCAGCCCTTGTGTTATGCCGCCGATGCTGGCAATGAGTATCCCGCCGATTGCCGCTACCACGCAGGCGAACATCCATGACCGGGAAAAAACGGCGGTCACCGGGATGCCACAGGCCTGGACTGCCCTCTGGTCATCGGCGGTGGCCCTCATAGCAATGCCCATCCGGTGGTAGCGGAAGAAAAGGGTAAGCAGGACAAATACCACCAGGCAGATGCCGACTACCCAGAGGTATTCCTGGGAAATAACAGCCGGGCCGATGTGGACCACGTCCCTGGGGAATAATCTGGGGAGGGCATCAACGCTCCAGGGCCAGATGAAGGTGACCACGCCCTCAATGAAGTAGCCTATGCCCAGCGTCACAGTGATGAGCGCCAGAATCGGCTGGGCGATGAGGGGACGCAGGGCGAAGCGCTCAATGGTCCAGCCCAGGCCCAGAGCGAACAGAATTACCAGCGGGAAGGCCAGCCATACCGGTAAACTTGCCTGCACCAGCATGGCATAGGTGAACCAGGAGGATATGAGCACTATCTGCCCCAAGGCCAGGTTGGCCACACTGCTGGATTTCCAGATGAGGGCAAAACCGAGGGCGATGAGCGCATAGACCATGCCCACGGACAATCCGGTGATGATATACTGCAGCAGTTCAGACATTTTACATAAAGTCTCTCTAGGCAATATCCCTTACCTTGATACTCGTGCTCACAAAACCTTTCCGACCGTCCCGGTAGGTCACCGGCGCCTTTACGTTTATCTCGCTGCCGTTGCGATACATTGACTCAATCAGCTCTTTATAGCGTTCTTCCATGAACTCGCGCCTTATCTTCCGGGTGCGTGTCAGCTCCGCCTCATCGGCGTCAAACTCTTTATGCAGGAGGACAAATCTCTGCACTCTCGCCGGCTCCGGCAAATAGCTGTTCACCCGGAGCAGGTCTTGGCGGATCAGGTCGGCCACCTCCTCTTTCTGTGAGAGGTCAACGAAGGTGGTGTAGGGGATATGATGCCGCTCCGCCCACTTGCCGACCATGCCGAAATCGATATTGATGATGGCGGAGACAAAGTCCTTGTCCTTGCCGCCAATGACCATGGCGTCCTTGATATAGGGGCTGAACCTGAGCCTGCCCTCAACGTACTGGGGGGCATATTTTATGCCGGAGCGAAGCTGACCTAGGTGGTCCATGCGGTCGATGAACAGCAGATGTCCGTCCTCGTCGATGTTCACTGCGTCGCCGGTATGGCACCAGCCATTGACCAGCGTGGTCGCGGTCTTGTTTTCATCGCGATGATAGCCGTTGAACAGGCAATTGTTTCTGACCAGGAGTTCGCCCTCATCGGTGATGCGCACTTCTGTGCCGATGGCCGGGCGGCCGACGCTTTCAAATTTTATTTCACCCTTGCCGTGTGAGGAAATGAGGCCGGCCTCGGTGCTGCCGTAGTTCTGGCGCAGTTCGATGCCGATGGCGTGGATGAGGCGGAAAGTGTCCAGGCTGAGCACCGAGCTGCCGGTGACGGCAAACCTGACATGGCTCAGGCCGAGCCGGTCTTTGAGGGCGCGGAAAAGCATAAGGTAGGCAATGCCGTAGAGGATGCGCCAGAGCAGGTTCGGTCGCTTATTGGTGAAGTGGAAATCGGCCATTTTGTAGCCCACGGGCATGAAAAGGCGATAGATGAAGCGTTTCAGTGGATGGGCATCGAGCATCTTGACCTGAATGTCGCGTACCAGGCTTTCCCACTGGCGGGGGCCGTAGATAGCGAAGTTGGGGCCCACCTCGCGGGTGTCCTCGGCGATTGTTTCCGGCTCCTCGGGGAAGTTGAGCCTGGCCCCGCTGAGCAGGTGGGGGATGGTGGCGAAAAAGCTATCACCCACCCAGGCTGCCGGGAAATTGGAAATCAGGTCGTCGTTCTCGGCCAGCGGATAGCGGTCGACGAAAGCCTGCGCCGTGTTGATGAGCGCCTGGTGGGTGAGCACGGCCCCCTTGGGCAGGCCGGTGGTGCCTGAAGTGTAATAGATGAAGGCGGTATCAGTCCCCTTGGCCTGCGCCACATTCTGCTCAAAAAGCTGCTGATGTGATTTCTCGTATTCCTGTCCTAGCTGGAGCACGTCGGCGAAGGAAATCAGTATCGGGTCATCGTAGTTCCTCAGCCCCTTGGGGTCCCAGTAGATGACTTTTTTCAGTGCGGGCAGCTCGTCCTTTATCTCCAGGAACTTGTCGGTCTGCTCCTGGTCGTTGACAACGGCGAATTTAGCTCCCGATTGCTCGGCAGTGTATTTCACCTCGGAGGGTATGGAGTCGACAAAGATGCCGGTGACGATGCCCCGTGCCGCCTGGGTGGCGAATTCCGACCAGAACCATTCCGGCTCATTGTCCCCGATGATGCAGACCACGTCGCCAGGCTCCATCCCCAGGCTGATAAGTCCCAGTGAAAAATATTTCACCTTGTGGTAATAACCATGCCATCTATA
>Ga0172362_10003124_pt1 | contig 14301 bp, 14 predicted proteins | sample LakKivs1_kivu2a2_FD_114534 | JGI IMG/M metagenome (GOLD analysis project Ga0172362, IMG submission 114534) | Sediment microbial communities from Lake Kivu, Rwanda - Sediment s1_kivu2a2 | ecosystem: Environmental > Aquatic > Freshwater > Lake > Sediment | place: Rwanda: Western Province, Lake...
AAAAACAGATTACAAAGATTAAAGATTGTTAAGTAAAAAGAGGAAGGATCTAATCTCTGTAATCTAAAATAATCACCGTAATCAGGTATAATCCGTGATTATAGCTGAAGATTATACCAGGAGAGGTCGACAAACAATAGGAAGGGGATTTTAAATGTCGGGTAGTAATTTTCTCTGGTTGGCACCCTTAGGTTCAATTATGGCTTTGTCCTTTGTCTGGTACCTTGCAGTTTCTATTTTGAAAAAAGACGAAGGCAATGAAAAAATGCGCGAGATTGCCGAGGCCGTAAGAATGGGTGCAAGGGCGTATCTAAAGAGACAGTATTTAGGTGTATCTCTATTCTTTTTAGTGGTATTTTGCATTCTTTTAATTTTAGCCCTGAATAAATATCTGGTTATTTTTGTACCCTTCGCATTCCTCACCGGAGGTTTCTTTTCGGGTTTATCCGGCTTTATTGGTATGAGCATTGCTACACAATCCTCATCCCGCACCACCAATGCTGCAATGAAGAGTTTGAATTCGGGGCTACGTATAGCATTTTCCAGCGGCGCGGTGATGGGTCTTGTAGTTGTAGGGTTAGGGCTCTTGGATTTATCTATATGGTATTTCTTCCTTAATGCTTACTATGGCAGTTACACTGTGCCCGCGTGGTTACCCCAATGGTTATATCCCTATCTTCAGTGGGCTTATCAGGCGCATCCTTTGCCTGTAGGAACAGATAAGATTACGGCTATTACTTCCACCATGCTTTGCTTTGGTATGGGCGCAAGTTCTCAGGCTTTGTTTGCGCGTGTGGGCGGAGGTATTTTTACTAAAGCCGCAGATGTGGGTGCTGACCTGGTAGGTAAGATTGAGGCAGGAATACCTGAGGATGACCCGCGTAATCCGGCAGTGATTGCGGATAATGTCGGCGATAATGTCGGCGATGTGGCGGGAATGGGTGCTGACCTTTATGAGTCTTATGTGGGTTCAATCGTGGCTACCTCGGCATTAGGCGTAGCTGCGGGTTTAGGGGTTGCGGGCGTAACCGTACCTATGGTGATGGCAGCAGTGGGCGTAGTTTCTTCAATTATCGGCACATTTTTTGTAAAAAGTAAAGAAGAAGCCACGCAAAAAGTCTTATTAGCAGCATTACGAAAAGGTGTATTTGCCAGTGCTATATTGGTAGCAATCATATCTTATTTTCTGGTAAAGTCCACTTTGGGAAATGAGCATTTAGGTGTTTACTGGTCAGTCCTCTCAGGATTGGTTGCCGGGGTCTTGATAGGTTTGTCTACAGAGTATTTTACCTCCAGTAACTTTAAACCTACGCGCTCAGTTGCGGATGCAGCCTTAACCGGGCCGGCAACTGTGATTATTGGCGGTATTGCCGTAGGCATGATGTCCACAGTGATACCGGTTATTGTAGTGGGTATAGCGATATTATTAAGTTATTTCTTATCAGGCGGTGCCACTAATTTTAATGCTGGTCTTTACGGAGTAGGAATTTCTGCAGTAGGTATGCTTTCCACATTAGGCATTACTTTGGCTACAGATGCCTATGGCCCGGTAGCAGATAATGCCGGTGGTAATGCCCAGATGGCCAATCTTGACCCCCAGGTAAGGAAGAGGACAGATGCCTTAGATGCTTTGGGTAATACCACTGCTGCTACAGGTAAGGGCTTTGCTATTGGTTCAGCTGCCTTAACTGCCTTGGCTTTGATTGCCGCCTATCGTGACCAGGTAGCCTTATACGGTAAAGAGCTTAGTTTAAACCTAATGAATCCCAATTTACTGGTGGGATTATTTATCGGCGGAATGTTACCTTTTGTCTTCTGCTCTATGACTATGCGTGCAGTGGGCAGGGCAGCAGGTAAAATCGTAATCGAGGTGCGCAGACAATTTAAGGAAATAGTCGGTTTGATGGAGGGAAGAGCCAAGCCTGATTATGCCCGCTGTGTGACTATTGCTACATCTAGCGCACAAAAGGAAATGGTTATCCCTTCGCTTATGGCGATAATCGCGCCCATTGCTGTTGGGCTCTTGATTGGCATTGAAGCTGAGGCAGGGCTTTTAACTGGTGCCACTGTATCCGGTTTTGTCCTGGCAGTAATGATGGCTAACTCTGGCGGCGCCTGGGATAATGCCAAGAAATATATTGAAGAGGGCCATCACGGCGGTAAAGGTTCTCTGGCGCATAAGGCAGGGGTTGTCGGCGATACTGTCGGAGACCCCTTTAAAGATACATCTGGCCCGAGTCTAAACATCCTCATTAAACTCATGTCCATGGTTTCTATTGTCTTTGCCTCTTTTCTCATCTCCCACACCCTCTTCAAATAATCTATAGGGACACCCTTTCTGCCAATCGGGAGGGTGTCCCCTTTTTATCTTTTAGGTTGAATCAGTAAGATCTAAAAGCCCATTTTTATTTCCGAGCGTTCTATCTCTATAACTACTCCAAATATATTCCATCGGTGATGAGGTTAAAGCTTTTCTAACCGGATTCATCTCGACATAATATGTGCATTCCATAAAATAATCATCTTTTTGTATAATCATACTCTTAAATCTTCCTTGCCAAAGGTGACCTACTTTTTTGTATTTTTTGTTGAACCATGCAGTGTATGTTTGAGTTATACCTTGCATAAGTTTAGATAAGCTTTGTGGCCGTTTTAGTTCTAATATTAAATGGATATGATTAGGCATGAGACAATAGCCAAATAATTTGAAAGCATATTTTTTCTTATAGCGTTTTAATAATTGTAGGTATTTTTCAAAATCAGACTCCCCTAGAAATAGATTCTGTTTTTGGTTCCCTCGGTTGATGATATGGTAACATACATTATCTAAAAGAATTCTTGGTCCTCTGGGCATCTTTCATCACCTCCTAATTCAATAGACGAAATCAATCGCAATTTCTAACAAAAAATTTATAATAATTTTTCCCATAGGGGACACCCTTAGCTTTAGCAAAAAGGGTGTCCCTATCATGAATTTTATGGTATAATGTGCGTGCTATGACTGATTTAGAGTTTGTGCGTAGGTGCATTAGAGGTGAGAAAGGGGCGTGGAATGAATTCGTAGAAAAATACTCCTCTTTAATCTATAATTATATCCATAGTGTCTTAAAGATAAAGGGTCAGAGCTTCTCGCAAGAAAATATCAATGACCTCTTTCAGGAAATCTTCCTCTCCTTAGTCAAGGATAATTTTAAAAAATTAGCTAGTTTTCAGGCCAGGAATGGCTGCAGTCTGGCCAGCTGGTTAAGGCAGGTTACGGTTAATTTTAGCATAGACTATATTCGTAGACTTAAACTTACTGTATCCATTGACGAAGAGACCGACAATGGCTTTAGCCTGATAGATTTACTTCCTTCTAATTCTCCATCCGCGACCGATACCTTTAACCAGAAAGAGAGACTCACACATTTAGAGGATTGTATTGATAGATTAGATAACGACGATAAATATTTTCTAGAGTTACACATTAATAGAGGTTTAAGCCTCGAGGAACTCAAGGCCTATTTTAAGGTTTCTCGGGGAGCCATAGATATGCGCAAGTCCCGGATAATTGAGCGGTTAAGAGAGTGTTTTAAGAGTAAAGGAATGTTAGATTTTTAATGCGCTTACGTCTATTATATTAGGAGAGGAATGAAGAAAATGCCAAACCAGTTAGAGAAATTAATCAAAGTAGTTTATAAGAAGTGGAAATCTAAGCATCTTACCAGAGACCAGATGCATCCGAACGAGGAAACCTGGGCTTGTTTTCTTGAGGGTAGGCTCACTCCAGAAGAAAATGAGCTTATAAAAACGCATTTAATAACTTGCGAAGTTTGCGCTGAGGTTTTTGCCACGCAACTTAAATTGAGACCTCAAGCCGTAAAAGGGTTGCCTAAAGAATTAGTCCAGGCCGTGAAAAATTTAGTGGTATCAGAAGCCAGACCTTCTCTTTTAGAGATAGTCCTCCTACTTAAGGAAAAGGCATTAGAGATATTGAATACTACGGGCGATGTCCTGGTGGGTCAGGAAATTGTGCCTGAACAGTTATTCCGCAGCCGTCAGAAAAAAGAATTTAGAGACGAGGTTACCATCTTAAAAGATTTTAAAGATATAAGGGTGGAGGTAAAAATAGAGAATAAACTTGGCGGGGCCTTTGACCTGATTATTTTTGTAAAAGATAAACAGACCCAGCATATAATCAAAGATTTAAGGGTTACCCTCCTAGAAGATGATTTAGAGCTTGAATCCTATCTTACCACTTCTGACAAACTAATCTTTGAACATGTCTTGGCAGGTAAATATATTCTGGAGATAGCTAACCTTGAAAATAAAATCGCTTCAATATTGTTAGACATAAGGAAATAAGTGAGGCCATCCCGATACATCGGGATCAGTCCGAACTTACCCCACACCCAGCCTATGGCATGCAAGCGCTACAAGTTAATTTTACTGCTCCAGCCGTTATCATTCCAAAGGCTGGGTGTGGGGTTAAATTCGCACATATAACTTATGTCGGAAGAGATAAAAAAATCTACTCCATAGGTTATGTGCTCATTTAAGATGGAAGAGTCTGGAGCCTTGGTCTTAGAGATATTAAGGCAGGATAGCCTGCTGGCGATGAGCGTCTTTGAAGAGAAGGAGCTTAGCCAGACCTTAAGGCACTACAGTCAATTGCCTGTATCGTTTACCGAAATAAATAAACTGTGCCTGGAAGTAATATCCATATTAAACAAGGTAGGCAGGAAAGGCACTTACATTTGCGATTATATAGATAGCCTTAAGAAAACAGGCCAGATGCTCTGGGACCATTTGCTTACGCGGTCAGTTAAAGACAGGTTAAAAACAACCATAATTAAAAATTTGGTTCTTACCATAGATGAAGAATTAATTCATATTCCCTGGGAACTCCTCTATGACGGCAATGATTTTTTATGCCTTAAATTTAACTTAGGCAGGCTGGTAAGGACTAAAGAGCAGTTGAGTCCTATGCAATATCGCAGTTTGACCTCTACTCCTAAAATGTTGATCCTGGCTAATCCCACCGAGGATTTGAAATCCGCTTACCTCGAAGGCGTATATATAAAAAATCAGTTTGACCGCAAAAGAAATGAGATTGGCATTGATTTCAAATCTACCCGTATTGATACCTTGTATGTAAAGAAGAACCTGCGCGATTACGATATCGTGCATTTTGCCGGCCACTGCGAATACGATAGAGATAACCCCGAGAACACGGGCTGGGTATTAAGCGACGGAAGATTTACCACCACAGATATCCTTGCCTTAGGCGAAAGTCTTCCTTTTCCGAGCTTAATCTTTTCTAATGCCTGTCAATCTGCCAAAAGCATAACCGAAATAATGAGCCCGGATTACCAGGAGAAAAACTACAGTCTGGCATCAGCATTTCTCTTTTCCGGGGTCAGGCATTATATTGGCACGATATGGAAGGTAGAAGACCCGGTGGGCGTGGTATTTGCCAAGGAATTTTATACCCAGTTAATCAAAGGGGCCTCAATTGGTGAGTGTATGCGTCTTTCGCGCCTGAGATTAATTAAGGAATACGGTATCACTGCCATATCCTGGGCAAGCTATCTTCTTTATGGAAATCCCAATTTTATATTATTCAGGCGTAAAGTGCGACCTGCGGCATTAAAATTCAAGAGAGATTTTTCACGGTATAAAAAGCAGATGGCAAGGCTCACTTTAGCAGCTTTTATTATAGCCATAATTATATTTCTATATCTATGGTTACCAACCAGAAATCCCACTACCTACTTTTTGTTTCTTCGCTCCAAGAAATTGTTCCTTAAGGGTAATAATCAGGAAGTCAGCCTGCTCTGTGAGCAAATTATCAAAAAGGACCCTGGATTTTTGGCTGTCTACCCATTACTTGCGGATAGTTATCATAAATTGGGCAAAAGAGACCTCGCCTTAAAATATTATTTTGAATATGCCCGTTTTAGTGAGAAAAGAAAAGAGAATAAACATTTAGTCTCTGCTTACCTGGGGATTGGTTGGATTTACCAGCTCAAAGGAGATTATCCTAAGGCATTTGATTTTTACAATAAGGCTATAGCTTTAAGTAGAGAAAATAAGGATACATTAAACGAGGCTACAGGATTGAGAAGATTAGCCGAATGGTATACAGACAAAAAAGAATACAATAAGGCATTGGAGTTACTTACCAGGAGTTCAGAGATTAATCGGCAAAGACAGCATATATACGGACACAGATATAATTTGGCCTGTGATTATTTTGATATCGGGTTGGTATTTATTAACAAAGATGATTATGTTACCGCTAGAGAATTTTATAAGAAAAGTCGGATTTTATTTGAAAAGTTTAAATTAGATAGTGAATTAAGTGACTGTTATTTTAATATCGGAGAAACATATTTCTATGAGAAACAGTACCAGAAGGCATTAGACTCTTATTTGCAAGGACTTAATATAGACCGGATACATAATAATAAATTTAATATGGCCAGCGATTATAATATGTTAGGTGAATTGTATGTAGAGATGGATAATTTAGATGAGGCAGAGAAATTTTTTACTCAATCTATAACCATTGCTAAACAAATAGATGCACCTTTAGAATTAGCTTCTGCGTATCATAACTTAGGATTACTTTATAAAGAGAAAGGGCAAAAAAATAAAGCCAGAGAATATTTAAGGCTTGCCCAGGAGATTTATAGCCGAATAGATACCCTTGACTATCAAGAAGTCAAACAGGCACTCTTAGAATTAGAGAGTAATTAAAAAATAGAGTTTATTATAAAAAAGCCCTCGCTTTAAAAGTGAGGGCTTTTTTACTTTTAAGTTTTTAAAATTCCTATTTTATTTTTGCCGGTTTTTTTACTGGTACTGGTGCTGGTGCTGCTTTTCTTGATGGCGGAGCTGCTGGTGCCGGTGCATATCCTGCTGGTGCAGCCTGATCTCCAGCTGGTACTCCTACTGTACCTGATGGTCCATAACGGTCGAAAGGATAGTCTGGCTTATAAAGAGGTTCATAATTTCTCGGTATAGCAGCAGGGAAAGTCAAGATATCCCATGCCCCTGAGAGCATCCGACCTGCGGTTAATGCCACACCTTTAAAGAGTCCTGCAAAGAGACCCACGCCCATATTTTTGCTTACTCTCCATTCCTCATCAATGGTCTGAGGAATTTCCACCCAGCCACCCAAGACGTTGGATACGCCTCTAACGAGTTTATCGCCTGGAGTTTTGGCATATGCCAATGAGGTAAAGTTTAATAACAATGCCGCAAACAATAAAACCACTAAAATACCTCTCATATATCCACCTCCTTTATTGGAAGTAAATTATCATAGAAAACAAATGTTGTCAATTGTTTTTTAAAATTTATCTTAATTTTCTGCCACTCGAATACCCATGATCTTACTCTAGATATCTTAGCCTATTTAGTCTCTTAAAAAATTCCTGTTAGATTTTACCTTCTCTTACGTCTATTTAAGTGAGGACACCCCGATATATCGGGATATGTCCGAACTTAATCCTTGACATTTTTAATGGGGGAAATAACTCAGAAAAATGTCAAGGGTCAAATTCAGCCAAATAACTTATGTCGGAGAGTATTAAAACCGATACTCCATAAGTTATGGCTTCATTAGAGGAGGTGGTTAGGATGAAAAAATATACAGTAGTTTTGGCGGCAGTGGTTTTGTTTATTTCTGCTTCTATGATTAGTGTTTTTGCCAATGATATCATCTGGGATGATATCGGTAGAGACAGCTTGGACTTAAGAACCGTGCTGGTTAATCCGAATAATTCCTCTATCATTTATATCGGCTCAAGCAATGCGGTTCTTAAGACCAAAGATGGCGGCGCAACCTGGAGAAATGTTTTATCTGTCAGAGGACAAAACAAGGCAGTGAATTTTTTATTATTTAATCCTTATGATAAGAATTCTCTCTATGCAGCTACTGGAAGCGGGCTCTTCTATAGCCCTAACCAAGGTAAAGACTGGAAAAAAATTTTTCAAGGTAAAAGTTATTTAGAAAATGAATGCACAACCTTGGCAGTTTTACCTTATGGTATTTATTTAGGCACAAAAGCCGGACTCTTTGTGAGCAAAGACAAGGGCCGCTCTTGGCATAAAGAAAGCGCCAAGTTAGGCAATACCCATATATTAGCTATTGCCTATAATCTCAAGGAGCAGGATTATCCCGAACGTGGCAATTCAGGCAGTGTTTCGTCGGGATCCCGAAGAGATACTTCGCAGAATAACAACATTCGGGATATTTATATTGCTTGCATAGACGGCGTATTTAGAACTAAAGACAGGGGTCAGTCTTGGGAGAAGATTTTTGTTTCTCATTCAGTAGAAAACAGTAATGATAAAGAAGAGGTAATTGATAACCAGGATGATATAGAGGAGCGATTTTCCAATATAAGGTATATCGCTCAAGATCCCGATAATTTAAATTATCTTTATCTGGCTACTTCCCGAGGCGTATATATTAGTCAGGATAAGGGGCAAAACTGGGAATTGCTCTCAAGTTTTGGCCTGCTTAGTCAGGAGGTAAGATTTTTGTTGGCTTCTTCTCAATCTCGCCTCTATGCCCTTACAAAATCAGGGATATTCAAATATACGAAGAATAGGTGGCAGGAGTTATCCTTGGGATTGATAGCTGAGGAGATCAGATTTTTAGCGCAAGATAGCCAGAATAATTTATACGCTGCTTGCGATAAGGGTCTATTTAAGGCAGGCTTAACACATTTTAGTAATGACAAACAAAATAATCTAATCTCATTATACTTTCAAAATGAGCCAAAGATTAATGAAGTCCAGCAGGCAGCGATTAAATATGCTGAGGTTGAGCCAGAAAAAATCGCACGTTGGAGGAGACTGGCAGCCAAAAAGGCCTGGCTGCCTCAAGTAAGTATGGGTTTAGATAGAAATACCACTGACCTCTGACACTGGGAGGGTGGCTCAACCACTAAGGCCGATGATGATATATTAAGAAAAGGACACGATTCCATAGAGTGGGATGTAAGATTCACCTGGGATTTAGGCGAGTTGATTTGGAACGATGACCAGACCAATATTGATGTGCGCTCAAAGCTGATGGTACAGCTACGCGATGACATTTTGGATGAGGTGACCAAACTATATTTTGAACGCATCCGCCTTAAGATGGAGATAAATAATCTCCCCATAGAAGATAACAAGAAGAGATGCGAAAAAGAATTAAAACTTCAGGAGCTCACTGCTTCTCTGGATGCCCTTACCGGCGGATATTTCTCGCAGCAGCTAGCGGATAAGCAATCCGTTTCCTAAAATAATATATGTATAATTATATTGACAAAAAGCAATATATATGTTATGATCTATATGGATATTATTAAGGGAATATTTATCTGGGACAGTAATAAAGAATTAGAAAATATACGTAAACACGGAGTTGATTTCACTACGGCTGCCAGGGTATTTAAGGACGCCGCAAGAAAGATTTATATTGATTCTAGTCATACTGATAAAGAAGAGAAATTCTTCTGTATAGGAAAGGTCGGGAGTAGAGTTTTAACAGTCAGGTTTACCTACCGCCAACGAAGAATCAGGATATTTGGGGCAGGATACTGGAGAAAGGGGAAAGAATATTATGAGAAAGAAGATAGTTAAATCTGATATGCCTGTGGGAAGTCTGGTTAGAGTTAAGGATTTTCTTCCCTCTCCGGAAAAATTGGCGGTTCCTGAAGAAACCGCCAAAATTACAATATCACTGAAGAAATCAAGCATTGATTTTTTTAAGCGCCAGGCGCAACGTTACCATACAAAATACCAAAGAATGATCCGCCAGTTGCTGGATAGCTATGTTACGCAGTATTCGTAATTCTATTTGATTCTTCTTACTATTTCCCGCCTAAAATGTCTTGCAATTAGATTATATTTGTGATAATTTATAATTCTATTCTTTTATTAATCCCTTAACCTTTAGAATTAACATGGCTTTACTACATTTAACGGATGACAATTTTAAAAAGGAAGTATTAGAATCGGATTTGCCGGTTCTGGTAGATTTTTGGGCAACCTGGTGCGGCCCTTGCCAGATGCTCGCTCCTATTATTGAGGAGTTAGCCAAGGAATACGATAAGAGAATAAAGGTCGGAAAAATCAATATCGATGAGAACCCCAAAACTCCCACGCACTATGGGGTGATGTCCATACCCACGCTTATCTTTTTCAAAAAAGGCCGCGTCATGGAGCAAGTGGTTGGCGTGTTAGGCAAAGCTGAATTGAAGAAAAAAATCGAAGAGGACCTTTTATGAACCCCGCACTTTCGGGCTGGGGTAGAGATAAGGAAGGCCAGGTTGAAAAAGATATTTATTGCGGCTACAAAACAGAATGACGGTAAGACCACAGTAGCCTTGGGCCTCATATCTAATTTCAAAAAAAGCTTTAAAAGGATTGGATTTATCAAACCCGTAGGACAGAGATACTTAGAGGAGGATGGTTTTAAGGTAGACGAGGATTCTGTATTAATCCAGGATTCTTTAGGATTATGCGGGATAAAATCTAAGCTAAAGGATATGAGTCCAGTAGCAGTAGAAAAGGGTTTTACGGAAAATTATATTGCCGGCCCTTTTCGAAAAACAATTACGCAGCAGATTAAGGACTCATTCAAGCGGGTATCGCGAAAGCAAAATTTAGTCATTATTGAGGGTACGGGCCATGCAGGCGTGGGGTCGGTATTTGACCACTCTAATGCCATGGTGGCAAAACTACTCGGCTCAAAGGTGATTATCGTTTCCTCCGGCGGCATTGGCAGGCCCATTGACGAGATTGTTTTGAATAAAGCGCTCTTTGACAAAGAGGGAGTTAAGTTATTAGGCGTAATTATTAATAAAGTTATGCCGGAAAAATTTAATAAGATAAATGAGCTGGTAAGGAAGGGATTGCAACGCAAAGGCATTGAGGTATTAGGCGTTATCCCCTATAAGCCCATGCTTTCTTATCCTACGATTAGGCAGTTATTAGAAGAAACCGATTATAAAACATTGTTTGATTGTAGCGATGCATCCTTGGATAATCATGTCTCTAAAATTGTGATCGGCGCAATGCAGCCAAAGGATGCGGCAAAATATATCGTGGACCATAGTCTGGTGATTACCCCGGGCGATAGAGAAGATATTATTCAGCTTACCTTGGAGCTTTATAGTCAAGGATGTAAAATTGCAGGCATAATTTTAACCGGGGATTTGTTACCCAGCCAGGAATTTATAAATCAGACAAAGAGCGCCGCTATTCCCGTATTATTAGCTAAATCCGATACATATACCACTGCTTCGGCAGTCCATGGTTTAACCGTCAAGATCAGGCCGATGGATAAAGAGAAAATTGAGACCGTAAAAAATTTAATCCGTGATTATGTAGATTTGGATACAATTAGTAAGAGGATGTAGAATGGATATTGTGGCTAAGATCAGGGCCAGGGCAAAGGCAAAACTAAAAACCATTGCTTTGCCTGAGATTGAAGATAACCGGGTGAGGGAGGCAGCAAAAATTATCGAAAAACAAGGTATTGCCAAGGTTTTGCTCTTTGGACAGGGGATGCTGGAGAAAGCCAGACAGGAGAAATACGCCCAGAACTATTATGAGTTGCATAAATTAAAAGGAGTTAGTTTGGATGATGCCAGAGAGACCTTAAATGACCCCCTTTATTATGCAGCGATGATGACGCGAAGCAGTGAGATTGACGGATTTGTGGCTGGCGCCAGTCACACTACTCCTGATGTAGCCAGGACAGCGATACAGTGTCTGGGCGTAGAAGAGAAATTAGGCATTGCCTCCAGCTGTTTTATCATGAACGTTGCGGATTCTCCTTATGGAGAAGAAGGGACATTTATTTTTGCAGACTGCGGTATCGTTCCTGAACCGAATCCCCGCCAGTTAGCTTCTATCGCTATCTCAAATGCGGAATTAGCCCAGAAGGTTTTAGGGATTACGCCTAAAGTTGCGTTCCTGAGTTATTCCACCAGAGGCTCGGCAAAAGGCAGGGCGATTGATAAGGTGCTTGAGGCATTGGCCTTGGCCAGATATATGCAACCAGACCTTTTGGTTGACGGCGAATTACAGGTAGATGCAGCCATTGTACCTGAAGTAGCAGAGATTAAATATCCTGATAGTTTACTTAAGGGTAAGGCAAATGTTTTAATTTTTCCCAACTTAGAGGCAGGTAATATCGGATACAAACTTGTGCAGAGGTTAGCCAAGGCCCGGGCAATCGGGCCTCTAATCGTAGGTTTAAATAAACCCTGTAGCGATCTCTCTCGGGGCTGTTCAACTGATGATATCGTAGACTGCGTCGCAGTAACCGCGATAAGGGCGCAATAGTGTTGTTTAATGTTTGAAGTTTAATGTTTAATGTTAATAGAACATTAAACATAGTACATTAAACATAAAACAAATATGAGAATTCTGGTCATTAATAGCGGAAGCTCCTCCATAAAATATAAACTTTTTATCATGCCCCAAGAACTTAGTCTTAGCGAAGGCATCATTGAACATATCGGAGAAAAAGGCTTTGGCATAAAAGACCATTATATGGGCCTGAAGATAGTTTTAGGAAAGCTTAGATATGTCGACGCTGTAGGGCATCGCGTTGTGCACGGCGCAGAGAAATTTAAGAAGCCGATACTGATTAATGCTTCCGTGCTGCGTAAGATAAGGCAATGTTCATGCTTAGCGCCTTTGCATAATCCGGCAAATTTAGCAGGCATCTGGGCATGTAAAAAATTATTGCCCGGCATAAGACAGGTTGCGGTATTTGATACAGCATTCCATCAGACATTGCCTGATTATGCTTACATCTATGGCTTGCCTTACGAATATTATAAAAGATTCGGTATAAGAAAATATGGTTTTCACGGCACCAGTCACCAATATGTGGCTTCTGAAGCAGCCCGACGCCTAAATAAGCCGATGAGTAAATTAAAAATCATTACCTGTCATCTGGGCAATGGCTGTAGTATTACCGCGATAGATAGAGGCAGGTGCATTGATACCAGTATGGGTTTTACTCCTTTAGAAGGATTAATTATGGGAACGCGCTGCGGCGATATTGATCCAGCCTTGGTTACCTATATTATCCGTAAGAGAAAACTTAATCTCAGCCAAGTTGAAGATATATTAAATAAAAAGAGCGGTTTGAAAGGAATATCAGGTATAAGTAATGATATGCGGATATTAACCAGGATGGCCACAAGAGGCGACAAACGGGCAAATCTTGCCATAGATATTTTTGTGTATAGAATAAGGAAATACATCGGTGCTTACACTGCGATTATGGGCGGAATTGACGCCTTGGTTTTTACTGCAGGTATCGGTGAGCACCAGAGAAGAATCAGAGAAATAATTTGTAAAGGAATATTTTCTTGTCTAAAGAAAAAACCAAAAATTTTAGTTATCCCTACGAATGAAGAATTGATGATTGCGCGCCAGACATATTCATTGTTAAAAAAGAATTATAATTTAAATTTAGATGATAAGACTAAAGGCACAAAATAAATCCAAAATCCAAATATCAAAATCAAAAGATTTATTTTTTCATTCTCTATTTGTCATTTGTGCTTATTTTGTCATTTCTGCTTTGGTATTTGGAGTTTCTGCACAGGAGGTAAGCATGAAAAAGGTGGTGATGGTCATTGCCCAAGACAGTTTTAGGGATGAGGAACTTTCAGAACCCAAGCAAATTTTGGAAAGAAGCGGCATAGAAGTAAAGATTGCCTCAACTACGCTGGGTGAGGTAAGGGGTATGCTTGGCGCAAAGGTTACACCAGAGCTTTTAATCACTGATATAAAGATAAAGGATTTCGACGCCATTGTCTTTGTGGGCGGGGCAGGAGCCAGCCAATACTGGAATGACCCCACAGCGCATAAACTGGCTCAAGAGGCTATGAATACGAATCGGATTGTAGGCGCAATCTGTATTGCGCCGGTTACCTTAGCCAATGCCGGAATTTTAAAGGGAAAACGCGCCACAGTTTGGTCTTCTGAGGCAAGACAACTTGAGATTAAGGGAGCAAATTATACAGGCCGTGCTGTAGAAAAAGATGGGAATATTATTACTGCCTCAGGTCCTGCTGCAGCCAGAGAATTTGGGCTAGAGTTAGCAAAGAGATTAAAATAAGTGAAGCCACGACTTATGGAGCGATAGCGAACATAAGTCGTTTGGCTGAACTTACCCAGCACTAATTTGTAGAAGCGCTGGAATGTAAATTTTTTGGGTGTAGCGAGCGAAATTCGCCTATGAGATATTATCAAGCGTGGGTTCAAATTAGTGCTGGGTTAAATTCGTCC
>Ga0172362_10003125_pt1 | contig 14297 bp, 11 predicted proteins | sample LakKivs1_kivu2a2_FD_114534 | JGI IMG/M metagenome (GOLD analysis project Ga0172362, IMG submission 114534) | Sediment microbial communities from Lake Kivu, Rwanda - Sediment s1_kivu2a2 | ecosystem: Environmental > Aquatic > Freshwater > Lake > Sediment | place: Rwanda: Western Province, Lake...
ACACCAAGTAATTACTTCTTGAGAACAGCTACCATCCCAATATAATTTAGTTGTTATCTGAGGATTAACATAGTATTCTTTATAGGGTAGACAATAAATTAAGTTGTTGCACCGACTGTCGGAGTAATAGTTACTGCCATCGTAATAATAACCAGAGAAATCTGGGGAAGCGTAGCAAGGCTTTATATATTGAGGACTTAAATAATAGACACCGTTGTCCCATATTCTTATTATTTTAGCTTCCTCGTATGTATATTCTTTTGGCAAATCTCCCACCTGCCAGCCCTCACCTGTTGTCTCATAATAGTAATACCATTCATCTCCTATCGGGTAATAATAACCTGACTCAGAATGGACTGTCTTTATTCCAACTCCCATATGATTATGGAATTGAACTAAAGCAGTGCCTATACCCGTAGCTTGAACAAGCGAAGCAAATAAATAAGAAGTGTCTTCGCAATCGCCATTCTTCTCCACAAATGTTTCTATTGGATATTTGGGATATTCATCAAAAGTTGTATAGTAATCTTCAACATAGGGCAGACCTTGAATAAAACTTACTATAAAAGAACTTAAGTGATAATTCTTTTTATCCGCAGTTTCTTTTAATGCTTTTGCTATTTCTTTGATAAAGGGGTCGTTTGGAGTTACATATTCAGTGCCCTGCGGACTTCTTGGTTTATTTTTATAATACTCATACCAATCTTCCTGTATTGAATAGTTCCAAGTCCACGGAGTTCCTTCGTATTCCCACGAAAAATTTTGAGCAAGATATCTCCCACCACCAGCAGGATGGGCATCTTCCCCGTCCTTTATCCCATCTCCATCTGAATCAGTATTCCAATCAGAAGTTCCCAATTCTAATTCCCTTCTGTAAGTTAAGCCGTCGCCGTCATTATCGGCATTCATCATTTTTTCTTGTGCTTCTTTTGTGGCTAATTCTTGCTCTTTTACTTTTCTCTGCATCTCTTCCTGAGACCTTTTTATTGCTTCTTGTTGAGCCTGTTTTTCTGCTTTTTCTTTTGCCGTTTCTGCCTCGCTGAGTTGTCCTTCAACTATCTTTCTTTTTGCTTCTTCTATTTTAGTTTGAGCTTTTTGATAATAAAAAGAGTTCTCAGAAAGTTCCGAGAACGAATCTATAGCTTCTTGGTAATTTCCTTCGTCAATTTTTCCTAAAGCTTGGGTGAATTTTGATTTGTCTTCGAGGTTTCTTTTATTTACTTCTATCTCGTCATTTATCTCTTGCCTCTTTAATCCTAAATTTTTAACAACTAAATTATTTTGAGCGGTCTCTAATTTCTTTATTGCTTCATCATATTTCTCTTCTCCCGTTAACTGCTTAGCTTCCCTTATAACTTTAGAGGTTTTGTAGTATTCGAATCCGCCATAACCCCCTGCCGAGATTACAGCAATTGAGACAATAATTGCTATCAATATCGGGATTTGGATAAAACCTTTTTGAGTTCTAATTTTCTGTGCCATAAACTTATTTCTTCTTATTTTTACCCTACCCCTTAACTCACTATTTTTCAAGTTTGATTTTTTTGATTTTTAATCAATTTTTATTCTGTCTATGGCGTTCCCGACATTTCGGATAAGTTTTAGTGAGTCAAAACTTTATCAATTGATTTATCAAGCTCTTCCAGTTCGTGTCGAAGTTTCGTCTTAAAAGAAGTGGAGGTTTGAATATGTGAGATAATACTTTTTTGTAAATCCGAGTATTTTTGAGGACTTGGGATTTTTACTTCCTTTATCACATTGAAAGAGACAGCATCTCTGATGCTACCAGTAGCTAATAGTTCTAAATAAAGGCGGTAGAAATTATTACGGAGAACAGACACGATATATTGTGGTTCGATTTCTTTTTTCTTTTCCTCTTTTACCCTCATAACAACATAGGCTGGACTAACAAGCATTCCATCTAATTGCTTTGGGACAACTCCTATTGAGCCAACATTGATACGATAAGGATTATAGGCGATATCTCCAGCCCGAACCACTTTATATTTTTGATTTATATCCTCACCCAATCTTTCCTCATTAAAAAGCACCAGACCCTCGTTAATAACGGATAGTATTGGATAATACTTTGACGGTTCTTCACGAGGGTCAATTTTATCTTTAACCTCATTAACAAAATTACCAAGTTTTACTCTTTCAAACTTTCTTCGTTCCAACTCTCGTCTAAACCAGTAATATCTGGCGTCAAATCTATTTTCTAACGAACTTGAATCTACCACAAAGGACAGGTCTTCGTTTACATCCTTTCCTCTTAAAAATTGTTCCCACTGTAAAAGAATCTTGTCTAAATCAGTTTTTTCGCCTTCTTTTATTGTCGGCTTGCCATTAGGTTCGTATCCAATATCTTTCGCAACTCCCATAAAGATTTTATGAGAGCGTTTAACTCCACCACCCTTCTTTTGAAGAAACAATAAACTGGTGTTGATTGTGGGAACACCACTCGGAGTAAAAGTATGTGCTGGCAATGAAATGACTCCGACTATCTGAGCATTTTCTAAAATAAAGTCCCGCACATATCCCGTCGATGGATTTCCTAAAACTCCATCTGGCAAGACAATCCCCATTCTCCCCCCTTCTTTTAAGAAATCCAAACATCGTTCAATAAACAAAACTTCTGTTCTCTGTTGTTTCCTGCCATTAGTTTTAGAGCCCAAAAAATAATCTGCCAAATAACGATGCTCTTTTTCTGACACACTTGCACCAAAAGGCGGATTTGTAAGCAATAGAGTATATTTACCCAATTTGATATCTCGGCGAGGATTAAACTTTGATACTACATCAAGTGAATCGTTGTTTTCTATATTAGAATGTCCATCTTCGTGAATAATCATATTCATCATCGCTATTCTCGATAGCTGACTATTCACCTCTATGCCATAAAGATTATAGAGGGCAAAATCACTCCACTGGCGTTTTGCATTATCTGATTCAAACTTTGCTTCAACCTCTTTTCTGACTTTATCTAAAATATAAAGAAGGAATCCGCCACTTCCGCAGGCTGGGTCAATAACCACATCATCAACGACTGGCTTCATAAAATCTACCATAAACCTAACAACTTCTCGTGGCGTAAAATACTGACCCATTTCCCCTCTAAATATCTTTTTGAGAAATGTTTCAAAAGCCCTACCTTTAGAATCCAGCTCAGTTCTCGAGAGAGAAACGCCCTGTAATTTCTCTACTACGCTATAAATCACTTCATCACTTAATCTTAACGGTGCTTCGAAAACATCGGGGTCTCTTTGTTGAGCTTTTTGGTAAATACCACGAACCCTATCTGCCACTTCCTTCGCTGTTTCGTGAGTTCCGACTTGAAAATTATAATAATCGCCGATAGGCGTAAGTGCTCGTTCGTCTTTGTCTTTACAAAACATTAACTTGCTCATTTCATCAAACGCTTCTGCTGGATTCATTTTGCCACCCTGCCAGATAATATCGTGGCATTGCTGAAGGCGAGATTGGAGTTCATAAAGATTAGCTGGTTTTAAGTCCCATTCTGGGTCTGCTTTTTTGAACTTAAACTTTACAACTTCTCCGTAGCGAATCGGGATGTCAGAAATTATATTTTTATCCCGTTCCTGAGGGTCAAAACCAGCCACATCAAAAGCAACTTCAATAGTCCCTGCCACCATCATTGCATAAGGAGCTCGTAAAGAATTGGCGTTGCCAAAAGCCTGTTCAATCGCTTGAGAAATTGCTGATTGCGGTATACCTTCTTTTTTACATTCAATCACAATGTAAGGACGCTTTCTGGCGTCATCCTCATAAACCACGATGTCAGCAGAATCCGAAGGGGTGCGTCTCGGCACGACCACTTCTAAATCAATGCGGTTTTCTGGATATTTATATTTATCAATTAGCTTTACATAAAAAGACGCCCGCACGATTTCTTCGGGGTCTTGAAAATTATAAGACTTGCCTGTTTTGAGGTAGGTTATTCTGCCATCTTTAATAGAAAGCAGTTTATTCTTTTCGCCAAGCGAGATGAGATGCTGAAAGGCGTCAAAAGAATCTTTATGATTTTGATTCTCATTCTTATTTTTTGGCATACCTGTGGTAGGTTTTTATTATTTATGCCTTTCTGACGACGAAACCACAAAGCTCGCCGCCAGCGATGGCCTTGCGGCCACCCATAACCTTTCGGCTATGACCCATCCCTGAGTGCTGAACGAGGAGCTCAGTATCAGGGATGGGATTTTTTCTGCCATACCTCATAGACCAGCTACAAGGGTTAGGCAATTAAATTGTTAATGGTTTATTTCATTTTCTTTTTTGGTTCAATAATTTCAAAATATCTTCCTTGCGATAACGCCTGTCTTTTCTCTCGCCAAAACGAACAGCAACCAAAATGCCTTTTCTATCCCATTGGCGTAAAGTATTAGGATGGCATTTCAAAATATCAGACGCCTCTTGAAGGGTAAGCAATTCAGGTATTTCTTCTTTGTTTTTCGCTGTTTCTGACATTGATTTTTTACTTAACATTTGATAACATTAGTATACAGCAGAGAAAAAATATCTGCAACAATTACTATGAAAATTATTATTAAAAAGAAAATGCCGACTACTATCTGTTTGGCTTTTAGGGCTTCTCAATTAGGCAAAAAATGTCCGCCGACGAAATATAAAACAATAGAAGAAACTATTGAAATACCAGACGAATTAGTAAATAAAACAATTGCTGTAATTGATGAGTTGTTAGACAGAACTTATGACGATTGGGAAGAAAGGGGGTGGGCTGGTGTTGATTTTCCACTTGTTCCCTTCCCATTTTTTGAGAAAAATCGCTTACCAGAAAATATCGGCATAGACGATTATTGGATTAGTTATTGGTTAGATACAACTTTATCTAATACTATTAGAGAAAGAACAAAAATTATTGAAATACTTAACAAGTTAGGGACGATAGAAGAAATCAGACATCATCCTGTTATAAATATCATTGCTGGCATTTTTAAGGGCGAAAATTTTGACCTTGTAATAGATAGAGACAAACTAATCTCTTTGCGTAAATTGATAATAGAAAAACAGGAGAAGCCAACAGCAGGACAAAAAAGTGCTACTCAAAATTCTCCAATTAGGAAAACTGCATTGCAAAATATAGCAATTGAAATAAAAGAACTTACAAGTCATAGCGGTTTAAGTGATTTTTTTGGTGATTTTGATATACCAAAAGACCTGTATAGTGTTAATACTTCAAAATATGAGAGAGTGTTCTCGGTTTTATCTAATGTAAATAAAGAAATGCTATTTAGAATTATTGAAGAAGCAGTGCACCCTTTAAGATTTTTTGGCGGAGACGAAGAACGAGCTTTGCAAATGCAAGATTTATTTAGTTCTTTTTTACAATTTGATGGTTATTGTCTCCAAGATGGTAAAATTGTTAGGGCTACACCAAAATTATTAAAAGAAGTTAAAGCAAGGGTAGAAAAAAGAAAAGAAAAACCAGTTAATCAAATACCAAATAATATAGGAACTATGCCCATTAGAGAACCTTTCCCGATTAGAATTGTCGGAGAAACGGAAATAAAAGGATTGGAAAAAGGTTTGAAATCTATCGCCACAAAAAATGAAAAAACAACTATAACAAAAGGCAAAAAATATCCAAAATCAATATGCCTTATCTCTACTTCATTAGAGCCACAAGACGCAGTATGGTTAGTTTTTGAAGAAAGATTTGAAATGCCCAAAAGGTTTGCTGTCTGGAATAAAAAGGGAGAAACTACGGCTGTTAAAAAATTGTATGACATCGCTTATGAATGGGATGTCCCAAATAAAATGATAAACTACGATGAAAGAGTGGCTGATAATATAAATAATGGATTATTCAAGAATAGATGGGTGGCGAAATATATGAAAACAAATAAATTAGAAAAACCAACTCTTGTCCAGAAATCAGAAAAAGGAACTTTGGTCTTAAAAAACGAAATCCCCGTGAAAACTGGTCTCATCAAAAATGTAGTCCCACTACAATACCAATCTTTATACACCGACAAAACAAAGTAATCCGAATATCGTCCGAATATCATCCGATTAAACTTTTAGTTGCGTAGCAAGTTCGCTTCAAACGAAGCGAATTTTTGTTTTGTTATCCGACCACTCGGATAGATATAGTCAAAGTAGAATATGCTTTGGCTTTTTGTTTTGCCAGAGCCGCAAGGTCGCTTAAATCATTAACTAACCAAAAATTATATGACCAAACCATTAAAAAAGGGTCAGCCAGAGGAATATCAATACATTCCTTTAGATGACCAGACAAACTATTTTTACACCTTTGATTTGGGGTGTTCAGCCGCATTGATAAGTGCGGGTTTTGAGCTTGTCTCATTAGACAAAGCCAATCCACGAAAAGTCCAGTTCATCTTTCGCCGAGAAGTCGGCATTGAAAAGGTCGTTGATGACTACTGGGCAGACCGCTTGGAAGTTAAAGCACGGGCGTTCTTTGACAATGTGAAAATGTTGAAGAACCGCATTTACTCCGAATAAACCTATGTTATCGGATGAGCAGATAACAAAATACCAGACGCTTTACAAAAACCGCTTTGGCAAAGAAATAAGCCGAGAGGAAGCGTATGAGCAGGGTGCGAAACTCATCCGACTTGTTGAATTGATTTACACGCCAATGACCGAAGCCGAATATCAAAAACTGCAGGAACGCCGCCGACAAACTGGCGACTTAAAAACCTAACAAAACCTAACATTAAAATTATGCAAGAATTACAAACTATTACAATTAAAGAATACCTTACCCGCAAAGGCATTTCTTTCAAAGAGCAAAACGGAGAATTGATAACTCGTTGCCTCTTTAACAACTGCGATGGCGACAGCAGAACCAATGAAGCCCATCTCTATTTTGACACCGAGACGGGACAATACGAGTGCAAGAAGTGCGGCGAGAATGGCAACCTCGTAACGCTTGCCAAACACTTCGGAGATGGCATACAGGAGATTGCACTTAACCCGATAACCCCTGCTAAAAATCCACGAAATTCCACGAAATTTGACACGGGGTTGGTTGAGACCTGCCATTTAGCACTTCCAGCCAATATCCGCCAATATCTCAACGCCAGAGGCGTTTCTGACGCCGTTATAGACGCCCACAAGCTCGGCTGGGGCAAGTTCTACGGCAAGAATTGGATAACCATACCCATACAAGATATTTATGGGGCTTTTCGGTTTTTCAAACTGCGACAAGACCCGAACGCTGGCGATGAAAAAATCACTTACCCAAAAGGAGTTGAAGCTCAAATCTATGGCTGGGAAACCTTAACAAATCTTAACAATCCGCTCGTCATCTGCGAGGGCGAACTGGACAGGTTGGCTCTGCTTTCAAAAAACATATCCGCCATTACCTCAACGCACGGGGCGATGACTTTCAAACAAGAGTGGTGCGAAAAGGTAGGAAAAGGTAGGAAAATCTACATCTGCTACGACAACGATGACGCTGGCAAAAAAGGAGCGGAGAAGGTGGCAAAAATGGTGGAAAATGGTGGAAATGAGACCTACATTGTTTCGCTTCCAAAAGAAGTTGGCGAGGGCGGCGATATAACCGATTACCTCGTAAAACTTAATGGCAATCCCGATGACCTGTTTGGTAAATATGCAAAAGAATATCCAGAGAAAATTGATACTTCGCAATTTAAGCCGCTCTCCTCGCAGGAGCTGGTGGAGATACTCGGATTGACGATTAAACAGGATGAGGAAAATAAAATCGTAACCTTTCTTTGCGAGCTGTCGGCATACACTGAAAACGCCCAATTCAATATCAGCTACAACGCTCCCTCATCTACTGGCAAAAGCTATATTCCAACCGAGATTGCCCGCTTGCTTCCAGAAGAAGATGTGCTGGAGCTTGCCTATTGTAGTCCTACGGCATTTTTTCACGATGTCGGCGAGTGGAATAAAGATATGAAAGGTTATGTGGTGGACTTATCCCGCAAAATTTTGATTTTTCTTGACCAGCCGCACACCCAGCTTTTGGAACGATTGAGACCACTGCTGTCTCACGATAAAAAAGAGATAAGCGTAAAGATAACTGATAAGTCCCAGAAGTTCGGATTAAAAACCAAAAATGTTTTACTCAAGGGCTACCCTTCGGTGATTTTCTGCACCGCAGGATTGCGAATTGACGAGCAGGAAGCCACCCGATTTTTGCTGTTAAGCCCAGAAGTCAATCGGGAGAAAATCAGACAAGGAATTTTGGAGAGTATTAAAAAAGAGGCGGATGCCGATAGCTACAAAAGCTGGCTTGATGAGAACCCCGAACGGAAGCTACTCAAAGAACGCATACGGGCAATCAAGCTGGAAGGTATCCGAGAAATAAATATCGCAAACTACCAAAAAGTCGTTGATAGATTTTTGAGCGAAAACAAAGTGCTGAAACCCCGACATCAGCGAGATATTAAACGGCTTACCTCGCTTATCAAATCATTCGCTCTCATCAACCTCTGGTGGCGGGGCAGGAACGGCACAACGATTACCGCCAACGAGGACGATATTGAGCAGGCGTTCAAAGTTTGGGACGCCATCTCGGTAAGCCAAGAACTGAACCTGCCACCGTATATTTATAACCTCTATCAAGAAGTCATTTTGAAGGCGTGGAATGAAAAGAACGGCAATAGGAGCGAGGGATTTATTGAGGCAACGGGATTGCTTGGTTTATCACGCCAAGAGCTACTGCAAAAGCATTTTGAGGTATATGGCAGGATGTTGGACACGAACCAGCTCCGCCAGCAGATTTTGCCGATGTTGGAAACTGCAGGACTTATCGTGCAGGAAGCAGACCCAAGCGACAAACGCAAAATGCTGATTTACCCCACGGCACTATCCACTATATCTCCCGCCCAGAGAAATAGTGAAAACGGGGGTAGGGTAAGCACCAGCGAGGAAAACAATAGTGAAATGAGCGGTGGGGTAACTCCAGATTTGGGAGTTTTTTGACACTATAAAAAAGAGGTCGTGTCCCTGATAAACAGGGCAATAACAGGTAATAACAATAAAAACTATGAGCGAAATATCACAAAAACAATTAGAGGCAAATCGCGAGAACGCCAAGCTCGGCGGAGTAAAGACCGAGGAAGGCAAGGCGGTGAGCAAATATAATGCCATCAAGCACGGGATTTTAAGCCAAGAGGTATTGCTTGAAGGCGAGGATGAAAAATCGCTTATTGAGTTGGGCAAAAAACTACGGACAGAACTGAAGCCAGAAACGGAGATTGAATTGTTGTTGGTGGATAGAATAGTGGCAAACACTTGGCGATTAAAAAGGGCTTTGAAAGGCGAAAAAGAAATGATTGAGTGCGACATTGAGGGTGTTTTTGGCGATGACAAAAACTTTGGTTCGGCGTTAAGCTCCGATTTTGCGAATTACGATAGCTACGGAAAATTCACCCGCTATGAGACCTCTTTAGAAAGAGGTATTTATAAGGCACTCCACGAATTACAGCGTATTCAAGCCGCTCGTGCAGGAGAAAAACCGCCAGCTCCGATAGCCATTGATGTTGATATTTCAAAGGATTAAAAAATGGGTTCGTTCGGTAAAAATATCGGAAATTATCGGATTTAATCAAAATTGAAATTATAAACTAAAAATCCTTTATTTACCGACAAAAATAGTGTCTAAACTCAAAAATAACCCCTTACAATCTTTAATGATTTCGGCGGATTTTTGAAAAAAAGTTTTATGTCCAAAGCTATCGCTGAACAATCAAACGCCTTAAGTATTTTCTGGCTCAAAAAGCACCATTGCCTTATTCCTAAACAATTTGGCGGCGGCAGGAACTCTGGCACAATCACTTGGACGCACGGCTGGAGCGAGAATAAAAGCAGTATCAGCTATTCCGTTTCTACAAATATGCAGGACACTACGGGAGACGAAGACCATATCAAGCTGAATTACACGCACACAGACCACTGGTCAGGAGAAAAAAGCGAGATGGATTTCAAGATACCGCTCACCACCACTCCCTGCAATTACGGCGGTGTGCGATACTGGTTTATATGCCCTTTATACAAAAATGGGCAATACTGCGGGCGGCGGGTCGGCGTGATTTATAGCATTGGCAAATGGTTCGGTTGCCGACACTGCGGAGAAATTGCCTATAACGCCCAGATGAGCGGTGGTAAGTATAGGGGTAGTTCGGTATGTCTGCCAGATATTGAAAAAGCAGAGAAAGAAATTAAACGATATTATTACAATGGCAATCCCACCAGAAAATACAGACGGGTGATACGATTAAACGAGAAGTTAAACCAAAGCTTTATGCTAATGGCGGCACGGGCAGACAAGCGATTTGGTCGGCTTGCTGGACTTAAGAAAAAATGATATGATACAGATGTTGACCCGTTGCCCAATATCCCGTGAGTTTTTTAATGAGTTTCTGCACTCAAAGGGGCGGTCTGCCAGAAGCTCATCCTCACGGAGAAAGCAACTGGGTCAACCAGACCGTCCCTTTGAGTTTTTATGAACCAACCAACAACAAAAATTAAATACTTCATTTACGCCAGAAAGTCATCGGAGAGCGAAGACAGACAGGTGCAATCCATTGACGACCAAGTTAATCGCCTAAAACAGCTTGCCACTGATTTGAATTTGGATATTAAGAAAATCTATACCGAAGCGAAGTCGGCAAAAAAGCCGAACAACCGCCCCATCTTTGATGAAGTGATAAAACGGATTGAGAATGGCGAAGCTGACGGAATTTTATGCTGGCAAATAAACCGACTATCCCGAAATCCTATTGATAGCGGCAAGTTAAGTTGGCTATTACAACAGGGAATACTTAAATCAATTCAAACCATAGAGCGGCAATATCTGCCCGATGATAATGTGTTGCTGTTTAATGTAGAAAGCGGAATGGCTAATCAGTATATTCTTGATTTAAGCCGTGATACCAAACGAGGAATGTTAAAGAAATTAAATGCGGGCTGGCAAACAGGAGTAGCACCGCTTGGCTATCTTAATGACAAAGAAAATAAAACCATCGTTAAAGACCCAGAGCGATTTAATCTCGTCCGCAAAATGTGGGATTTAATGCTGATAGGAAATTACACGCCGCCAAAGATTTTAGATATAGCAAACAATGAGTGGGGTTTTAGAACGAGAAAATTTAAGAGAATTGGCGGATGTCCTCTTTCCCGAAGTGGTATTTATAAGATTTTTACGAGCTTGTTTTATGTGGGAATTGTAGAAAATGCTGGCGTGCAGTATCAGGGAGCACACGAGCCGATGATTACTCTTGAAGAATATGACCGAGTGCAAATACTTCTTGGCAGAAAGGGCAAGCCCAGACCCAAACAGCACGAGTTTGCTTTTACTGGCTCAATTCGGTGCGGTGTTTGTGATTGTCTTTATACCGCCGAAACAAAAAGGAAACTCCTTAAATCTGGCGAAATAAACGAGCATACTTATTATCACTGCACAAGAAGGACAATAAAAGTAAAATGCGACCAAAGATACAATATCAAGGCGAAAGATTTAGAGTTGATGATTGAAAAAGAGATAGAAAAATACACTATTCTACCAGAGTTTTTGCAGTGGGCATTAGAAGGATTAAGCAAAAAGAATGACACTGAAATTGAAGACAGAACAAAAGTTTACGAAATGCAACACAAAAGTTTGGTGGAAACCCAAAAAGAGCTGGACGAACTTACCCGAATGAGATACCGACAGCTTATTGATGATGAAACTTTTGTCAAAGAGAAAAACTCACTCCAAACAAAAATCACCCAAATGAAAGAAAATCTGCGGCAGACCGAAACACGAGCCGAGAAATGGCTTGAGCTAACAGAAAAGACATTCAACTTCGCCACCTATGCCAGAAAAGCGTTTTTAATGGTAAAGGGGAAAGCAGGGTTAGAACTGAAAAAAGAAATCTTAATGGCACTTGGAAAAAGCCCAATAATTAAAGACAAAAAGCTCTTTATTGAACCAAATGAATGGCTACAACCCATCGGAAATGGCTACCCTGCGTTGGAAAAGGAATATCTAAGGTTAGAACCAGCAAAAATGCCCATAAATAAAGCAAAAACAGAGGCTTTGACCTCTGTTCGTGCACGCTGGCTCCCCATACTGGACGCATTTAGAATGGTAGATTGGAAGAGAATAAGGGAAGAATTAACGCTTTTACAACAGAACATTGCTTTTTCAAGTCAAATCTGTAATACTTAAATATGATGAGAAAATCCTTGAAATTATTATCACAAGCTGTTATAAATGACTTCTGGGACACAGCGAAAAAATTTCATTGTTGGATGATAAAAAAGCCAGAAGACGGTATAATTCTTGATGGTTTTAATGTGGTTCTGTTGGGGGTAAATGGTCTTTTATTATCTGAAATACTAATTCCTAACTCATTGGGTGATATAGCTAATAAACCCTTCGTGATAGCAATCGTAGGGATAATGCTTTCCGTTTCTTTATGGGCAGTCATTGGAATATTAAAAACATTGGCAAAGAAAGAAATAATTATCTCGCCAAAATATAAATTCTTAACTCTTTTATTATTTATTCCCCTTCAGGTTTTTATAAACAAAATTTTAATTTGGTTTAGATTTAAATATGCCAAACAAAATAACGGCAACAATTAAATATTTATTAGTAATGATTATTACTATTTCGGTGGGGGTTTATGCTATTTCTTTTTTAGTTGAAAAATCTAAAAAACCCATAACTTGTGATAAGGAACACATCTATCTTTGCGATACGGAAAATGTATGTCAACAACAGAGTTTTTATTGGTGGGACAATTCTTGTCATCTTACTGAAAAACCAAAGCCAAAACCATCAGAATATCCAGATTACGACTCACTTAAAGATTTAATCCCTTTAACAATTATTGAAAATAAAATTAGTTGGTCGCCTGAAGCAAAAGTAGAAAATATAATTGGCTACCAAAAACAACTTAAATCAACGGGTCAATTTGCAAGAATTTACTTTTACGCTGAATCATCAGTTAATAATAAACCACTAACGCAATACGAAACTCTTTATGTCAAATTTAATAACACAGGTGGTCATCTTTTCAGGCCGCAAAGTCTAAAAATACCAGCGGACACGATAACCCGTTTATTGTATGCAATAAATAATGTCCCCTATCTATCAAGTATTCCTTACTCAGAAAGTAAAATTCCACTAACTACTAATTGGTTTAACTTTTTTAAAGATGATTCGCTGATTACGGTAAATATTTTTATTTCTTCTTTAAAACCCGCCGTAATCAATAAAATTATACTTTATTATGATTGTGCTGAGGGCAGTGATTGTAAGATTGAATTAAAATAAAAAGTTGCCAAATTAGAAACAAAATTGCCCAGAGCGACTGGGCTTTTTTGTTTTAATTAAGCTTGAAAAATAACTAAAAATAAGGGAAAATAGAGTAAAATCGTAAACTAAGTAAAAAAGTTAATGAAAGATGTAATGAATTTAACACCAGAAGAAAAATTTAATCAGGAAGTTTGGTGGGTTTTACAGGAAATAAAGAAAGAACAACTTGCGACTCCTAAAGGTGAAAAGGTGTATTTTTCGCTTAGAACTTTACCAAAAACTGCCAGTATAAGACGAAAGGATATTGATTGCGGCTTCCCGCAAGCAGATACCCAACGGAAACTCTTATACAAATTGAAAGAATGGAAAACCCTTGATTTAGAGCCAACTGGATTGTATTTTGATGACCCTTTTAGTGAACCGACAGCCTATCTTTTAACTATTCTTAAAAAATTTGATGAACTTTATCGCTTATATGAAAATGGCGGGTTCTACTCAGAAAATCAAAAAACCACCACAGAATTTGATGGCTCAAAATCAATTATAAAGCCAAAGAGTCTGGAGCTTATTTCCAGAGAAATCGGTGATTTAGATAGCGGTTCAAACTTAGTAGGCTTTCTTGTTGATTGCGGGGTTAACCGAGAACTTATTGAATATCCTCAAACAAAATGGCGAATGATAAATGATGTTCTAACGATTCTTGCTACCTCAAATAAATCAAAAGACCAAGAATTATTGTTTAAAATTATTGAAGAAGCCAGCCATCCGTTAATGCACGGCGGGGATGAAAATCTCGCAAGAGAAACCGAGAGTAGATTTAATAAATATCTTAAATATGATGGATTTCAACTACATAATTTTAAGATTAAAAGAATAGCTGATAATGCCATAGATGGTAAACCCCTAAAAACGGATGGGATTAAAACGGAACATATAGAAGAACTTGCTTATGAGCTTTATAAAGAAGCAAAAAAAGTAAACAAAGCCAACGAAGAACATTCCTGTATAATTGTTC
>Ga0172362_10003127_pt1 | contig 14288 bp, 9 predicted proteins | sample LakKivs1_kivu2a2_FD_114534 | JGI IMG/M metagenome (GOLD analysis project Ga0172362, IMG submission 114534) | Sediment microbial communities from Lake Kivu, Rwanda - Sediment s1_kivu2a2 | ecosystem: Environmental > Aquatic > Freshwater > Lake > Sediment | place: Rwanda: Western Province, Lake...
CCAAGGGAAGCATTTTTTTGGCAAGGCACGCACAATTGTAACCCCCGGATAACTTAGAAGAAAGTGTAATACAAAAAACCTCATTTGCTTTTGCCAATTCTTTCTCAAAGACATTTTTAAAAACTAAGGGTGATGGCTGCGAGGTTTTGGGAAGTGTTTCTGATCTTCTCATTTTTTCATAAATATTTTCTCCATTGATTTTTAGTCCCTCTTCCCAATTAATAATATATGGTACCACAACCATTTGTTTTTCTTGAATGATTTTTTGTGGCAGGTCACAAGTATCGCCAACAATTAAAGAAATATTTTTCATAAAATAGCTCTTTTTGGCAACTTAACTAATGTATTAAAATTTCCCAACCTTTATATTGAGCTATTTGAAGTAAGTTTTTATCCGGATCTACTACAACAGGGTTACCCACCAAAGAAAGCATTGGCAGATCAAAATAACTATCAGAGTAAGCAAAGCCTGATCTAAAATCAATAAAAATATTTTCTTCTTTTATTAATTTTTGAATCCTGCTCGCTTTTTTTTCACCAAAAGGAAGGGGAGGGATGATTCTGCCCGTAAGCCTGCCCCCCATAACTTCAAGTTGAGTACCAATACTAAAATCCATAGAAAGATAATCTTTGATTTTATCAACTATTTTCTGAAAACTATTTGATGCTAAAATTGTAATATCTCCCCTTTTCTGATGCCACCTCAATCTTTCTAGGGTTTTTTGTTTTATTGTCGGTAAAAGTTCTCTTTTACAAACCCAATCAAAAATTTCTTCAATCTGGTCAATTCCCACACCTTTTAAAAGCCAGGAAAGATTTTTTGCCCAACTTTGATAATATATTTTTGTTGACAAAAGTTTAATTTTCCATGGAATTGCTAAAAAAATATGATAAATCAGATACCAAAAAGTTAAAAATAAATTATTCTTGTTTTTTTTATTATATTTATAAAGACCATTCCATAAATGTCCTTCAATTAATGTCCCATCTAAATCAAAAATGGCAATAGAACTCTTTCTATAACACTTTTTTTGCTGAGTAATATTCATAAAATTAATAAAATAACCGATAAAACAATATACCAAAATATTCATGAAAAGCAATGTTGGATTTTTTCAAATTTTTAGGATTCGGAAAAAAGTCTAAAATACTCCAGCAACCCTGAAATTGAAAATCAGAAGGATAAGCAATGGGTTTGAGTCCCTGCTTCTTAAAGATCTCCATTGATCTTGGCAAGTGGTAAGCAGAAGTAAGAAGTAAAAATTTATCATTCGCGAGTATCTTTTTTAAATTTTTAGCGCTTTGATAAGTATTTTTAGATTCTATCTCTAAAATAATATCTTCTTTTTTAATGCCGAGGTCTTTCATCAATTTTAAAGTAAGCGCAGCTTCTTTGCCAGGATAAAAGCCCAGCGGATCAGTGCCTGAAATAATAATTTTTATTTCTCCATCCTTGGAAAAATAAACCAAGACACCCTCAATTACCCTTTTTAGGGTGGAATTAGAAAGAGCGCTTGAGGTGGGAAGATTTTCATTTCCAAACCCACCCAAGAGCAAAACTAATTTATCTATCGAATGAATCGTCTTTTCGCCTGGAATCTTATATTGATTTTCCAATGGCAAAATAAAAATATCGGAGGAGGGTGTAATAGAAAAAATATAAAGAAAAAAGGTACCAATTGTAATTAACACCTTTGCTACCCCCTTCTTTTTTAAAAAAATAAAAATTAATCCTGACAAAATTAATAAAAAACTAAAAACGCTGGGAAAGATAATGCTTTGAATTAATTTTAAAAAAAACATAGTAAAACAAAAGGACAAATAAGTAAACCTTGTTTTCTCGCTTCGCGAGAAAATAAGAACCTTGTCAGCAGCAAGAACCTTGTTTTCTCACTGCGTTCGAAAATAAGCAAAGCTTGTTTTCTCGCTGCACTCGAAAATAAAAACCTGCTTATAAATTGTATTTTCTAAGCAGGTTAAACTATAAAATCAACTTTTCATAAAACAAGTTATAATTTAGAAAAAAATCTCAAATCCAAAACTTGAAATTAGAATTTTTTTATATTCTGTTCCAGATAATCTATCTTCTATCTACCAAATTCCCAATCCAAGGTAGTTTAGTTTTTTCTTTAGCAAATGCCTTAAGCATTAGATAAAGCCAAATAAGAATAATCGCTACCCATAAAATTCCATTTAAAACCCCTCCTATAAAACCAGAAATTGGACTTACAATAATAATAAGAATAGTAGCAATCAAAAAAATAATAATTGACTGTTTGGCGTGGAATTTTACAAAATCACTCCTTGTCTCCAAACTATAAAGAATAATTCCTGAAACCCACCCCAAAAGATAAGCCAAAACAGCTTCAACATTTTCGGGTAAACCAAAGAAGGTATCGTATTTTTTCTTTCTTGGCTCTTTTTCTTGTTCTTCAGACATAAAAAAATTAAAAAAATAATTTTAAGACCTTTATTAATCCTCTATAATATATTAAAACAAAAATAAAATAAAAATCAAGTATCAATCAATTACTCTTTATCGAGTGTAAAAATATATCTTATTTTTTTTATCTATCTTTTTCGGCCTCATCCCTGGTATTTCCCAATAATAAGAAATGATTCTAGTATTTGCTTTTAATTCTTTTTTAAATTTCTCTGCAAGTTTTCGATTGGTGGGTCCGAAAAGAAAAATCGCCACCACATCGGCATCTGAAATTGAAAATTTAAAAAAATTCCCGTATTTTATCTTAACTTTATCTGAAAGTTTGTTTAGTTTAACATTAATTTTGGCCCAAACATATCTTAGGAGGGAAATTTCAATACCAACGCCCAAAGCCCCAAACTCTTTTGCTCCCAAGATTAAAAACCGAGCATCTCCACACCCCAAATCATACAAAACTTCCCCTCTTTTGAGCTTGACCAATTTAAGCATTTTTCTCACGATCCTTTTTGGTGTGGGATCGTATCCCGCTCCAAAAATTTGAGTCCAATATTTCAAGACAAAAAACATTAAAAAAAGTAGGATTAAAATTAAAAATACATCCATCTTTTTAAAAGAGAAAATAAATAAAAAAAAATTAGAACGCTCTACTGACACCCCCCACCTGCAGAACCCCCCTCTTCACTCAGTTTTGTTTGGCATTCTTGAGGTTTTACTTGAAAACCAGAGCATATAGCTTCCTTATAGGCTTCTGGATTTCTTTCACCTTGATATTCCTGACCATTAATAATTAAGGTGGGCGATCCGGCAATTTGATACTCATTTACTAATTTTTCGTCCTCTTTTAATAAATTAATACCCTCCCTGCTATAGGCACACTTTTCAATAATATCAATTTTAATATCCAGTTTATTTACTACCTCTTTCCAACATTTATCAAGTGCATTGCTGTCTTCGGTGCTTTGAGCGCAATTTTTATTAAACTCGGACAAGTAATTCCAAAGAGTATCGTTACCATATTTATTTGCAATACAAATTTGTCTTAAATCTTCTTTTGCTTCTTCAATACCATGCAGAGAATTTATTGATTTTAAATCTTCTCCCTTAACTGTTGCGATAAATCTTACTTTAAAATTTACTTTATCTTTAAGTAAATCATAAACGGTTTTCATAATATCCTCTGCCTGAGTACCAAAAGGACAAAAACTCATTACAAACAGCATAACGTCTGGCTTTTCAGTTTTTGGAATTTCTTTTTGAATCTGATTTTCCTCAGAAGAATTTGATTCGTTCCGCTCTTTTTTTATTTTCTCCACATCAAATACACTGGGAAATAGATATTTACCATCCAGTGTCGCAATGGGAGTAAATTTTTCGCCCTGAAGTTCTATATCAAATTGAAAAAGATTTTCCTCGCCTTCTACTTTTTTAACACTATTTTTAACGAGCGTCGCCTCAATCTGCCCCTGAAGGACCTCTCTGTTAATAAAAGACATTACATCATTTACTACTTGTTCTGAGGGTAAATCACCCCCAAATTTAACCCGGGGAGAAAATAAAAAAATAAGTGCTAAAATAAAAAAGATACCTGCCAAAAACCGCCAAATATGAATAGGATTTGACGTCAAACCTTTTATTTTTCCCACTATTTTTTTAAATCCACCCACCTTCTTTTTAATTTTCTTTTCTTTCTCCATAAATATAAGATTATTCTTTTGGACCTTTGTTTAAATATTATACAAAATTAATTTTCCTTATAATAACCCAAGACTTCAAGGCCTGGTAATCTTTCACCGGAGAGAAAATCAAGCATCGCTCCTCCACCGGTTGAAACAAAATCAAACTTGTCTTCAAAGCCCAATTTTACCAAGAGAGAAACCGTTTCACCGCCTCCCACAACTCGGAAGCTTGAAATCTCTGATAAAAAACTTGCAATCTCCCTTGTTCCCTTGATAAAATCTTCTTTTTCAATAAAACCAAGGGGGCCGTTCCAAATTACTGTACTTGAATCTTTAATAATTTGTTTAAAGAGTTTTATTGTGTCTGGTCCTATATCTAATATAATTTCATCCTTGTCAACATTGCCAACCCCTTTTAAACCAACATCAGATTTAATGTCATGGTTTTTAGCGACAACCACATCTAGGGGGAGATGTAATTTTATATTTGTCAAATTCCATTTTTGCTGAATGATACTGACCATTTCTTTTTCTATAAGAGATTTGCCAACTTTAAAACCTTTTGCCATACAAACTGTATTAGCAATAGCCCCTCCTAAAATAATATTATCCGCTATATTTAAAAATCTTTCAACTAATTTAATTTTAGTTGAAATTTTCGCTCCACCTACAATAAGAGTCAGAGGGTGTTTGGATTTTAAAAGTAGTCTCTCCAAAATAGAAATTTCCTTTTCCAACAAAAATCCGGAAAAACTTTCAAGATACTTCGGCAGCAGTGTTACTGAAGCATGATTTCTATGGCAAACCCCAAAAGCATCATTAATAAAATAATCACCCAAAGAAGCAATTTTTTTAGCAAATTGAATATCGTTTTTCTCTTCGCCTGGGTGAAACCTTAAATTTTCTAAAAGTATTATTTCACCCCCCACCATTGCATCTACCGCTTTTTTAACAACCGCACCTATACAATCAGGAGCCTTCATAATAGAACAATCTAAATATTCAAATAATTTATCTTGAATTGGTCCAAGACGAAACCTCTCAACCACTTTTCCCCCAGGATCATCAAGATGACTCATTAAGATTATTCTTGCCCCGTTTTCTAAAAGATAATTTATTGTAGGTATACTCTTCTTTATCCTAAAATCATCAAGTACCTCTTCACTGTCCGAAATAGGCACATTAAAATCACATCTTACTAAAACCTTTTTTTCTTTAAAATTTCCATCAGTAATTTTTTTCATTTTCTTTTATTTTATTTAAAATACTCTCCAGTTGCCCTTTTAATTCATCTGGAATTGGAAGCTTCACGCCAATAGGACTTTTTCCTGGATATCTCCAACAAGAAATAATCTTTAATTTTTGAGTCTTTGTTTTTTGATACATTGTCCAAATTTCATATGGATGCTTTTTAGAACCAGCGCTCTGCATCAGGGCAATTGTTTTGGGGGCTATACCTTCCTCCACTCTATTGGGATTTTTTAAAACCCTTTTTATTCTTTGCTCTGACAATCTATAAAATTGCATTTTTTCTCTTGAATGTTTTGTCCATAAAAGATCCATGTGGCAGTTTTAAAAAATTCTAAAAAAGTTCTTTTTTTTCATTACTATTAATCTCTGGCCAGTAAACCTCTCTTGGTTTTGCACCTTGACTTGGACCAATAATTCCTTCTTCTTCCAACATATCAAGAAGCCTAGCGGCCCTAGCATAACCAATACCAAGTCTTCGCTGAAGAAAGGAGGCAGATGCCTTTCTGGTTTCAATTACTAATCTTTTTACCTCTTCATATAATTCGTCATCAAAATCAGCAAGTCCCTCAGTAATTTTTGTTTTTGCCTCTTCTAAAAAATCTTCGAAATTCTCTTCTAAACCATTTTCTTCTTTTTGCTCTTGGGTTTTTAAAATATATTTAACCACTTTTTTAATATCTTGAGAATATACAATGGGCGATTGAAATCTTCGGGGCTTACTAAATGAAGACGATAGAAAAAGCATATCTCCCCTACCCAAAAGCTTCTCAGCCCCTGCCATATCTAAAATTGTTCTTGAATCTACTTGTGAAGAAGCTTGGAAGGCAATTCTGGATGTAATATTGGCTTTAATAAGACCGGTAAGAACCTCAACAGACGGCCTTTGGGTAGCAAGAACAAGGTGAATACCCACCGCCCGCGCCATTTGGGCAAGCCTAACAATACCCGCTTCCACCTCCCTACCCTTTGCTGCCATAATATCAGCCATTTCATCAATTATTAAAACGATAAGGGAAAGTTTATCTTTTCCTTTTTGAATTTGAAACTGATTAAAATCTTCAATATTACGAACTTTCGCTTTTTGCAGAGTATGAAATCTTTTATCCATCTCTCCTATCAACCATTTAAGAACCGGGGTTACTTCTTTATAATCCACAATTACTTTTGCCAAAAGATGGGGAATATCTTCATAATTTGAAAACTCTACTCTTTTGGGATCAATTAAAATAAAACGAAGTTGGTCTGGAGAGTGTTTATATAAGAAACTAAGAATCATTGAATTCAAAAAAACCGTCTTACCAGAACCTGTAGACCCAGCGATTAAAAGATGGGGCATCTCCATTAAAGTAGTAAAAGAAGGATCTCCATTAACATCAACCCCAAGGGGAAAAGTAAGAGGCGCGCTTGATTTAAACCCATCCTGTGAAAGTAAAAAACGCAAAGATACCTTAGCTCTTTTTTGATTTGGTACCTCTATTCCAAGTAGAGATTTCCCGGGGATGGGAGCTTCTATTCTAATTGGATGAGCAGCAAGGGCCAAAGCAAGATCATTAGATAAAATTGCAATTCGCGACAATCTAATACCCTCGGCGGGTTTTAAAGTATATTGAGTAACGGTGGGTCCCATATTAACTTCACCCATTTCTACTTCAATCCCAAAATTATGAAGGGTTCTTTTAATAATATTAGCATTGGCTCTTAGATTTCCTCCAAAAGGTTTTTCTTGGGCCTCTGTAAGAAGATCTAGGGGAAGGGTTTCGTATTTTAAATTTTTACCCCGAGACTTGGACTGAATATCTTTTGTAATTTTAATTTCTTCTTTTTTAATTTTTTGGGGCAAAATCTCTTTTATCTCAAAATCAATCTGACCTTCTTTAAATTTACTTCCTGCAAGCCTGCTTTCCCTTTTTTTAATTTTAAGGACGGGGATATCAAAAGCTATAGAAATTCCTATCAAAAATAAAGATAAAAATATTAATCCCCCACCCCACTTACCAAAAAATGAACCAAAGGGCGAAGCCAATCCATTTCCCAGGGCCCCACAAAAATCACTGCTCCCTATACCGCACAATCCAAAAAAACCTATAAAAATAAGCATTCCTCCGAACAAAGCAGGAAAATAAGGAAGAGGGTTTTCTGTCCAAAAAAATATAAAACTCAAAATTAAAAGAAAAAGAGAAAAACTAATTTTTGCTTTTCCAAAAAAAAGATCAAATACCTCGTTCAAATTATCCCCCGCCTTCCCTGCGCCTCCCAAAATCGCTATAAGACAAAAAATACCAAAACTCAAAAATATAATGCCCCAGACATTCTTTTTTGTTTCGGATTTAAGATGAAAACGAGGAATGTTCTTTTCCTCTCCGTTATTTTTTTTCTTTTTTTTGGAGGCCATAAGAGAGCAAATAAAAAAAATAAATAAATTTGGATAGTTTTTATTTTTTATATCCCATACCAGCCGGAACCAACTTACCTATAATAACATTTTCCTTCAGGCCCCTCAATTCATCTTCCCTTCCTTCTATGGCCGCCCTAATTAAAACATTGGAAGTCTCCTGAAAAGAAGCAGCAGAAAGAAAACTATCTGTTGAAAGAGATACTTTTGTAATGCCCAAAATAATATTTTTAGATTTGGCCTCTTTTTTATTTTGTTGGCGCAATTTTTTATTTTCTTCGTGGAAAAGTCTTTTTGTAACAATTTCCCCTGGTGAGAAAATAGAATCTCCGATATCTATGACCTTAGCCATAGAAAACATTTGCCTAACAATAATTTCAATATGTTTATCATTAATAGAAACACCCTCGCCGGCATATATCTTTTGGATTTCATTTAAAATATATTTTTGAGTTTTAATTTTTCCGGCAACTTTAAAGAGCTTCTTTAAATCTATAGAGCCCTCATAGATAAGATCTCCCACCCCAACCCTATCCCCTTCTTTTACTAAAAGTTCTATTGTGGAAGGAACGGTATATGTCTTTTTATTTTTTTCTGTTTTAACTGCAATTTCTATTACATTATCTTTCTGTTTTATAGATTTTACAATGCCATCCTCTTGGAAAATTTCACCCTCTCCCTTGGGAACCCTCAATTCAAAAATTTCATCAACCCTGGGAAGTCCAGAGGTAATATCACCTACCCCCGCAACCCCTCCGGTATGAAAGGTTCTCATAGTAAGTTGGGTACCCGGTTCACCAATTGATTGAGCAGCGATAATACCAACGGGTGTACCAATTTCAGCTAACATACCATAACCAAGGTCCATACCATAACATTTCTGACAAATTCCCTCCCTTAATTTACAGGTAAGGGGCGAGAAAACATGAATAGACCCTATATCGTCCTTCACCTTCTCCACTTCGTAAATAATATCCCAATTAATTAAAGAACCCTCTTTTGCTATGATTTTATTTCCAACCTTCAAATCCTTGGCTAGAATTTTACCGTAAATCTTTGAGGAAATTTCTTGTCCTGTTTCTTTAAACTCTCTCATATCAATCTCCAAACCATCTTTATCTTGACAGCTTTTCTTTTTAATAATAAGACCATGGGCAACATCAACCAATCTCCTTGTCAAATAACCTGCTTTTGAGGTTCGAAGCGCTGTGTCAGTTGTTCCTTTTCTTGCGCCGTGAGTTGAAATAAAATACTCAAGACTTGATAGTCCCTCTTGATAGCTCTTAACAACGGGTAGTTCTATAATATCTCCAGCTGGATTCATAACAAGACCTTTAAGTCCTGCCATTTGAAGAGGTTGCGCCCAAGAACCTCGCGACCCAGAATCAACAATCAAAAAAACAGAAGAGTGTTTATCTTTCAAATGAAGAGGAACAAGTTTAGCAATCTCGTCTTTTACTTTCTGCCATATTAAAATAATACTTTCTCTCTTTTCTTCTTCGGAAAGAAAACCACTTTTGTAATTATTTAAAATTTCTCCCTCTTCTTTCTTTGCTTTTTCTATAACTTCCCTTTTTTCCTCTGGAATAGACAATTCATCCAATCCCCAAGTTGTAGCTGAAATTGTAGCAAAGCGGAATCCAACTTCTTTAATTCTGTCAAGGATAGAAACGGCTAAATCTCTTCCGTATTTTTGAATAATTTCTGAAATGAGACTACTAATTTTTTTGTTGTTAAATCTTTCATTTTGAAGGGGAAAATCATCAGGTAGACATTGATTAAAAATAATCCTACCAATAGTTGTTTCAATAATTCCCTTATAACCCTTAATATTTGCAACCTTAATCAGGACCTGAAGATCCACCAACTTATTTTCATAAGCAAGTAAAGCATCTTCTGGAGAATAAAAAAATTTATTTTTACCAAGACCATCCTCTTTTTCATCCGTCAAAAAATAACATCCCATTATCATATCTTGCCTTGGTAGAGCCACTGGTTTACCAGTTGATGGCAGGAGAATCCCCCTTGTAGAAATCATTAAATTTTTAGCTTCCCATTGGGCCATTTTAGAGAAGGGTAGATGAACTGCCATTTGATCACCATCAAAATCTGCATTAAAAGCTGGGCAAACCAATGGATGAACTTGAATAGCTTCTCCCTCAATAAGTTTTGGTTTAAACGCTTGAATTGAAAGACGATGAAGTGTTGGAGCTCTATTTAAAAGTAAAAATTTGTCTTTTATCACCTCTTCCAATATTTCCCATACCTCCTCCTCACCCTCTGAAATAATTCTACTTGCCGCTCTAACATTGTGGGCTAAATTTCTTTCTAAGATTTTATTAATAATAAATGGTTTTGTAATTTCAAGAGCAAGTTTCTTGGGTATGCCTACCTCCTCAAGTTTTAAATTGGGTCCCACCACAATAACAGAACGCGCGGAATAATCAACGCGCTTCCCTAAGAGATTTTGACGGAACCTTCCAGTTTTGCCTCGCAACATATCAGTTAATGATTTTAACTCCCTCCTTGCGCCACCTTGCCTTGTGGTTACCTGGGTGCGCCTAGCAGAATTATCGAATAATGCATCAACTGCTTCTTGAAGCATTCTTTTTTCGTTTCTTTGAATAACTTCGGGTGCGCCAATTTCTATTAAATACTTTAATCTATTATTTCGATTAATTACTCTACGATAAAGATCATTAAGATCAGAAGATGCATAGCGTCCCCCATCTAATTGCACCATTGGTCTTAAATCCGGAGGAAGAACCGGAATTACCATAAAACACATCCACTCTGGTTTTGTATTGCTACGAATAAGCGACTTAACAAGTTGTAATCTTTTCTGAACATTATTTTTATCTTCCGAAGAATTTTTTTCCAATTCCCCGTTAAGGTCTTTTTCAAGTTTATTGAGGTCAATTTCCCCTAAAAGTTGCCTCACTGCTTCGGCTCCCATACCAACCTGAAAAAAATTATATCTCAAAATCAACCTTTGATATTCCACCTCGCTAAGTACTCTATATTTTTTTATGGAATTAATTTCGTTTTTAACATTAAAATATTCATTTTTGAGATTATCTTTTTGACTTTTTTCTTTAATTTTTTTTAAACGAAATTTATATTCCTTATCAAGATCATCCAATGCTTTCTTTTTCGCATCTTCGTCTATGTTGGTTATAATATACGCCATAAAATATATAACTCTTTCTATTTGTGCTTGAGAAACATTTAAAAGGAGAGCTATACGAGAGGGTATTTTGCGAAAAAACCAAATATGAACTACCGGAGTTTGAAGTTTAATATGACCCATCCTTTCTCTTCTTACAGAAGATTTGGTTACTTCCACACCACATCTATCACAGACAACGCCCTTAAATCGAATCCTCTTATATTTACCACAGTAACACTCGTAATCTTTGGTGGGACCAAATATTCTTTCACAAAAAAGACCATCCTTTTCTGGTCTTTGTGTTCGATAATTGATTGTTTCGGGCTTGGTAACTTCTCCATGAGACCATGAATGAACATCTTCGGGAGAAGCAAGTTTAATTCTTATTGATTTAAATACTTCTGTCTTTGGCATAATGTTTAATTTACAAAAATTACTCCTTTATTTCTTATTAATTCCCTTTAATTCTAAATTAAGTCCAAGAGATTTAAGCTCTGAAACTAAGATATTAAAAGAAGAAGGAATATTTGGACTTTCAATATCTTTACCTTTAACAATTGACTCGTAAGCAGCCGCCCTACCCGGAACATCGTCCGATTTAATAGTAAGCATCTCTTGAAGCGTATGCGCAGCCCCGTAACCTTCTAAAGCCCAAACCTCCATTTCTCCAAATCTTTGACCGCCAAATTGAGCCTTGCCCCCAAGTGGTTGCTGAGTAATTAGAGAATATGGACCAATTGACCTCATATGAATTTTATCCTCTACCATATGGATTAATTTCAACATATACATATAACCAACTGCGATTTTTTCTTTAAATGGCTCACCGCTTCTTCCATCAAAAAGAACAACCCTACCATTTTCTGGTAGACCAGCTTTTTTTAATTCATTTCTTATGTCTTCTTCGGTCGCGCCATCAAATGGAGGGGTAATCGCCTGATAATTTAATTTTTTTGCCGCCAAGCCCAACGCTGCTTCAAAAACCTGGCCGACATTCATTCTGGAAGCAATAGATATAGGATTTAGGATAATATCAACAACTGCTCCGTCTTCCATAAATGGCATTTCTTCTTCGGGGAGAATCTTAGCAATAATTCCTTTGTTTCCATGGCGACCGGCAAGTTTATCTCCCACCGAAATACGACGCGTATGAGCTACTTCTACCTGAATACGTTTGATTATTCCCGGTTCGAGTTTGGCTCCCTCTTCTCTTGAAAAAATTTTTACGGAAATAACCTTGCCTCTTTTACCATGTGGCAACCTCAATGAGGTATCTTTTATTTCTTTAGCTTTTTCGCCAAAAATCTTTCTCAAAAGTATCTCTTCGGGAGAAAATTCTTCTTCCCCCTTGGGTGAAATTTTCCCTACTAAAATATCATCTGGTCCAACTTCAGCACCCACCCTAATAATACCATCTTCGTCTAAATCCTTAAGTTTTGCCTCTGAAACGTTGGGAATATCTGAAGTTGTCATCTCTGGCCCCAATTTGGTATCTCGTACATCGCAAGTAAAATCTTCAATATGAACAGAACTAAAAATATCTTCCTTTAAAAGTCTCTCCGAGATAATTATTGCATCTTCATAATTCCACCCCTCAAATGACATAAATGCAGCAAGAAGGTTTTTACCCAAAGCCAATTCACCATCAAAAATACATCCCCCATCTGCAAGAAGTTCTCCTTTTTTAATCACTTGTCCCACATTTACCTTAGGTTTTTGATGAATACAAGTATATTGGTTTGATCTAATAAAGTTATAAAGGGAATATTTAATTTTACCACCATCTTTTGTTTGTATTGTAATATGTGACGCATCAACCTCTATAACCCTTCCCCCCTCTTCTGCTTGAAGAAGTTGTTTAGAATCCTCGGCTATCTTCTTTTCATATCCAGTAGCCACCAATGGAATCTCTGGCCTCAAACAGGGAACTGCCTGTCGTTGCATATTAGAACCCATTAGAGCCCGGTTAGCGTCATCATGTTCAAGAAAGGGTATCAAACTTGAAGCAATGCTTAAAATTTGTTGGCAAGAAACATCAATAAATTCCACCTTTTTTGACTCGATAATCCCCGGTTCTCCTTTTATTCTGGCCTCAACCAAATCGTCAATTATAAAATTTTTATCGTTTATCTCCACTGTAGCTGGAGCAATAATATGCCTTTCCTCTTCAATTGCGTTTAAATAACAAATTTCATTGGTAATTTTGCACGCTTTTACTTTGAAATAGGGTGTTTCTAAAAAACCCAAATCATTGATTCTAGAAAAAATAGACATATGGGTTACGAGACCCACATTTTGGCCCTCAGGCGTCTGGATTGGACAAATTCTCCCGTAATGACTTGATTGAACATCTCTTACTTCAAATCCCGCCCTTTTCCTCGCTAGCCCCCCGGGCCCCATAGCAGACAATCTCCTCTTATGTTCGATTTCAGCCAAGGGATTCTCATTATCCATAAATTGAGAAAGTTGCCCTTGGGTAAAAAATTCATTAACTGCACTAACTAATGGACGCGGATTAATAATGCTTTTGGGTTCAATTTCTTCCATTTTTAATATAGACATCCTATCTCGGGCAATTCTTGCAATCCTCATCATCGCCCTCCGAAAAACTGTCTTTAAGAGTTCATTTATAGGTCTCACCCTCCTATTGCCCAAGTGATCAATATTATCAGGCAAGCTCCCCGGCGTTTTTTGAAGTCTTATAATTTCTTTTATAGTGGCAATGATATCGGGTAATTTGAGAAATTGTCCCATTTTTTCTAATTCGGGATTGATTTGGTTTAATCTTTGGCCGATTCTCCATCTCCCCACCCCTGAAAGATTGTATCGGTGACGATTAAAAAATAGATTTTCTAAGTATTCCTTGGCGTTATCTAGTGTAGCAAGATCGCCCGGTCTTTGAGATTTGTAAATTTCGATTATTGCCTCATCTTTTGTTTTTGTATGGTCTCTCTTAATTGTCTCTTTAATAATATTCACATCCATATCCCTCACATCTTCAAAAAATGTATCCAATATTATATTATTATCCTCCATCCCAAAAAATCTTAAAACCATTGTAGCTGGAACCCTTCTTTTTTTATCTATTTTAGCCCATAAACTCAAATCTTTTGACATCTCGAATTCAAGCCAACATCCATGATCGGGAATAATCCTTGCGCCAAAATAATTTTGTCCAAAATAAGAAACAGCACTAAAAAATACTCCTGGTGCCCTAATAATCTGGGGAACCACAATCCTTTCTACTCCATTTAAAATAAAACTTCCCCTCTTAGTCATAAGGGGGAAGTCACAAAAAAAGATATCAGCTGACTTTTCTTGACGAAGATCCTTAATAATTAGTTTTGTTTTTATAAA
>Ga0172362_10003131_pt1 | contig 14281 bp, 26 predicted proteins | sample LakKivs1_kivu2a2_FD_114534 | JGI IMG/M metagenome (GOLD analysis project Ga0172362, IMG submission 114534) | Sediment microbial communities from Lake Kivu, Rwanda - Sediment s1_kivu2a2 | ecosystem: Environmental > Aquatic > Freshwater > Lake > Sediment | place: Rwanda: Western Province, Lake...
AGGGGTGTTCTCCCATTGGTCTTTTTTTGTGAGGGCATCAAACCGTCGTTGATCAAGCTCCACTGCCACAATATCTGGTTTATAGGTCTCAATCGCAGTACGGACTTCGTTCACACTGTCCTGAGAAATATGGGCTGTGCCAATGAGAACAATATTATCACTAATTTTTACTTCCACGTTCTCTCCTTTGCACGCTGAGTAACAGAACGGCCTACAAAAAACCTTTTAAATTTCTGCTTCGAAATCCTCAACCGTTGCTGTGAACTCTTCATCAGCTTTAATCTTCCCTTGTTCTTTGAGGATCTCACGGGTGAGCAGCCAGTAAATGAGAGCAAGCGCGCGTCGTCCCTTGTTATTCGTCGGGACCACATAATCAATGAACTTCGTCTCATTGTTCGTGTCACAGAGCGCAATGACCGGTATGCCGATATTACATGCTTCATGTAACGCTTGAACGTCTGCGAGCGGGTCAGTGAGTAAAATGATTTCAGGTTCGAAAAAGTTCTTCGCATTCGGGTTGGTGAGCGTCCCTGGGCGGAATCTGCCTTCCAGGACTTGAATACCGGTGAATTCACCGAGTTTCTTCACTGGTTTCTGGCCATACTGACGGACCGAGACGACCAGTCCTTTCGAAGGATCAAACTTTGAGAGAAACTTCGCGGCAAGTTTAATCCGCTCATCGGTTTTTTTCACATCAATGATGTACAACCCATCGTTACGAACCTTGTAGATAAACTCTTTAATATCAGCGGTTTTCTGTCTGGTTCCAATGTGAACACCAGAGGTCATGTAGATTTCTTCGGTCACCATCATCGAGTTTTCTGTGACTTGTTTTTCGGTTTCCTCTGCCATACTTGTTCCTTCTTTATGCTTTCTTTTCCTTACGTTTCACCGAGATTGGGATAGCTCCTTCATCGTACTCGAGCATCGCGATTTCCACAGGGTCAATCGTTTCTTTGGGAATGACTGCTAGCACGGTAGGTGCTCCCATGGAGATTTGCAACGCACGTGCACCAATGATTCGAGCTTTTTCAAAGCGGGTGTATTCCAACGCTCTTCCTCCAGATGTCCGGATAGGTAGAAGCCCAAATAACAGAAACATTTAAAAAGGTTGCCCTCAAAAACACTGTTTTGAGGGTATTGTAAGTTGTATCTGGGAAGCGGCGAGAACTGTGTCGCTATTTTACCTCGTCCAGGGGATCGACGAAATCGGTTGACCGCGTCGTGAACTCGTCGTCCAAGGCGAGCTGCATGTCCACGATGATATCGCGGAGCAGGCGGTCGATGCGGTTGTTTTCGAATTCTTTGACCCCATCAATGTCCGAGTATATCTTTCCTAGATAATTTTCCTCATTGCGATGAATTTCGATGTTATAGAGGATTTCCTCCATCGTTAGCACCCTCTCTTCGGGAACAATAAAAAGGAATATATATAATAATCTTTTGGAATATTTCGCCTGTTTACAGCATCCGTGTAATCAACGCGTTGATTTCCTTTTTACGGTATCCGAGTGTACCACCTTTTGCAAACGTGCGTTTTATCGTCCCGTATCCCTGTTTTGGTGGGTTTAAACGGAACAATGGTTTTACATCAGGAAGTTCCTTGTAGGTGATGGAATTGTCGAGTATTGCTGCAGAGAGTTTTTCGATACTTTCGTAGGATGTCGATGCCTTGAGATACTCAACATTCACTGGTTTATCACCGGACAGCATTCCTCGCTTGGTGATGAGTTTCGTCAGCGTTTCTTTGTCGATTTCACCCCAAGTGACATAGTCTTTAATGATTTGTATCATGCCTTTGTATACATCGTTTTCTTCCAATAACACACAATGATTCACTCGTGTTAAACGAAGTAATTGTAAGGTTCTTTTTATGTTTGGTTTGACATTGACTGTGCCTCTGACTCGTACGACTGCATAGACCATGGTCTTATCCCTCCGTGGGTGGCGCTGGTGGTGCTGCCACTGGTTCTTTAACTGGTGGCAATCCCATGTTTCCTTGGATGATGCCGAGTTTATGAACCTCAGCTTGTGATACACGTGTCTCCGCGTTTTTCATGAGTGCGTCAAACGAGGATTTCGCGTAGTTCACAATGGTTTTTGTTTTCCCTTCGGTGAACGCCCAACAATCTTTCACGCCTGCAAGACGAAGGATTTTCTTAGCAACTTCTCCAGTTGCAAGGCCAATGCCTCGCGGTGCTGGTTTAAAGGTGACTTCGACAGACGCGCTTTTCCCTGTGACTGCAAACGGAATCGTATGAGGCGTGCCACAACCGCACTGCCAGGACCCGCAGCCACGGCGGATCTCAATCATGTTGAGTTTCGCGTTGTCAATGGCGCGTTTAATACTGGTGCCGACCTCTTTTCCCTTAGCTTGTCCTAGCCCGATGAAACCGTCTTTGTTGCCCACAGCAACGGTGATCACGAACTTCACCCGTCGCCCTGAGTCGGTCATGCGCTGCACCATTTTCACATCGATAACCTCATCTTCAACATCAGGAAGCAGCAAGTCAACGATCTCTGGCTCACGTAAGGGTAACCCTGATTTCAATGCGTCACTCATGGTTTTTATCTCAGCGTTCTTCACCATTCTTCCTAGTCGTGTTTTTGGAACCCATTCGACCGCGGTACGTCCCTCGTCAAACATCGGTCGTCGTCCGCCACCGCCACGTTCTCGTGCCATTATTTGCCTCCTATAATCTTATTTTTGATTTCCCCTACATGGGGTTTGATCTCTTTGTTAAGATGGGCTCCCATGAGTCGATCCTCCGAGGGAACCATGGATTCATCAAACGGACAGGCAATACCGGTTTCCACGACACCTTTCGCACTCGCGAACAGTTTGCTGCCTGGGGTTGGTGGTCTGCGGCCAATATCAAGGATACCTTCCTCGACGCCTTTGTCTTTTGCTCGCTTCCCGGCAAGAATCCCAGTCAAGTAGGCTGCTGGGGTGCTGGCAATCGAGTATTTCCATGCGTAGTCTTTCACCAGTTCATTGGAAATCGCTGAGGCGATAATCTTGTCTCCCTCTGGACTGTATTCGATAAACTGCACGCGGATCGCTTTCAATGAGGGTCGTACGACGATACGTGCTTTTTTCGATCGAAGCAGTTTCAGTCGTTTCCGATAATCGGTTCGTCCCTTACGATGCCGGCGTGGTTGGACGTGATAGCGTGGTCCTGTCTTCATTCTTTTGCCTCCTTAATGATGTTATCAGCAAGTAAATGGGATTTCAGGTGTGCTTTACTGCGGAAGACACCACCTTTTGCTTTTTGATAGTACATGCGGTAGGTATGTGCGTCAATGGTTTTTTCATCACGGAGCTGACGAAGGTACGTTCGCAGAGGCCGAATCGTCCGTATCCATTGTTCTTTGCGTGGCAACCGCGCGTGTTTTGTTCCTTTTCGCGATCCGTGACCACGCCTGCGACCTTTCTCCCGTTGCTCGGTGCGGTATTTCTTCCGTGCATTCGATATCCCCTGTTTTTGTTTACTGGTGATGGCGCCCCCGTTGATGAGAACGTTGATATCACCACGGGTGACTGCTTTGGCAATCTCCTCTGAGCGGTCTGGGTCCATCCAGACACGGTTTGTTCCGCAGTGGAGAATTGATGCAGCCATGCGTCGTTGGTTTCGTAAATCAGTCATAGTTATGACCTCTTCATGTTCAGTATTCGAATATCTAACTCAGATGCTCTCTTTGCTATCTCGAGTCGTTTCTTGGTTCCCACGGTTCCACCGATGCGAACCGCTTGTTTCTTCGGGTCAATCTTTTCCAGTTCTTTCACGGTGTGAATCATGACTTCTTGGAACCCGGAGGAATGCAACCCCCGTACCATTTTTGGTGCGCTGAATCCCACGCGGACTTTGCTGGGTCGATAGCCTAGATTAATCCGTAGTTTTGAGGTGTACCCGGTTGGGCGTCGCCAGTTCTTCGGGATACGTTTGTATCTGAATCCTTCGTCCCGGAGGAAGTATGGTGTTCGTCGTTTAATCTGCCGTCTGATTGCGAGTTGCTCTCGTTGTTTATCGGTGAGCTGTGGTTTTATCTTTGCTTTGTACTCACCTTTTTTCTCTTCGATGATCTCGACTGGTTCTTCGGTTTTTTCCTTGGTCTCTGGTTCTTCTTTCTTTTTGTCAGCTGGCTGCTTTTTCTCTTTGGTTTCCTTTGCTTTTTTCACTGATTTTTCTTTCTTTTCTTTCATCTGAGCGATGATTTCACGGGCGTTTTTCTCTGAAATGCCTTTGACTTTGGTGAGACTTTTTACGGTCGCTTTCTTGAGTTTTTCCATCGAGTCGAACCCGTTGTCATAGAGGAGTTTTGCTTTTGTTTTTCCTACTCCTTTCAATGCTTCGAATTCTTTGAGTACCGCTTCTTTTGTCATGGACTTCATCCTCTCTTCACGATATAACAGCCGTCTTGGAACACCCGGATATCCCTGTTTTTCACCTTGGTTGCTCGCTCGATGTTTGCTGCGGTCTGCCCAACGTTTTCTTTATCAATTCCTGTGATCGTAATGCTTTCTGCTTTCACTTCGACTTTCACGTTTTCTAAAATCTCTGCTTTCCGGGGGTATCGTTCTCCGAGAAAATTTGAAATGAGTACGTGATTACCTTCAACAGTGGTTTTAATTGGGAAATGAGAGAACACGGTTTTCATCTTACATTCGTACCCCTGGGTAACTCCCTTCATCATGTTTCGTAGTAAGGCTTTGTAGGTGCCGAGCAGCGCTTTTTCTTTTCGTTTGGCTGTCCCAGCGCAAAGAATTTCAATGGTACTATCTTTGAGCGTTAGCGTGACACGTGGATGTGACAACTCTTTGGAAACGGTTCCTTTTGAGCCTTTCACCTGGACTGTTTTTCCTTGAATCGTCACCTGAACTCCTTCAGGGATTTTCACGATTTCTTTCATATCAATGATCTTCACCATAGTTTGTCACCTAGTACACATACGCGAGAAGTTTTCCTCCGATGCCTCGTTTTCGTGCTTCGTCATGAGAAAGAATTCCTTCGGTGGTTGTGAGAATCAGCAGTCCGAAATCACGGGCAGGAAGGTATCGAGCCTCCCATTTGTCCATGTCTTCGCGTTTCACAGGGTAGCGTGGTTTAATGACACCGCAGTTGTTGATGGAACCGGTGAGTTCTACTTCGTAGATCCCTGCTTTTCCGTCATCAACGTACTCGAAATTCCCAAGGTATCCTTTCTCTTTCAGCAGGCCTAAGACACCACCAATCAGCTTGGAGGACGGGCGGATCACACATTTGTGTATCCCACGGCCTTCCGCGTTTTTAATGATGGATAATGCATCTGCCAATGGATCGTTTAACATGCGTTTCTCACTCCTTAATCGTATTTCTTAAACCCGATTTCTTCTGCTTTATCTCGGAAGCACTGTCGACAGACATGAAGACCGTAACGTCGTATGATACCGCGCTTTCGACCGCAGAGTTCGCAGCCGACCCTTCGCCCGTAGACTTTTTTCCGTTCCTTTATCTTCATTCGACAACCTCCGCGTTAAAGGTTTTTTTAATGAACTCGATGGTCTCTTCTTTGCTCACTTGATGGGACTGATGAATCGGACGTCGGTCGATCCTACGGTGTTTAATCCGATAGCCTGGCCGTTCGATCGTGACACTTATGTCCATTCCGAAAATACCGATGTTCGGATCGTACTTCTGCCCTTCAAAGAGCGTGTGATCAGGGACACCAAAGGAGAAATTCCCTTGGTCATCAAAGGAATACGCTGCGATCCTGTTCTCTCGGATCTTTAGTGCACTTGCTAGGAAGGTTGCTGCCGCTTTCTTTCGAAGGGTGACTTTGCAGCCGAGCGGCATGAGCTTACGAATAGCCCAGTCCTTGTTCGTGGTCTTTGAAATCGTCTGCACCGGTTTTTGTTTGGTGACGCCTTCAAGTACGGTCTCTGCTTTCTTGAGTTTCTCTCCTGCTTCACCGACACCAATGTTCACAGTCACTTTTGCGATCCGTGGCTCCGCTTTTATTTTCTCTTGTGGAGCTGTTTTTTTCTTCGCTGTCTTTTTCTGTGCGCTCATTGTATCGTCACCTCAGGAAGCGTGATCACCGGTTTGGTTTTCCCAATGGGGAACACATGGTCAGCGATCGTTGAGAATTCTTTGTCACTTTTCAGAATCGTAAGATTTGGTTTTGAGGAAGCAACGAGTTGGAGCTCTTCGATGTTAGCAACTTCTCCGATGTGGCTTCCTCCGATAATCATGGCAACAGTCCCTTTTTCGAACTTGTAGACCTCACTTATTTTTTTATCAGCAAAGTTTATTTTCAGAACGTCCCCGGTTTTATAGGTATCTTTGTCAACCAAGGTGTTTCTGCCATCATGGAGGTTCAATTGTATCTTTTTTCCTCGGAGAATCGTTTTATTTTGAATCCGATGAAGCTTCCAGGTCGCATCGATGTCTTGGATGGGGACAAGGACGAGTTTTCCTCGCCGGTCAAAGAGGATACGGTAGTGTTTCTTCATTGCTGGAATAGAGACAACGTCCATGAGTCCGCAGGGGAACTTGTATTCCTTGCGTTTCACACCATCCACCAGGATATTACCTGCGGAGATGATGCGTTTTGCTTCATGGTAGCTGTCACAGAGCCCGAGGTAATCACGGATGACTAGACCGAGTGGTAATGCTTTTTCGAAGGGATGTGGACCAGGCGAGGATCGTATGGTCAATTTACTTTCTTTCCGATGGATCTTCATGGTTCGCGGTGCCGCGAGCCTTTTGAGATGTTTGCTCATGCTTCACCTTCTTGTTTCTTTTTTGGTGTTTTGGCGGCAGGTTTTTTCTTGGGGGCTTCCTCTTTTTTCTCTGGTTCCGGTTCGGTTGCCGGTTGCTTCTCTGGTTCTTTCGGAGCTGCTGGTTCAGTTGGTTCTTTGGGTTCCTCAGTTTCTGCTGGAAGTTCTTCCTCGGCTTTTTCTGCTGCTTTTGCTTTCTCTTCTTCCTCTTTCTTCCTACGTTCTTCTTCAGCGAGCCGTTGCTCTTCTTCTTTGATTTGGTCTTCTGCTTCTTTCTCGATTTCTTTCTTCGTGGTTTCAGAAAGTCCTTTTTCAAGTTTCTTGCGTCGCCATTTATCAGTTAAATTCAATTTTGTAATCAGTAACGTACTAGGATGCAGTGGCTTAGCGAGTTTCTTTCCATCTGCTTTGGTAATCGTGATGCCTTCCACTTCCACGGTCTGGTCTTTCACATGCACAGCTGCAATTTTTTCTTCATGACCACGGAAGCTTCCTCTCATGACCTTCACCGTGTCTCCTTTAATCACCGGGATACTGCGTCGATCGTATTTTAACAACAGATTTTCTGCAAGATGCGAGGCAACCCACTTTCGTTTCTTGTGAAGGGGTGCGTTGTACAACCGTTTGCGTTGTTTTCTAGGGTGTATTGATGTCATGCTTCTTTCCTCAGACGATAATAGATGCCAAGGAGGCAATCTTTGGCCACCGTTCAGCGGCTTCTACAGCAACAGGTCCTTTAATCATGGTCCCTTTCGTTTCTCCAGTATCAGTGACGAGCACCGCTGCGTTATCCTCAAACTGTACCATGATGCCATCCGGTCGTCGAAACGGGCGAGCCTGGCGAACAATCACTGCTTTGAGGACCTGCCGTTTCATCTCCGTTGCTCCTTTCTTCACCGTGACAATCACGAGATCACCAACACCAGCGGTGGGCGTGCGTCGGTGAACCCCTTTTATTTTTGGTGTCATCATGATTTGAACAACCTTTGCACCGGTATTGTCAATACAATTCAGACGGGCGCCAATGGGGAGCCCTCTCATCATTCTGCCTGCGATTCCTTTCATAGCCTGTCACCATTAGATTTTTTCAACAGTCACAAAAGAGACGGTCTTGCTTAACGGTCTGCACTCTGCAATACGTACCTGATCACCAACGGTGATGCCAAGGCACGGTGGACAGTGTGCGCTGTACTTCGACGTTCTCTTCTCGTACCGTTCATATTTCTTCACATAATGCATGAATTCTCGCTGCACCGCGACCGTGTTCTGCCGTTTCACTGAAACGACGATACCGGTCAGGACCTGTCCTCGGACGGATAACGACCCGTGGAAGGGACAGTACTGGTCCTTGCAGCTTTCGCTCGGTGCTTTGATATTAAGCCCAATGTCTCGTGCTTTATTTTTTTCTGCCACGATGTTCACCTATTTTTTTTGATTCTATCTTCTGGTCTATTGACCAAACGTTTTCCTTCGATGATGGTTTTTTTTCCATGATAGTCAACGGCAAAGGTTGCGGTTGACTTTGCGATTCGTTTTTCTGATGCATCGAGTTTGATGAGGAAGGTGTGTTTTGTTTCATCGATGATGATGCCAGAGCGGTCGATCCACGTCGGGTCGGTACACTTGGTAATGGTTACCTTCCTACCGATGAGTTCATCTTTCACGATATCGTGAGTTTCCATAGGACCTCGCTGCAGAGGCGTTCGTCACGCTCTGCTTGGTTTAGAGGACTTCGACGATGAAACCCAACTTTTCCAACGCTTCTTTTACCTTTATTCTGTGGTCCCCCTGCAGTTCGATTTTGCCTGATTTGATGGTTCCGCCACAGGCGCAGATCGATTTCAGGTTGCTGATCAGTGCCGCAAGATCTAGGTCATGGGGATTCAGACCGTCGACGACTGTCATTGTCTTCCCATACCGTCGCTTGTCAACAGCAATCGTAATGTTTTGCTGTTCCCGAGCGATATCTTCACAGACACAGATTTCCTTCGGTAGACCACATTTTGAGCATATTTCACTCATTTAGTTTCTCCTTCCTCCTTCATGATCGTAAGAATCCGCGCGATGGACTGCCGTATTTGCCTGATTTTCCCAGGAGACGGCGAGGATCCACCCATCGCAGACACTCCACGTTCATGCATGAGTTCTTCTTTTAACTCCTTCAGTTTCGTTACTCGTTCTTCAGGGGTTAAATCACGAATTTCTTTAGCCTTCAGTGCCATGTTGTTCACTACCCTCTTCGAGTAATTTACGGATGTTTTTCACAATCAGCTCAGCGGTCTTTTGACCGATACCATCGATCGCCATCATGTCATCGAGGTTCATTGCATATAACTCTTCGAGTGAGGTGATCTTTGCTTTCTCTAGTTTCTTGAGGACTGCTGGTCCGATACCAGGTATCTTCGTAATGAGTTTAATGTCTGTTTTCGTCTCCGGTTTCGGCTCAACTTTTCCTGCTTCTTTGGTTTCTCGTGGTTTCAGAACCGGTTCTGCTGGTTTTTCTTCGAGCTTGAATTTCATCTCATCGGGAAGTTTTGCATCTCGTCTCATGATTCTGACTTTCACACCAAGCACGCCTGGTTTGAGTTTTGCAACCGCAAAGCCGTTATCCATCACGAGTTTTGCTGTTTCTCCACAGTATTTCACATGCCCTTCCGTGAATTTTTCTGTTCGATGTCGCTCTCCTGTTAATTTCCCTGAAATAATAATTTGGCATCCTTTCGCACCGGATTGCATAATCCGTCGTACGGTTGAGTGCCCTGCGCGTCGGAAATGCCATCCACGCTCGAGTGCTTCGGCGAGTTTCTCTGCCATGATCTGTGCGTTGAGTGATGCGCTTGACCCTGCTTCTTGGATTTCAATCTGAGGGTTATCAACGTTGAATTTCGTGCGAATAGAATCAGTGAGTTCCTTAATTTTTATCCCGCTTTTCCCAATTACCATACCAGGTCGTTCGACGAGGATGTTCACCCTCGTCCCGATCGGGGTACGCTGAATGTTCATACCGCCGAACCCGGCGCCTTCGATTTCAGCAAGCAGGAATTTTTTAATCATCGCTCTCTTCGCATTCTCTCTTACAAACTTGCGTTCATTGGCCATTATTCAACCTCTTCGAGAATTATTTCAACATCAGTCGTCATCTCATTTTTGTCGGTACCCCGGCCATGTGCTCGTGGCATCATACCCTGGATCGTACGGCCTTGATAAGTGCAGATGTGAACGATTTTCATGTTCTCGGTGTCGAAACCTTTGTACTCAGCATTGTTCTCCGCGTTCTCCAAGATTTTAAGCATGTACTGTGCTGCTTTCTGCGGGAAACTTGATGGTCCAGTGCCTCGCTGGTGCTTCACTTTTCGCTTATGATACACCGCAGGAACTGGCTGCTTAAGCGCAGCAACCTTTTCAAGATACTTCTTTGCTTTTGGGAGATCCATTCCACGGAGTGCTCGCGCGATGTTCATTGAATCTTTCGGTGAGCAGTGCAGCTCGTACCCATAGGCTCGTGCGCTTTTTTCTGAGTCTCGTTCCGTCGTATATTTCGGCATAGGTCATCACTTCAAAGGCATGAATTTCGAACTTCTGGTAGCTCCAACACCAGGTCCGGTATGTTTCACATGTTTTCGCGTCAACGCAAACTCGCCGAGATAATGTCCGATCATCTGCGGTTGAATGCTGATACGCTCGAACTCTTTACCGTTATGAATAAGGATACTGTGACCGACGAATTCAGGAAGGATAATCATACTGCGGCAATGGGTTTTAATGACGTCACCGTGTTTCGCCTTCTTGACATCCTGCCAAAGCTTGTTCTGCTCAGCAGTGAGTCCTCGTTTCAAGGACCGTCGGATACGTGAGGTGAGCAAGGGAAGTAGCTCTTCTAAGGAAAGTTTCTGCAGTTCTTCGAGCGATTTTCCTTGGTAGCGGAACTCTTTCTTTTTTATCTCTACCTTCTTCCGATCTTTTTTCCGCCTGCTTTTTGCTGACGAACCAAACTCTTGCGCCATAGCACTTACCTTCTCCCGGATCTTCGGGCAGCGATATTACCGACTTTTCTACCTGGAGGTGCACCACGGGAGACGCTGGAAGGTTTACCCACATGCTGGTGACTGCCACCACCGTGAGGGTGATCCACCGGGTTCATTGCAACTCCTCGGACAATCGGATATTGCCGTCCCTTGTTTCTTCGTGTAAAGTATTTCTTCCCTGCTTTCATGAACGGTTTGTCTTTCCGTCCACCACCAGCAGGAACGCCAACGGTTACCCGACACATGGAATCAATCGATTTGAATTTCCCCGAAGGGAGTCGAATCGTGGTCTTTCGTTGGTCATGAGCAACAATGAAGGCGTTGCTTCCCCCAGCGCGGACGAGTTTTCCGCCGTCCCCAGGGGTGACTTCAATGTTGTAAATCGGATACCCTTCGGGTACGAGCCCGATAGGGAGAATATTACCAATTTCGCAGTCTGCTTTACTGTCGCTGAACTTAACCGTGTTACCGACCTCAGTTCCTTCGGTGGCGAGAATCAGCATTTTTTTCTTGTTTTCAAGTTCGATACGAGCAAGCGGAGAGCTTCGCCCAGGATCATGAAGCAGTTCGATGACCTTTCCGTTGAAATTCCGTTCGTTGCTGTATTTGATATCTCCACGGAATTTATGTGAAGGGATATTGAAACGTCCTCGCCATCGGCCTCGTCGTTGTTGGATGAGATTCTTTCCCATAGGTCACCTCTTTAGAAGACTCCTATGCGCATGCCGATGTCCTCAGCTTTGTACTCAGGCATGAAGACCACGGTTGCGTGTTTACCAATCTTACTAATCCGTGTGTTCACGGTTTTGACTTTCACATCAAACATTTTTTCCACCGCGTTTTTTATCTGTGTTTTCTTCGCGGTTCGTTTCACAATGAACTCTAAAGCATTGTTCTTTTCCATGTGTCCCATAGTTTTTTCAGTCACATACGGGAATAACACAATGGTATATGGATCAAGGGTCATTACTTTGCACCCCCTAGTTTGGTGAGTGCAGAACGAGTAATAACCGTGAGTCTACCTGCGACACCACCTGGTGCGAGATGCTCGATGTTCAGATGTTGAGGTACGGTGATATCGACACCGCTGAGATTACTCGAACTTTTTAGCATCCCTTTCGTAGAGACTATAAGAAGTGATTTTGGGGTCCGATATTTTCTACCCCGCCTTTTTCCTTTCCCAGCACGGATATGGGTGCCGTTCATGGAGCGAATGACGTCATCGTACACCCCGATTTTCTCGAGAGCCTCGATGACTTCTTTTGTTTTCTTCAGTTTCTCAAACTCATCATCAATTATTACTGGTAGGGTGACGTTTTCACCGAACGCATGACCTCGTTGGGAGACAATGGTTTTATCTGCGGTTGCCGCAATAGCGGAGTTACGGGCCATCTTGTTTTCTTTTTTGTTCATTTTTTCTTTCCAGTCCCTGATTGCTTTGGGGGGATGCGCGCGTCGTCCGCCGACGACGTTCGGGGCAAGTCGTGCTGCTTGTCCTTGGGTTAAACGTGGTACCCGTGACATTCCTCGTCCTTTTCCGACGGAGGCGACCGCATGGCTTTTTCCTGCTTGTGGGTCTGATCCGTACGGTTGACGAAGGTTGGATTGAATGACTTCAAAGGATTTCTTGATGATGTCGGGACGATAGGGTGTGTGGAAGACTTTTGGTAAATCGATTTTTTCTTTCACGGTTCCATCAGTCCCGTACACATTGACTTTGGTCATGATTATACACCTTGCTTACTGGTTGTTGAGATATACGTGATCTCTGGTTTTTGGACTTTCACACCACGCTGGTATCTGACTGCGTCTCTCATCCCAATCAAGCGTTTCGCTGGTCCAGGAATCGAACCATGGATGAGAATGTAGGAGTTGCGTATCACACCGTAGTGGGGGAACCCGCCTGACGGCGTGATTTCTTCACCGTTCTCCCCGATTTTCAGGACACGTTTGTTGTACTCGGTTCGCTTCGCGTATCCGAGTTGTCCTGCTTGGGGAACGGTTGCTTGCACCCAGCTTGGATGCCAGGAACCAGCAGTTCCAATGAGCCTGCGGTGTTTGGAGTTCTTGTGGAATAGTAATTTCACATGATGACGCTTAATCGTACCTTGCCATCCTTTTCCTTTGGAGATCGCAATGGTGTCAAGCATGTCTCCTTCTTTGATCACATCATGAATCTTGAGTTCTTTTCCTAGGATTTCTTGTGCGTATTTTATCTGGTTTTCAAGGCCGCCACCGCTGATTCGTACTTCACTGATTTCAGGGTTTTTCTTTGGGATACCGGTCACAAGTTTCGGTTGGGTGTAGATGATGGCGCGTAGTTCTTCAGCTTCTTTGGTGAAGTCCCAGTTCTTTTTCTTCTGGTTTTTCACAAGTGGAATGCGTCGTGATAGTTCTGGGTCAAGTTTTTCTGCCCAGAGTTCACCAACGCATTGTAAACCGTACATGTTCCGTTGGTAGGCACGGATCGCTGCGACTTTTATCGGCGGTGTTTCCACGACAGTCACCGGCATTTTCACTTCTCTGCCTGAGGTGGTTGACGTGGGTCGATAGTCGACGATGAACGCATGCGTCATTCCCGCTTTATAGCCGAAGAATGCCTGCAGCTTCGGTTTGTCGCCGCCTTCTGGCCAGCTTTTGAAATGTGGTGTTTGTTGTTGTGCTCGCTTCCGTGGCCAATAACCATGGGAGCCTCGTTTTGGATGGTGGATATTTGGCATACTTTATCCTCTGTACGCTTCTGTTTGGTAACGATGTTGTGTTGTATCTTCACCGTGACATTTCCAAAACAGTCGAAAATCAACGTGACTGTTTGTTGCCGGGATTCTCGAGGAATTGCCCGATCATGTCTGGTAAAGACAAGGAAGTAAGGCATAAAGGAAATGGTATATAAAGCTTCCCAGCAATAGAAAAGGCGTCTTCATAAAAGAAAATGGTTGAGTGTAATAATATATAATATAAGGCGAATGAAATCCTTATTTTATTCTTTTTTCATCATTTTTTTGAAGTGTTGTATTTGCATGATAGCGATGTTTTGTTTGATACGTTCCTATCAAATATGCTTCAGGAATTTTAAAAAACACAACATATTTAATCTCTCCTCTGATACTCTTGTTTGAAGGTGAGTTTTTATGAATACTCCAATGGAACAGTTCGGAGAGAATGCAGGAAAGGTTTGGCAAGCGCTTCATAGTCATGGTCCACTGTCTGAAACAAAATTAATCAATTTCACGTTCCTCAATGACTATCAGTTGTATACCGCTATAGGATGGCTTGCTAGGGAAAACAAGATCTGTAAGAATGGGACGATCTACAAACTGGGTAATACCAACCTGACCAATAAGATTGGTTCTGATGCTGGGAAGGTCTGGAACCTGCTACAAACCCAGAAGGAAGCAGACGTCCAATGGATAGCAAAATGCGCCAATCTTGATGTTAACGACGCTTATTCTGCCCTTGGGTGGCTTGCCAGGGAAAACAAGATTGACACGAAGCA
>Ga0172362_10003132_pt1 | contig 14280 bp, 11 predicted proteins | sample LakKivs1_kivu2a2_FD_114534 | JGI IMG/M metagenome (GOLD analysis project Ga0172362, IMG submission 114534) | Sediment microbial communities from Lake Kivu, Rwanda - Sediment s1_kivu2a2 | ecosystem: Environmental > Aquatic > Freshwater > Lake > Sediment | place: Rwanda: Western Province, Lake...
CTGTACGATTCATGTGGAATGGAGGATGCAGAAAGAGAACAGCAATTCAGGTGTGTTCATACGCATACCCATTGAGCCCAGGGAAGAATGGATGCCTGTCTATTATGGTTACGAGGTCCAGATCGATAACCATCCCGAACTATCGGGAGAGGATGAATACCATTCAACAGGTATGCTCTATTCATTGACAAAACCACTGGCTATTGCCTGGAAGCCGGGACCGGAATGGAACACCTTTGATATTACACTCGATGGTCCGCGTACCATTGTGTTCCTTAATGGTGTGAAGGTCACTGACTTTGCAGAAGGTGATACCGTGCCTGCCCGGAAATTTGATTTTGAACCTTACCACGGCCTGCGGCCCGATTCAGGTTATTTCGGCCTGCAGAACCACAGCGATAACGATATAGTGTTTTACAGGAAAGTAGCCGTGCGGCCACTTAAATAATCATAAAATCAAAATCATGAAAAATCAATTATCCAGACGCAAATTTCTCCAGTCCGGTGCCCTGGCGACTGGTGGGCTGCTGGCTGCCAGGAGCATTGAACTTGATGCTTACCCTGCTGTTTACCGGTCAGCGAAGGTTGCACCCGGTGACCGCCTGCGGTTCGGTATGATCGGGGTGGGCATGCAGGGATCCGGATTGTTATCCAATGCTATTACCCTGCCCGGGGTCGAATGTGTGGGTGCTGCCGAGCTGTATGACGGACGTCATACCCTTGCAAAAGAGATCACCGGTAACACCGGCCTGTTCACCACACGGCGTTACCAGGACCTGCTTGATCGTAATGATATTGACTGTATCATTGCTGCCGTTCCCGACCACTGGCATAAGAAAGTCGTCGTTGACTGCTGCAATGCCGGCAAGGATGTCTATTGTGAGAAACCAATGTCTCACATCGTCTCCGATGGTTTCGAGATGATCGATGCCGCAAGGAAAAATAACCGCATAGTGCAGATCGGCTCCCAGCGCAGCAGCTCTGTCTTATGCGCAAAAGCTCATGAGCTATACAGCAACGGTGCCATTGGCGAGGTTGAACATGTTGAACTGTCCCTGGGAAGAAACGATCCCACGGGTGCATGGGAATATCCTCCTCCGACAGATCTTTCCCCTTCCACGCTCGACTGGGAAGTGTGGCTGGGCACTGCCCCGAAAATACCTTTCAATGCTCTGCATTTTGCCCGCTGGCGCTGCTGGAAAGAATACGGGACAGGTGTGGGGGGTGACCTGATGGTTCACCTCCTGACAGGCATGCTGTGCACCCTGGGCTGGAACGAGATCCCGCGTTCAGCACAGTCCCTGGGAGGTATCTTTCGCTGGAAGGATGGCCGGAACATGCCTGACCTGCACCTGGTGCTGTTTGATTACCATGGCGTGCCCGTATATGTCCGGCTTGGTTTGGGTACTGAATCCACAGAGCTGGCACGTTTTTTTGGTCCGAAAGGCATCCTTGACCTGCAGGAGTTCGGGATGCAGCTATCCCCGCAGACAGGCGTTGACATGGCTCCCAGTTACTATGCTTATGGATTCCCGCAGGCCATGCGTGATGAATATTTCAGCAAGTGGGACGAACAAAACAAACCCCCCGTTGGAAAGGAACCGCTTTTTGACCAGACAACCTGGCGCGGCCATGATTATGATGACGTGATACCACATTTATTTAACTTTTTTGAAGCCGTGCGCACCCGTAAACCTGTACACCAGGATGCTGTGTTCGGTAACAATGCCGCCATTGCCTGCCATATGGCCAATGAATCCTGGTTCAGGCAGAAACAGGTTTTCTGGGACGAAGCCACGCGGAGCATAAAAAGCTGATATTTTGTTCGTGGTTGTATCATAATACTACTGTTCTGTGGTTATACCGTGCTGATTGACGGTTGAACCGTCAATCAGCTTACGGAATGTGCTGCTTTGGGGTTGAACCGTCAATCAGCTTACGGAATGTGCTGCTTTGGGGTTGAACCCCAAAGCTTAAGACCAAATAGATACCATAATTTATTATTAGTTTCAGACAGTGTTTTGACATAGACCCATAAGAAAATACCCGATTAATTAAAGCCGTATGACTTCAGGCACATTCACTGCCAGGATCCGTAAATGTGGTATCAATCCCTGTATTGACATTCCGCATGAGCTGATCAGTAAGCTGAACATAAGGAAAAGCCCGGTGAACGTCGTTGCTTTGATTAACAACCACAGGTTCAGATCTACCATAGTCAGGTACCTGGCGAAATACATAATGTACCTGAATGCAGAAATGCGGAAAACCATCGGAAAGGATACCGGTGACAAAATAACAGTGGAAATAATACGGGATTATAAAAAAAAGGAAATCCACGAACCACGCGACCTGGTTGAGGAATTGAAAAATCACCCGGGTACCTGGCAGAAATTTCTCGAACTGAATCCTTCCAGGAGAAAAGATATCTGTCTGTATATCAATTCGTTGAAAACGCCGGCTGCAAGAATGAAAAATATAAATAAGGTAATGGACATGCTGAATCAAAAAGATCAGTCATGATTGCGGTCTTTATAGCAGTATGGGCAGCCTGGTTCCTTTCGGAAATATTGCTCAACAGGTTGTTCAGATCGGGTGGCAGTGACAGGAAAGGTATGGACAGGGGATCGATGAGGATCATCTGGATCACCATCGGCGTGGCCAACAATACGGGCATATTGCTGGCATTGTTACATTATCTGCCCATCAGCAGAACAATCGTTCTGCCCTGCACAGGACTGGCACTTATCGTGGCAGGGATGATCATCAGGCTTGTGGCCGTTTACTCGCTGGGCAGGTTTTTTACTGTTGACCTGACCATCAGGGAGCAGCACAGGATCAAAAAAGACGGCATATACAGGTTTGTCCGGCATCCCTCGTATGCGGGTTCGCTGCTGTCCTTCCTTGGTTTCGGATTATCGCTTAACGACTGGATCAGCATCCCGGTGATATTCATACCTGTGCTGCTTGCATTTCTGTACCGGATCAGCATCGAGGAAAAGCTGCTGATGCAGCAGTTCGGGCAGGAATACATCGATTACACGGGCAAAACCTATCGCCTGGTACCGCTTATTTACTGAAAACAGGTCCGGGGGTAAATCTCCTTCCTTTAACAGGATGGGTTATCAACTTTTATCGTTTCCCTTCTTCAGGACAATCCCTTCCCTGAGCCTTGCAACCAGGAACACGCACACAACCAGAAGCCCGGTCAGCGCCAGCAGGGGCAGGGTCATCGAACCTGTTTCCCGGGATTTGAAACTATCCATGCCGATGATGAATGCGATCCCGGATATTTGCCCCATGAGCAACAACAGTCCGTTTGATGTGCCTTCTGCTGTCGGATAGGTCACTTCAGCACCATACTGGAACCCGACCGGGCCGGCGCTCAGCAGGAAGAAACCAAATATAAAAGCGGAAGCCAGCAGGGGACAGTAGCTTGTGATATAAGTGACACCGACAAGGCCCAGGATAGCGCCTGTCACAGATAATAATAAAAATGGAGTTCTCCTGCGATAATGGTCAGAGAGTAATGGTATGACTATTGCACCGATAATACCGCCGACGATCATCAGTCCTCCTATTTTACCTGCCTGAACGATGGAGAATCCCCTGGGCCTTACGATGTCTTCGATCCAGGTTGTCACCGCGTTAAACACTCCCAATCCCACGAAGAAGATGACCAAGAGGAGGATAAAATCCTTCCTGCGCACGATATCCCTTAGTCCGTCAAGGGCAAGGGACCGCTCTTCCTGTTCCGGGAGGTATGGTGCCGTCGGAGGGCGCTCCCTGACGAATACGAAAAAGATAACCGCAATGATCACCGACACGGTACCGTAGGTAATAAGCATTCCGCTGATATTTGAATGGATAGTAAGATATGGGGTCAGCACCAGGCCCACGAAGATGCCAAGGTACATGGCCAGTGTTCCCAGACCTGTAGCTGTTGCCCTTTCCTGAATGGGAAACCAGCGGGCAGCCACGGTGGTCAGGGCGTTAAGGACAAATGGCTGCCCGATAGCGATCCCTATCTGCGCAATAAGAACCATCGTGTAGTCCGGAGCCGCAAGGCCCCTTAACAAGCCAAAGATACCTGTCAATACCGCACCTGTTCCGACAGCGACACGCACACCATAGGTGTCAATGATCCATGAGGCAGGTATTGAGATGATAATATACACGATCATAAAGATCATTGACAGGAGACCGATGCTGAGATCAGATACTCCATAATAGGCGGCAGCGCTGCCCGTGATCGGGGCAAAGGTTATCCACAACAGCTGGTTGATGGCAACAACCAGCATAAATACAAGAAGTACGATCCACCGGTAACCATATACCTTAAAGCTTGTTTGTTCCATAAGATAGTCCTCCTATTTAAATTACTGTTAAAGGAAAGGAGATATATCATGTAATCTAAACATACATAATAATTTTTAATTTATCCTTAAACCGTAAAAATTAACATGATGCCTGGTTCAAACATTAAACTCAACCCGCAACCCGTTAACCCGTCAACAATTCTTCCGCCACACCCACACTTCTGACTTCTGACTTCCGACTTCTGACTTCCTTCTTTCGACTCACGACTCACGACTCACGATTCATTGAACCTGGAACTTCTTTCACGCCCCCATCTGGCAATGAATTGGTAACATATACATAGCAATAAGATTTTTACTAACTTTGAATTCTAATGTCTGGTTATGAAGAAGAATAACAAAAGAATTCTCCACCTGCCTATTCTTGTTGAGCAGGACGAAGATAATTACTACATTGTAAGCTGCCCTGTCTTTAAAGGATGCCACTCTTATGGGAAAACTATTGATGAAGCCCTGGAAAACATAAGGGAAGTCATTGATATGTGTCTTGATGAAGAAAAAGAAAAGGCAGAAGAACTAAATAGATTCGTCGGTTTCAGGGAAATTCAGGTAACATTAAAAACTGCAGCAGTTTAAGTAAAAAGTGACATGCAGCAGTTGCCCTCTATTTCCGGTAAAAACCTGGTAAAGTTCCTGAAAACAATTAGTTTTGTCGTTATTCGTATTAATGGTTCACACCACCGTCTGAAACACCCCGATGGCCGGGTCACAACTGTACCGGATCATGGGAACCAGGATCTGCCTAAAGGATTACTCCGTAAAATCATATGTGAAGACCTCGAACTTGAGGTTGATCAATTCATTGAATACTGGCAACAGAGCGGATAACTATCGCCCATATTAGGTTTCTCACCCTGTTTTGAATTGCGCTTGTTTCTCCAAAAAAGATGGCGCGCGTCTCCAAACGCGTGCCCCTATTCGTTATTCTAACCGCTCCATTCCCTGTGCTCAGTTCCCATCGGATGGCTCCAAAGCCATCCGATGGTTTGCAGAAATCTTCTATTCTATGCTGGTACGTGTTTCTGACGATTGCCCTTAGATTTGCTCAAACATTGAACTTTGAACTTTTCACCCTATGAAATAATTTTGCGCAGCAAAATTGCTTCGCATTTCACAGAGTAAACTTTGAACTTTTTAATATATTCTGTAACTTTAAATGTAAACCCCATATGAACGATGAAACCCGTCCCCCTATCCATACATAGATCGAGTGTTCCAATAAAATCATTATTTATCAATAATGTCAATAGGGAATTAATTAATCTCGTTAATAAAATACTTAAAAAATAATAACTCCAATTATGATATAAGTTCTCTTGAATCCGGTACCAACCGGATGGTTTACGAGCTTTACGGTTTAACAGAAGAGGAGATAAGGATTGTGGAGGAGAAGGTGGGATAGTTTATATAAAATGTAGTTATTTTAAACAGCCTTTAGAAGAGATATAAAAGAAAATAAATTGATTTGTTAATTAATTGGTGCAGAGCAAAATATAATGGATTGGGGATAAAAAAAGAAAAGCATCATTTCTGATGCGTCGGACAAAAGATGCTATCTTAAGTACTGTCAAACTATAGAAAAGGTAATAACAAAATTCATCAAGGTAAGCCAGGAGCTATAATCCTGTTATTTTCTTTCTTTTTAAGTATTTTTGCAGTAGATAAATTTTTTGATTATGAAAACTTTAACTTTCAAGATACCTGATTCGGTCAATGAAACAGAAGTGAAAATGCAACTGGCTGCTCATCTGTTTGAAAAAGGTATAATGTCATCAGGGCAAGCAGCAGATTTAATTGGGATATCAAAGCGGGAATTTCTCGAAAATGTTGGAAAGTACGGAGTTTCAATATTTGGAGAAAGCGTTGATGATATTGAACAAATTATAAATGGATAAAATAATTATATCAGATACAAGCTGCCTGATTGCGCTTAGTAATATTGGACTGCTTGAAATACTCAAGGATCTGTACCAGGAAGTCATTATCACAAAAGAAGTTCAAGCTGAGTTTGGATGGAATTTGCCAGAATGGATTATTGTTTCAGAGGTAAAAAATAAAGATAAACAAGCTGAGATAGAAAAATTAGTAGACAAGGGGGAGGCGAGTTCAATTGCACTTGCATTGGAAATAAATAGTTCGACACTGATTATCGATGAAGTTAAAGGCAGGAAGATTGCAAAATCTTTTAATCTTGATATCATTGGCACAATAGGTGTATTAATATTAGCCAATAAAAAAGGATTAATAACAGACGTGGTAAGTATTATTTTAAAAATGGTTAACAGAGGGTTCAGGTTATCAGATGCATTGTTAGACAAATTGATCGATAAATATGGTAAGAAAGAATAGCCTGCCCTTGATAAGTAATACTTAGTATAATTCCCGGAACCATCGACCCGATACCTTCAGATTAAATATTCAGACAGGTATCCGGCATGAAGCCTTGTTGAACGAAAGCCCTCCGCCTCCCAATTATCCAATGATAAAATTCAGGATTAACATGGTAAAGGACACAGTGATCAAAGAGTTTGAGATTTTTAAACCTTTTATGCAGTCCTTTTGAAAATTACCTTCAACTTTTTATATATAACTTGTGGATCAATAATGCAGCGTGTGGATGAATATGAAGACAAAACTCATTTACCTGATAATCTTGTTACTACTCGTCTCATGTAATAAAAGTGACGAATCCTGCCCATATAAGCTGTTTGAGGATCCGGAACTTTTTATTTCATTTGAGATCAATGGGTTAGCCTTGAAATATTCCCAATGTCCCGGCGGGGGGAGTGGCATGACGATGGATTATAATTATTCGAACATTTTATATTATTCTGAACATCGTATTGCATTCAGAGAGCTTAACTCTGATCAGGATACATCAGGTTCTTATCCTGCTGAATTGTTATTCCGTAATTACACCATTACAGGCAAAGCGGAATATTACCTGTTCCCAGACCTTTCAGAGGTCATTAAACTCAATTATCCTTATGCATGCCCTCCCTGGAATCCGGCATTGAAAGATACAGTCCTGATGAACGGAGCGGGAGTGGTCATAAGGATTTCTGACCAGAAGGAAGAAGAAATTTACAGCACTGATCAGGTTGTGAAACATTATAATTACAACCCGGATTCTATCACCACCTTTTTTTCTGATGGTTCTTATTTCCGGTTGGATGATATTGAGCAGGTATGTAATGACCTGTATATTGTCACTGGCAGTTTCGAAACCATACTTATGGACAATCATGTGCCGGAAGGGGAAATTTATATCAGGAACGGCAGATTTGCATTCCTGACTCAATAACGATCATTTCAATCCTCTTCGCAAGATAATCCCCGGAAAACCAGGTCGTTCATCTTCCTTTCATCTCAGGTGAGCCTCAGAATGACAATCTGAAAGAAAGGATAAAGTTCCTCCCCGGTCCGGCAATGCCCGAGCTGTAGGAACGGTAGCGCCGGCTGGTAATATTTTCAATGCCGGCGTGAAAGGATAGCTGGTCTGCCATCTGGTATATGAACTTGATATTCAGGGTGTACCATGCGGGAGAATAGGGCTTGCCGTTCTTGTCAACAGCGTATATATAATCCTTTCCCTGTTCTTCAGGGGGCAGCTTCGCATTGCTCACCTCGCCGTTATAAACGCTATAAAGGTCGATTTTCATCTTATGGGCTGAATACAGGATATGGGTAATACCGAACCAGGGGGCGGCATGACGCAGAGGGCTTGTTGAACCGTCATCCAGCTCTTCTTCTCCTTTCTGGTAGTTAATATGCGACAGCAGTCCGAATCCGGCCGGCAGCTTGATCTCCAGTGCTGCCTCCACACCCCGGACGGTAGCCTGTGCAGCATTCTGTATAGCCTGCACCTTGCTGAGCTCACCGTCATACATGATGCTGTCGAGGCCGTTCAATGTAAAGTCGCGCCTGACAAGGGCATTATCAAGAAGGGTATAATATCCTGACAGATCAATCTTTAACCATTCTCCAAGAACCCTTGCCATACCGATCTCAGCATTCCAGGCATACTCGGCGCCAAGGCCTGGGTTTGGAACAACCACTGCGCCGGGTTCCGAATCAAAGACCTTGCCCATATCATCCACGTTTGGTGACCGGAAACCTGTGGAGAGGTTGGCACTGAATGACCAGGGTTTGGAAGGACTGTAAACGATCCCCATGCTGCCGGTCAGTGCCCCGTCATTGATCCTTGTCCTTGTGAACGGGAAAGGATAGAACGTGGTATCAAAACGGGCATCCAGCAGGAAATGGTTATAGCGGGTGCCTGCCTGGAGTAGGAGCTTCTCCGTCACCCGGTATTGCCAGTTGAAATATGCAGCCAGCGAATACCAGCCGGCCTGCGGGTATCGTGACGGACCCGGAACAGTAATGCCGGTCAAGATATCTTTATCTGTCCCGCTCGAATGTACATCATCATATATTGCTTCCAGGCCATAGAACGCCGTATGGTTTTGTGAGAGTTCATTTTTAAAGTCCAGGTTGGCCGACCATGCGTTCACCTGCTCAACCCTGCTGCGGCGCTCGGCATCGTTCAGGTCACGATCCACACGGCTTTCTTCAAAGAACTGATGGGTCAGGCGGAGGGTCAGCTCATCATAAAACCGGGAGGGTGCTGCATGTGTGATGCTGAGGTTATTCATCATCCATATCTGCGGACCGTAGTACCATTCGGCGCTGCGCGGCTTGCCATCTTTGTAACGGATGAGCCTGTCATAACGGTCGACGTTGCCTGTCGCTGAATAATGGAACCCATAGGTTATGTCCCAGTTTTCGGATGGCCGGAAGCGGATCTTCTGCATCAGGTTGGTCTGCGTATAGCCGGTCTGTAACTGTATCCGGGGCCGCGGATTGTTCACCACAATATCGGAATCGTTCATGCGGAAGGAAAAGGTCTTTCGCAAGTATTCATCAGGACCGTTTCTGCCCATGCCCAGGTCATCAAACCAGAAGTCTGAGATGCTTGCCAGGAAGGCCCATTTTCCCCAGCCGACATTAATATCGAGATGACGCGTGAATTCGTTGTTGGCAGAAGTAAGACGTGCATCGGAATGTACCCTGATAAGAGCCTTCCCGCTGGTGGAAAATTCCGGTGTAAGGGTGTAAAAACTCATCACCCCGGCGATGGCATCGCTGCCATATATTACGGATCCGGGCCCGAAAAGCATCTCTGTCCGTTCCATCAGGAAAGGATCAAGGGATATCACATTCTGCAGGTTCCCGCTGCGGAAGATGGCTGTGTTCATACGCACGCCATCCACCACGATCAGCAACCTGTTGGTCGCGAATCCCCTTATCATAGGACTACCGCCACCCTGCTGGCTCTTCTGGATAAATACCTCCCCTGACATGCCGAGCAGGTCGGCTGCTGTCTGCGGGTTCCCAAGAATAATATCCCCGGGAGTGATGGATGTGATGCGGACAGGTATATCCCTTTTCGGCTGGCTCCATCGTGTGGCGGAAACGACGATCTGGTCAAGCGTGACTATGGCAGGGCTCATGTAAAGGATGAATCCTGCCTGTTCCAGCTGGCTGTAGCTCCTGCTGATCGTTTTATATCCCACCCTCCGTATCTCTATCTTTGCAGCTTCCTTAAAAGAGGTGATGTCAGCCTGTCCCTGCAGATCGGTGATGGCTGAGGCATTAGGCTCACTGCTTGTCAGGGTGACCAGCTCAAGAGGCTTGAGGGTTTCCTGGTCCTTTATGATGAGCAGCTGGGCATGGCATAAAAGGTAAAAACCTGAACAAAGCCAGATGAGAAAGATTTTTTTCAAACCTCGGGAATATTGATTCGAAATTATAATTTTTCGTGTGAATTTAAAAAATCAAGAACCTGGAACTTCTTTCTTCCGACTCAGGACTCACGACTCACGATTCATTGAACCCGGAACCTGGAACTCTTTCTTCCGACTCACGACTCACGACTCACGACTCATGTTTCTTTGAACCCTGAACTCTTTCTTCCCTCACGCAACCCGTTAACCCGCCAACACGGTACAGTTGTTTACTTTGAACTTTTTTAATGTTCGTTTTCATAATATTCTGTAACTTTATATGTAAACCATGTATGTGAGATGAACCCCGTCCCCCTTTCCCTCCGCCGGTCGATCAATAAGGCATACCTGAAGATCAAGCCGTACCGGCCGGAGATAGAGGCTTTCAAAAAGAACATGATCCGGATGATGGACAGGATAGATACGTCAGAATCGGAAGAATTTCACAAAAATGTACTGTCGGAATTTCTGAGAGATACTTATTATTCACCTGACTATTATATCAATACCCATGGGCGGTTCGATCTTGTCATACATAACGGGAAAGATACCGGTTTTCCCGTAGGCGTTCTGTTCGAGACCAAAAGGCCGGGCGATAAAACGGAAATGCCTGCAAGGGAGAACCTGAACACCAAAGCCATCCACGAGCTGCTCCTGTATTACCTCCAGGAAAGGATCACCGGCAATAACCTGGAAATAAAATTCCTCATTGCAACAGACATACGGGAATGGTTCATCTTCAACGCCTCAGAGTTCGAAAAGCTTTTTGCCGGTAATAAGAACCTGGTGAAGCAGTATAAGGATTTCGAGGAGAAAAGACTTTCCGGCACAGGCACTGACTTCTTCTATAAAAATATCGCCGAACCGTTCATCAATGAGCTCGGTGAAGGGATCTCTTTTACGTATGTTGATATCCGTGATTATGAACCGTTCATCAGGAATGAGGATCCTGAAGATGACCATAAGCTTATCCCGCTGTTCAAGATCCTGTCACCCGGCCATCTGCTCAAGCTGCCGTTCCTCAACGACAGCAACATGCTCGATAAGGGTTTCTACACCGAGCTGCTGCATATTATCGGACTGAAAGAGACAAAGGAAAAAAGCAGGAAAGTGATAGGCCGCAGGTCGGAGGGCGAGCGGCACCCGGGATCGCTGATTGAGAATGCGATCAATATCCTGCATCACGAGGACTGCCTGTCACAGCTGCACCCGGGGGAATATGGCGACAGCAGGGAGGAGCAGCTGTATAACATCGCCCTCGAGCTGGTGATCACCTGGATCAACCGCATCCTGTTCCTGAAGCTGCTTGAAGGCCAGCTTCTGAGGTATAACCAGGGAAACAGGGAATACAGGTTCCTGAATACGGAACGGATATATGATTACGACAGCCTGAACAAGCTGTTCTTCCAGGTGCTGGCGGTGAAAGAGAATGAACGCGGTGAGCACGTCAGGGAAAAATTCAGGAACATACCCTACCTGAACAGCTCCCTGTTCGAGCCTGATGAGCTCGAAAGCAGGACTATCCGCATCAGCAACCTCGACAATGAGTATGACATACCTGTGATAAATTCCACCGTTTTGCGCGATAACACCGGCAAACGCATCAGCGGTAGCATAAACACGCTGCAGTACCTGTTCGCCTTCCTCGATGCCTATGATTTTTCCAGCGAGGGAACGGAAGAGATACAGGAGGAGAACAAGACACTGATCAATGCTTCCGTGCTGGGACTGATCTTTGAAAAGATCAACGGGTACAAGGACGGATCATTTTTCACACCTGGATTCATAACCATGTACATGTGCCGCGAAACAATCCGCCGGGCGGTGGTGCAGAAGTTCAACGAAGCAAAGGGGTGGAGTTGTGAGACACTGACTGATGTGTACAATAAGATAGATGACGAGCGGGAAGCCAACCGGATCATCAACAGCTTGCGCATCTGCGACCCTGCGGTGGGATCGGGACATTTCCTGGTCTCTGCCCTGAACGAGATCATAGCCATCAAGTCGGAGCTGGGTATCCTGCTCGACCGGGCAGGGAAACGCCTGAAGCATTACCATGTGGAGGTGGCCAATGATGAGCTGGTGGTGACAGATGAGGACGGCGAGCTGTTCGAGTACAGGTTGGTGAACATGGAGAGCCAGCGGGTGCAGGAAGCACTCTTTCGCGAGAAGCAGGCGCTCATAGAGAACTGCCTGTTCGGGGTGGACATCAATCCCAACTCTGTGAAAATATGCAGGCTGCGGCTGTGGATAGAGCTGCTGAAAAATGCCTATTATACCTCTGCAGGTGACAGGGGTGGTGCAGGTGGTTCAAAGACGGCAGGACAGGGACGGCGGGAGCTGGAAACCCTGCCGAACATTGACATCAACATCAAGTGCGGCAATTCGCTCATCAGTCGTTACTCGCTGGATGCAGATTTAAAAACGGCACTGCGCAACAGCAGGTGGTCGGTGGAAAACTACCGCCTGGCAGTAATGACATACAGGAATGCTCAGAACAAGGAGCAGAAGCGGGAGATGGAGAAGATGATCGCGCAGATAAAAGGGGATTTTGAGAGCGGGGTGGCGGCGAATGACAGGAGGCTGTTAAAGTTGAATAAGCTGAAGGGTGAGCTTACCACCCTGACTACACAGACCAGCCTGTTTGAAATGACGAAGACGGAAAAGCTGAGGTGGGAGAAGGATGTTAAAAAACGGACGGAGGAAATGATGAAGCTGGAAGCAGAGCTGGAGGAGCTGCGGACGAACAGGATTTACGAGAACGCTTTCGAATGGCGCTTCGAGTTTCCCGAGGTGCTGAATGATGAGGGGGATTTTGTGGGGTTTGACGTGGTGATCGGCAATCCACCGTATATAAGTGCTTGGGAAATGTTTGATAAGGATGAAAGCCAAAGATTGTTTATTAAAAAAAATTATGATCCTGATTCAAAACTATTAAAAGGACATTGGGATTTATATATAGCATTTATTCTGCATGCAATAAAAATAAGTAAAACGGGAACAGTTATTACTTATATAATCCCTAATCCATTTTTGAGAGAAAAATATGCTTATCCAATAAGGGACTATCTATTAAAAAATGTAAATATTAAATCTATAACTTTATTTGAAGACAGTAATGTTTTTGATGAAGTCGCAAGAAGGACCATTATCATTGATATTGATAGAAAAATTAAGAATGAAGATGACATAATTATTAATTTGACAGATTCAATCAATAAAAAAATAATTTTTGAAAACAAAATTTATAGAGCCGAATGGTTGAATTCTGATGATAAGCGATTCAATGTTAAAACAGACACTGGTGATTCTAAAATACTTGAAAAAATTGATAGTAAGTCTTATAAGATAGGGAATATTTGTTATGTAAATTACGGTGCACAGGTTTCAAGTAAAAACAAAGGTGATTTTTCAAAATTCGATGTTGTTTCAAGAATAAATCTTGGTAACTCAAAAAAATTCATTGAGGGCAAGGATATTCACAGATGGCATATAGGGTATAGAGGTTTATGGCTTGACTATAGAGAAACTGAGATATATGGTCCTAGGTTTTCCGAACTTTTTGAAAATAAGAAAATAGTTATCAGAAAAATTTCTGATAAAAAACATAAAATCGCTGCTTCTATTGATGATGATTATAATTATACAGACGATGGTTGTGTAATCGTTTTACCTTTTAATAAACTGAAAAATAAATTTATTAAATCTGAAATGTTTGGTCATAAGATACAATATGTGAATTATACATTGGAATATCTTTTATCTCAATTACTTAACAAAGTCACTTCATTTTATTTTAAAAATAAATTTTCAACCGAAAGCCTTCAAGGTGAAACTTCACATACTTATCCAAAATCTGTGAGATCACTACCAGTTAATAAAGCAACTGAGCAAGAAGCGTCTAATCTTTCGCGTATTGTAAATCAAATTCTTGAAATAAAAAAATCAGATCCCACCGCAGACACCACCAAACTTGAATCCGAAATCGATCAGATGGTTTACGAGCTCTACGGTTTGACGGACGATGAAATCAGGATTGTGGAGGAGGCAGTTAGGTAAGTTATCATGCCAAACAATCTTAGACGAATTTTTTAGCAGAGCTCCCGTTAGTAACC
>Ga0172362_10003133_pt1 | contig 14280 bp, 27 predicted proteins | sample LakKivs1_kivu2a2_FD_114534 | JGI IMG/M metagenome (GOLD analysis project Ga0172362, IMG submission 114534) | Sediment microbial communities from Lake Kivu, Rwanda - Sediment s1_kivu2a2 | ecosystem: Environmental > Aquatic > Freshwater > Lake > Sediment | place: Rwanda: Western Province, Lake...
CTGGCCGCTCCGGGCTCCATCACCCCGCACAAGAAGTTCAAGGCGTCGGTCTACGTCCTGACGAAGGAAGAGGGCGGCCGCCACACGCCGTTCTTCACCGGGTATCGCCCGCAGTTCTATTTCCGCACGACCGACGTGACCGGCTCCATCAAGCTCCCCGAAGGGACCGAGATGGTCATGCCGGGGGACAACGTGACGCTCGAAGCCGAGCTCATCGTGCCCATCGCCATGGAGAAGGAGCTGCGTTTCGCCGTCCGCGAGGGCGGCCACACGGTGGGCGCCGGCGTCGTGGCCGAGATCGTCGAATAAACGCCGAGGCAAAAGCACCACAAGCGACCGTTCTATGACACAGAAGATACGCATCCGACTCAAGGCCTACGATCACCGCCTCTTGGACAGGTCGACGAAAGAGATCGTCGAGACGGCCAAGCGCAGCGGGGCGCGCGTCTGCGGCCCCATTCCGCTGCCGACCAAGAAGGAGATCTACACGGTCAACCGCTCCGCCGTCATCGACAAGAAGTCGCGCGAGCAGTTCATCCTGGCGACGCACAAGCGGCTCCTGGAGCTTCACGAGCCCACCGCCAAGACGATCGACGCGCTTCGCAAGCTCAACCTGCCGGCGGGCGTGGACGTGGAGATACGGTAAGCGAGGGGCCGGCAGCGGTTTTTGACATCGTTATTGTTCACCCCCGGCTCGCCAGAAGGCGAGAGGCGGCAAGCCGGGGGAGGTTTACGGGAAAGAAAGAGCGGGTAAACCTTGGGCATCCTCAACAACACCATACGCCTATTGGGTAGGAAGGTCGGCATGACGCAGGTCTTTGGCGAGGACGGCAGGGTGACGGCGGTCACCGTGATCGAGGCCGGGCCCTGCGTCATCATGTCCCTCGGCGCCAAGAACGTCAAGGTCGGTTTCGGTGACGTCAAGGAGGGGAAGCTCAAAAAGCCCCAGCGCGGGGAGTTCCAGAAGCTCAACCTCGTGCCCAAGCGCATGATCCGGGAGCTCAGGATCGCCGATAGGGGGGCGTGGAAGGTCGGCGACGAGATCAAGGTCGACATCTTCAAGGACGGCGACTTCGTCGACGTCATCGGCACTTCCATCGGCAAGGGCTTTCAGGGCGGCATGAAGCGTTGGGGATGGATGGGAACGCCCATGAGCCACGGCTCCATGTCGCACCGCCGGATCGGCTCCATCGGCGCCAGCTCCGACCCTTCTCGCGTCGTCAAGGGCAAGAACATGGCCGGCCATATGGGCAACGCCCGCGTGACCGCGCAGAACCTCGAGGTCGTCAAGGTGGATGCCGCCAACAACCTCCTGGTCGTCCAGGGCGCGGTCCCGGGGCCGAAGAACGGGCTCCTGGAGATCCGCCGGGCGATCAAGAAGCCGGAGAGACAAGAGAAGAAGGGGTAGATTCACTGGATTGCCGTACAACAAGGGATATTACCCCGCTTGTCTAAACGCTTGTTCGCCTTCGGCGAACTGCGCAGCCTGCGCGGGGTGATTTATCCCGCTTGTCTAAACGCTCGTCCGTCTTTGACGGACTTCGCAGACTACGCGGGACCTTCGGCGGGATGGCAGTAGAGGGTAAATCATGGAAAAGAAGAAAAGGATCGTCCTGCCGGTCCATGACATGAAGGCCAAGGTCGTCGAGGAGATCGAGCTCGACCCCCAGGTCTTTGACGGGTCGGTCAACAAGTCGGTCCTCTACCAGGCGATCACGGCGTACCGGGCGAACGCGCGCATGGGCGGGGCCTCGACCAGGACCCGCAAGGAGGTCTCGGGCGGCGGCAGGAAGCCCTGGCGCCAGAAGGGGACGGGCCGCGCACGCCACGCCTCCATACGTTCGCCCCTGTGGCGTCACGGCGGCGTGGTCTTCGGGCCGCACCCGCGGGACTTCGGCTACACGCTGCCGCAGAAGATACGGCGCGAGGCCCTGCGCGCGAGCCTGAACGCCAAGGTGGCGGACGGGACCCTGTCGTTGGTGGAGCGGTTCCACGTCCTCTCCCCCAAGACCAAGGAGTTCGTCCAGACGCTCAAGGCCTTCAAGGCCGACGGGACGCGGACCCTGTGCGTCATCGACGCGATCACGGACAACATCCGGCGCGCCACGGGGAACATCCCGAGACTGTATCTCACGGACCCATCGAGCCTGAACGCCCTGGACGTCGTCAACGCCGAGCGGATCCTGATGTCCCGTGACTCCCTTAAAGATTTGACCAAACGCCTGAAAAATGTCTAATCCTTACTATATCGTCAAGACGCTGATCCAGACCGAAAAGGGCAGCCGCATCGAGGCCGACAGATGTTACCAGTTTTACGTCGCGGCCGGGGCCACCAAGATCGACATCAAGCGGGCGGTCGAGGCCATCTACAAGGTCCAGGTGGACCGGGTCAACACGATGGTGGTGCCCGGCAAGATGCGCCGGGTGCGCATGCAGCTCGGCAGGCAGCCCGACTGGAAGAAGGCGTACGTGAGGCTCCAAGAGGGCCAGAAGATCGAGCTCAAGTAGGGGACGCGAGCCATGGGCAACAAAAAATACAAGCCAACGACTGCCGGGATGCGCTGGACGACCCTCTCGGACTTCGCGGAGGTCACGAAGAAACGGCCGGAGCGCGCCCTGACGCGGCCCCTGAAGAAGACGGGCGGCCGCAACAACCGCGGCCGGATCACGACGCGCCACATCGGCGGCGGCCACAAGCGGCAGTACCGCCTCATCGATTTCAGCCGTGACAAGTTCGACGCGGCGGCCGAGGTCGTCGCCATCGAGTACGACCCGAACCGGACCTGCCGGATCGCCCTCGTGCGCTACGCCGACGGCGAGAAACGTTACATCCTGGCGCCGCTGGGCCTGAAGGTCGGCGAGCGGGTCGCCAGTTCGCGCGGCGGCAACCTCGAGATCAAAAACGGCAACGCGATGCCGCTGCAGTACATCCCCCTGGGGACCTTCATCCATAACGTGGAACTGGTGCAGGGGCACGGCGGCCAGATCGCGCGCAGCGCGGGTAACGCCGCCCAGATCACCGCTAAGGAAGGCGACTTCGCCCACGTGCGCCTGCCCAGCGGCGAGGTGCGCCTCATCCATGTTGCCTGTCTGGCCACCATCGGCCAGGTCGGTAACGTCGAGCACGAAACGAAGATGTACGGCAAGGCCGGCCGCAAGCGGTGGCTCGGCGTGCGGCCCACGGTGCGCGGCAGCGCGATGAACCCGATAGACCATCCCCACGGCGGCGGCGAGGGCAAGGCCGGACAGGGCAATCCGCACCCCGTGACCCCGTGGGGCCAGATCACCAAAGGCCTGAAGACCCGGCACAGCAAGAGATATTCCGACAAATTCATCATCAAGAGAAGGAAGCCGTAAATGGCCCGTTCGATCAAGAAAGGTCCGTTCATAGACGAGCATCTCGAAAAGAAGATCGAGCGCGCCCGCAAGTCGGGGTCGCGCCAGCCGATCAAGACATGGTCGCGGCGCTCGACGATCACCCCGGAATTCGTGGGCTTCACGATCGCCGTCCATGACGGCCGCAAGCACGTGCCGATCTTCGTCACCGAGAACATGGTCGGCCACAAGCTCGGCGAGTTCGCGCCGACGCGGCTCTTCCGCAAGCACGGCGGGGTCAAGGCCAAGAAGGCCGTCGAGCTGACGTAAATAGGGAAGGCCCCTTGCCTAAGCGCTCGGAAAATTTTTTCGTCATTTTCCTTCGCAGGCTTCGGGGTTAATGTTGCAAGGTAAAGAACCCCATAGAGGCAAAATTAAATGTTGGCCAAAGCAGAGGCGAGGTTCATACGCGGGTCGGGCAAGAAGTACCGTCTGGTCGCGGACCTCATCCGCGGCATGCGGGCGGCCGAGGCCCTGAACTATCTGCGCTTCGTCAACAAGCGGGCGACGCATTATATAGGTAAGGTGCTGGCCTCTGCGATCGCCAACGCCAAGGTCAAGGGGCTGGAGACCGATCGCCTTGTCATCTCGCGCATCACGGCGGACGACGGGCCGCGTTGGAAGCGGTTCCGCGCCGCGGCCTTCGGCCGGGCGACGGAGATCCTCAAGCGGACCAGCCACATCTGCATCGAGCTCGACATGCCGCAGGCGGCTGAGCCCGTCAAGGCGGCGCCGGTCGAGGCCGAAGAGAAGAAAATCGAGAAGAAGAGGCCGAGGATTTCCTTGAGACGCAAACCCGCCAAGGCGAGGAAGGCGGCGGCTTCTAAACGGTAACTGATCACCCCCGCTCGCGGGCCCCAAGTCAGAGGAAGGCAAGTGGCATGACTCGGGACGGTTTAAGGGAAGGTCAGTGAGGTAAACCGAAGGTAAGAGAGGTAAGGCATGGGCCAGAAGGTAAACCCGAAATCCGTAAGATTAGGTTTTATCAACGAGCCGGACTCGCGGTGGTTCGCGCGCCACGAGAACTTCGGCCTCTTTGTCGAAGAGGATTACCGGATCCGCTGCCACATCAAGGAGTCCTTGAAGCAGGCGGCGGTGGCCAAGATCGTGATTGACCGCGTGGCCGGGAAGGTCAAGGTTCGCATCCACTCCGCGCGGCCGGGGGTCATCATCGGCCGCCACGGGGCGGACATCGACCGCCTGACCAGCGAGCTGCGGGACATCGTGAAGGATAAGGAGGTTGTCGTCGACATCGAGGAGATCAAGAACCCGGCGACGAACAGCCAGTTGATCGCCGAGAACATCGCGTTCCAGCTCGAGAAACGCGTGGCCTTCCGGCGCGCCATCAAGCGTTCCATCGACCAGGCCATCAACGCCGGCGCCAAGGGGATCAAGGTGGCGGTCGCCGGCCGGCTCGGCGGCGCCGAGATCGCCCGTGAGCAGTCCTACAAGTGGGGCAGCGTCCCCCTGCAGACTTTCCGGGCGGACATCGACTTCGGCTTCACCGAGGCACACACGCGCTATGGACAGATCGGCGTGAAGGTTTGGGTGCACAAGGGCGACGCGCTTTTGGAGAGGCTCAAGGAAGACGCGCGCGCCAAGCAGGAAGAAGAACAGCAGGCGGCGCCCCGGCCCGAGGCCCGGCCCGAGGCCCGGTCCGAGGCCCCGGCGGCTGAGGCGGCCGGCAGGCCCAAGACGCCGCCGAAGCCGAAGAAGGGATAGCAGAATTTGGAACAGATACCTATCCCTTCAGCTGCAAAAGCAGCAGCTTCAGGGATGACTTAAGGGAAGGTAAGCGAGGTAAGTCATGCCGATGATGCCCAAGAGGGTCAAGTTCAGGAAATTTCAGCGGGGCAAGAACCGCGGCATCGCGGTCAAGGGCGCGGAACTCAATTTCGGGGAGTTCGGCTTGAAGGCCCTGGCGAACGGCGTCGTCAAGAACACGCACATCGAGGCGGTGCGCGTGCTCCTCGCACGCCACCTGCGCGGCGGCGGGAAGGTATATATCCGGATCTTCCCGCAAAAGTCGATAACCAAGAAGCCCGCCGAGACGCGCATGGGCAAGGGCAAGGGCGAACTCTCCTGCTGGGTGGCGTCGGTGCGGCGGGGGACGGTCCTCTTTGAGCTGGGCGGCATCCCCGAGGCGCTGGCGCGCCAGTCCTTGCGCCTGGCGGCGTTCAAGCTGCCCGTGAGGACCAAGTTCGTCAGCCGCACAGCAACGTACGCGTAGACCATGAAGATAAAGATCAACGAATTGAGGAATCTGAGCCGCGAAGACCTGGCCGTCAAGCTCGCCTCCTCCAAGGAGGAGCTGGGCAAGCTCCAATATCTGAAGACCGTCGGGCAGGCGGACAAGCCGCACCGCTTCAAGGAGTTGCGCCGCACCATCGCCCGCATCCAGACGGTCCTGAAGGAACAGGCCGCGGCCGGCAGCAAGGAATAGACCATGACTGAGCAGACAGCGATCAGGCACCGCAAGGAGTTCACGGGGACCGTCGTCAGCGACAAGATGCAGAAGACGATCGTCGTCGAGGTGACGCGTCTCGTGCGCCATCCGCGGTACCCCAAGATCATCCGCAGCAAGCAGCGTTTCAAGGCGCACGACGAGAAGAATGAGGCGCACATCGGCGACCGGGTCCGGATCGTCGAGACGCGGCCGCTGTCGAAGGACAAGCGGTGGCGCCTGACCGAGATCATCGCGCGGGCCAAGACGGCGGAGGCTGTCGATGATCTATAAACGGACGCTGTTGACCGTCGCTGACAACACGGGCGCCAAGATTGCCTCATGCATCGGTGTCGTCGGCCGCAAGGGCAAGTTGGACGCGACGATCGGCGATGTCATCACCGTGAACATCAAGTCCTCGGCCGCGGACGCCACGGTCAAGAAGGGCGAGGTCGCCAGGGCCGTCATCGTGCGCATGAAGGCGCCGCTGCGCCGTGTCGACGGGACGTACCTGAAATTCGACTCCAACGCCTGCGTCATGATCGACAAGGATTTAAACCCGCGCGGGACGCGCGTCTTCGGGCCGGTGGCGCGCGAGCTGCGCGAAAAGAACTTCATGAAGATCGTGTCCCTCGCCCCCGAGGTGATCTAGATGCTCAAGATCTTGAAGAACGACACGGTGGTCGTGACGGCCGGCAAGGACCGCGGCAAGCGTGGCAAGGTCCTGCGCGTCCTGCCCCGAGACGGCAGGGTCCTCGTCGAGGGGATCAACTACGTCGTCAAGCACCGCCGCCGGACGCAACAGGAGCAGCAGCACGAGGGCCGCGTCAAGATGGAGCGGCCGATCAGCCTCTCCAACGTGATGGTCGTTTGCAAGTCCTGCGACGCCCCGGCGCGCGTGGGTTTTAAGTCGCTTGAGGACGGCAGCAAGGCGCGGCTGTGCAAGAAGTGCAACGAGACCTTTTGACGCAAGCACCGATGCCTACGAGACTCCAACTAAAATACAAGAACGAGGTGGTGCCGGAGCTCGTCAAGCTCTTCAACTACAAGAACGCGCTCCAGGCCCCGTGCCTCAAGAAGATCGTCGTCAACATGGGCGTGGGCGAGGCCGTGGCCGACCACAAGATCCTCGAGAAGGCGATGGAGGAGTTGGGTTTGATCACGGGGCAGAAGCCCGTCATCACCCGCTCCAAGAAGGCGATCGCCAACTTCAAGATTCGCAAGGGCCTGCCGATCGGCTGCTTCGTGACTCTGCGCCGGGCCCGCATGTACGAGTTCATGGACCGCCTGGTGAGCGTCGCGTTGCCGCGCATCCGGGATTTCCGGGGCCTTAACCCCGACGCCTTCGACCAGGGGGGCAACTACACCATGGGCGTCAACGAGCAGGGGGTCTTCCCGGAGATAGACGTCGACAAGATCACCCACGCCCAGGGGATGGACATCACCTTCGTTATCCAGGCACGCTCCGTGAAGGAATCCTTCGAGTTCCTGCGGCTCATGGGGATGCCTTTTAGGACTGAGAAGGGCTGATTAACGCGAGAGGATACCGTGGCCAAGGCATCACAGATCAATCGCTGGAAGAGGGTTCCTAAGTTTTCGACCCGCAAGACGAACCGCTGCCGGCTGTGCGGCCGTTCGGGCGGCTACTACAGGCGCTTCCAGCTGTGCCGCATTTGCTTCCGGGAGCTGGCCTCCAAGGGCGAGATCCCGGGCGTCAAGAAAGCGAGCTGGTAATGTCATTCACCGATCCCATTGCGAACATGCTGACGCTGGTGCGCAACGCCTCGCGCACCAGGCACGAAAAGGTCGACGTCCCGAACTCCAAGCTCCTGACGGCCCTGGCGGGCCTTTTGAAGGATGAGGGGTTCATCGAGAACTTCCGCGTGATCAAGGACAACAAGCAGGGCGTCCTGCGCCTCTACTTGAGGTATGTCAGGAAGAAACCGGTGATCATCGGTTTGAAGAGGGTCTCGCGTCCGGGCCTGCGTGTCTACAGGGGGGTGCGGAAGATTCCCCTTGTCCTGCGCGGCCGGGGCACGGCCATCCTTTCGACGTCGCGGGGCCTCATGACGGACACCAAGGCCCGCGAGGCGAAGATCGGCGGCGAGGTGCTCTGCTATATTTGGTGAGGGCATGTCACGTATCGGCAAGAAACCCATACAGATACCCGGCGGCGTCACGGTGACGGTTCAAGACGCGCAGGTCCTCGTGGAGGGGTCCAAGGGCAAGATCTCCTTCACGCTGCCGCACAACATCCAGTGCACCTCGAAGGACAACCAGCTCGTCTTCACGCGCGCCAATGACTTTAAGGTGACGCGGGCCCTGCACGGCACGAGTCGGGCGCTGGTCATGAACATGATCCAGGGTGTCTCCCAGGGTTTTTCCAAGACCCTCAGGATCGAGGGGGTCGGGTACAAGGCCCAGGTCCAGGGCAAGACCTTGAAGCTCAACGTCGGCTTTTCGCACGTCGTCGAGTATCCGGTCCCACCCGACGTCAAGATCGACGCCGGCAAGCAGGTCGAGATTGAGGTCTCGGGCATCGACAAGGCGCGCGTGGGCCAGGTGGCGGCCGAGATCCGCGACATCTGCCCGCCGGAGCCCTATAAAGGCAAGGGCATTCGGTACGCGGACGAGCGTGTCCGCCGCAAGGTCGGCAAGGCGGTCACGAAGTAGAGGAGTCTGACTGCCCCGCTTGTCAAATCGCTCGCCCCCTTTGCGGGGCTTCGCTGACTGCGCGGTGTGGTTTATCCCGCTTGTCTAAACGCTCGTCCGTCTTCGACGGACTTCGCAGACTACGCGGGACCTTCGGCGGGAAGGTAAGAGAGGGTAAGCCATGAAAGCGCTGATGACATCGAAGTTGAAGGGCCGGCAACGCCGGCATCTGCGTCTGCGCCGGCGCGTGAAGGGGTCAGCCGAGCGGCCGCGCCTCAATGTGCGACGCAGCCTCAAGAACATGTTCATCCAGATCATCGACGACACGAAGGGCACGACGCTCGTGAGCGCCTCGACGGTAGACAAGGATTTTCGTCAGAAGATGGCCTACGGCGGCAATGTCAAGGCCGCGGCGCTTTTGGGCGAAATGGTCGCCCAGAAGGCCAGAGGGGCCCAGGTTATCCGCGTGGTCTTTGACCGGGGCGGCTACGATTACCACGGCCGCATCAAGGCGTTTGCCGAGGCGGCCCGGAAATGCGGATTGGAGTTCTAGCTATGGTGCGTCCTATCGCAGTTGGTGAATCCAAGGAAGCGGTTGAGAAGGTCGTCAAGATCAGCCGTGTCTCGAAGGTGACAAAAGGGGGCAAGAAGCTCTCCTTCAGCGCGCTGGTCGTGGTCGGCAACACCCGCGGCCGCGTCGGGGTCTCGCTGGGCAAGGCCAACGAGGTGGCGGACGCCATCCGCAAGGGCATCGCCCAGGCCAAGAAGAAGATGATGCCGGTGCCGCTCGCAGGGACGACCATCCCCCACGACGTGATGGGGATGTACGGGTCGGCGCGGGTGCTGTTGAAGCCCGCCGTCGAGGGGACGGGGATCATCGCCTCCGGGCCGGTGCGCGCGGTGTGCGAGGCCGCCGGCATCAAGGACATCCTGACCAAGTGCCTGACCTCTACCAACGCCATGAACGTCATCATGGCGACGCTGGAGGGATTGGAGCAGCTCAGCCGCGACCTGGAGATTTTCGGTCTGCGGCGCGAGACTGCTGCGGCCGGGCCGGTCGAAGGACAAGAAGATGCGCATAACTGATATCGGCGCGCCGCAGGGCGCCCGCACGAGAAAACAGATCGTCGGCCGCGGCATAGGATCGGGCCGGGGAAAGACCTGCGGCCGCGGCAACAAGGGGCAGAAGGCGCGCGCGGGCCGGGACTTTAGGCCGGGCTTTGAAGGCGGCCAGATGATGCTTTTTCGGCGGCTGCCCAAGAGGGGATTCCGGAGCCGCTCCTCGAACCCTTTTCAGATTGTCAACGTCAAGGATCTCAACCGTTTCTCCAAGGGGGCGATGGTCTCTCCGGAAACCCTCTTCGAGGAAGGATTGATCAAGGACAAGGAAGCTCCGGTGAAGCTCTTGGGTGACGGGGACATCAAGAAGGCCCTGAGCGTGCGCGTGCACCGCGCGACAGAGTCCGCCGTCAAAAAGATCCAGGAGGCCGCGGGCACCGTCGAGATCATTGCGAAATAAATTATTGAGTATCCCCCTTCGGGGGATAAATTCGACCATGCGACTTATGTCGCCTTCGGCTCCATAAGCCGCGGTCTCATTTATGTTAGGCCCTTTTCTTAACGCCTTTAAGATACCGGACCTCAGGAAGAGGATTTTGGTCGCCTGCGTGCTCCTGGGCGTCTATCGGGTGGGCTGTTACGTCCCCACCCCCGGCATCGACGGCAAGGCGCTGGGCGAGCTCTTCGGCCGCATCGCGGCCGGGGAGGGGGGAGCGCTCTTTGGCATCATGAATATGTTCTCCGGCGGCGCGATGAGCCGCATGACGATCTTCGCGCTAGGGATCATGCCGTACATCTCGTGTTCCATCATCATGCAGCTGTTGACGGCGGTCATCCCGGCCCTGGAGAAGATCGCCAAGGAGGGCCAGGCCGGCTACCAGAAGATCAACCAGTACACGCGCTACGGCACGGTGGTGCTGGCGATGATCCAGTCCTACTTCGTGGCCGTATGGGTGCAGAATCTGGGCCGCGCGGAGAATTTGGACATCATCACCGTCCCCGGCATTGGGTTCCAGATCCTGACGATGCTGACGCTCACCACCGGCACCATCTTCATCATGTGGCTGGGCGAGCAGATCCAAGAGTGGGGCATCGGCAACGGCATCTCGCTCGTCATCTGCGCCGGCATTCTTTCCCGCATCCCCTCGGCCATGTACCAGCTCTGGGTCCTTTTTTCGCCGTACGCGCCGTCCAAGAGGACGCTGGAACCCTATATCTTTCTTATCATGACGGTCCTGCTGGGGCTTGTCGTCATCGCGGTCACGATGTCGATTCAGGCGCAGCGGCGCATCCCGGTCCAATACGCGCGCCGGGTGGTGGGGCGCAAGGTGTACGGCGGGCAGAGCACGTATATCCCGCTCAAGATCGACCAATCGGGCATCATCGCGATCATCTTCGCACAGTCCATCATCCTCTTCCCGGCGACGATCGCGGGGTTCATCCCCAGCGAGGCCTTCCGGAACTTCGCCAACAGCCTGACGCGGGGTCACTGGGTTTACTCCGTGATCTACTCGCTTTTGATCATTTTCTTCTGCTATTTTTACACGGCGATCGTCTTCAACCCGTTGGAGATCGCCGAGAACATGAAGAAGTACGGCGGGTTCATCCCGGGCATCCGTCCGGGCCGGCCCACCGCCGAGTACCTGGACTTCGTGATGACCCGCATCACTCTCGCGGGCGCGGTCTTCATGGCCTTCATCGCGATCTTTCCGGATCTGATCATGTGGTGGCTCAAGATCCCCTACCTGGTCGCGTCGTTTTTCGGCGGCACGGGGGTCCTCATCACCGTGGGCGTCATGCTCGATACGGTCAAGCAGATCGAGTCGCACCTGTTGATGCGCAACTATGACGGGTTTTTGAAGTCCACCCGGATAAAAGGGCGCCGTTAGATGAAGATCATTCTCTTCGGGCCGCCGGGGGCGGGCAAAGGGACGCAGGCGAAGATCATGGCCGAGCAGCTCAACCTGCCGCATATCTCGACGGGCGACATCCTGCGGCAGGAAGTGAAGGGAGGCACGACACTCGGGTTCGAGGCCGAGGAATACATGGAGTCTGGCAGGCTCGTGCCGGACGCGCTCGTGACCGAGATGGTCAAGAAGCGGCTGCAGCAGGCGGACGCGGCCGACGGTTTCATCCTGGACGGTTTTCCGCGCACCGTGGCCCAGGCCCAGGCCCTCGACGCCATCCTCTCCGAAGGGGTGGACAAGGCGATTTACTTGAAGACCTCCGAGAAGACGGTGCTGCAGCGCCTGACCGGCCGGCGCGTGTGCCCGGAGTGCGGCATGATTTATCATTTGACGAACATGCCGCCCAAGAAGGACATGCTGTGCGACCGGTGCGCGGTCAGTCTCTATCAGCGTCCGGATGACAACGAGGTGACGGTGCGCCAGCGCCTGAACGTCTACCTCCAGGAGTCCCAGAGCGTCCTTGACTACTACCGTGGCCGGGGAAAACTCGAGAACGTCTCCGGCGACAGCGACGCCCGGGAGGTCTTCGCGGTCATCAAGAAGATATTGGCTCTTTCATAAAGGGGCTAGAGGGGCCGACAGCCCGAGGTGCGCGTGATCTCTCGCAAGACCCGAGAAGAGTTGAAGGTGATGGTTGGTTTGGGTAGCGTGCTCGCCCGGGTGATGGACGAGCTGGAGACGATGATCGCCCCAGGCGTCCTGACGCAGGACCTGGACGCGCGGGCCCTGCGCCTGATGCAGCTGGCCGGCGTGCGCTCCGCGTTCAAGGGGTACCGCGGCTACCCGGCCAACATCTGCGTCAGCCTGAACGAGGAGGTCGTCCACGGAATCCCCGGCAGGCGGCCGCTGCGTCCGGGCGACATCGCCAGCATCGACGTCGGCATCGAAGGCCACGGGTATTTTGTGGATATGGCCAAGACCTTCGCCGTCGGGACGCCCGATGACGGTCGCCTTCGGCTCCTGGAGGTGACACGGGGGTGTCTGGAGAGGGCCGTCGCGGCGGTCGGTCCAGGCAAGAAGCTTTCGTGCATCGCCGAGGCCGTCCAGGGGCACGCCGAGGCCAACGGTTTTTCGGTCGTGCGCGATTTCGTAGGGCACGGCATCGGCAAGGCGCTCCACGAGGAGCCGCAGATCCCGAACTTTCTGACCCAAGAGCCGGGGCCGGTCCTCGGGGAGGGGATGGTGCTCGCGGTCGAGCCCATGATAAACGCCGGCGCGCCGGAGGTCGTCGTCCTGTCTGATGGCTGGACGGCAGTGACGAAAGACGGCAGGGCCAGCGCCCACTTCGAACACACGATCGCGGTCACGGCCCACGGGGCCAGGGTGTTGACGAGGTAAGCATGGCAAAAGAAGAGGCGATCGAAGTTGAGGGGGTCATCACGGAGTCGCTGCCCAACGCGATGTTTCGCGTGGAGCTGGAGAACGGCCACAAGATCTTGGCCCACGTCTCCGGGAAGATCCGGATGCACTTCATCCGCATCCTGCCCGGGGACCGCGTGAAGGTGGAGCTCTCGCCCTATGACCTCACGCGCGGCCGCATCACGTATCGCTGCAAGTAAGGGGATGCATCATGAAGGTCAAGGCATCGGTCCGAAGGATCTGCGGTAACTGCAAGATCGTCAAACGCCAAGGGGCGCTGCGGGTCATCTGCACGAACCCCAAGCATAAGCAGAGGCAGGGGTAACTATGCCGAGAATCATGGGTGTGGATTTGCCGAAGGAGAAAAGGATTGACGTGTCGCTGCGCTATCTGTATGGCGTGGGCAAGACGAGCTCGGCCCGTATCCTTCAGGAGGCGGGCATCGATCCGGCCAAGCGCGCCAAGGACTTGAGCGAAGAGGAGATTTCCCGGATCACGTCGGTCATCCAGAAGGGGTACCGCGTCGAGGGGGACCTGCGGCGCGAGGTCTCCCAGAACATCAAACGTCTGATGGATATCGGTTCCTACCGCGGCATGCGGCACAAGAAGTCACTGCCCGTGCGCGGGCAGAGGACACGCACGAACGCGCGCACGCGCAAGGGCCCGCGCCGCAACGTCGGGATTATCCGGATCAAGGAGGCGCCCGCCGCGGCGCCGGCGAAGAAGCCAGGAGCATAGAGGATGGCCAAGCCGAAAGGAAAGAGGAAGTCCAAGAAGATACTGACCTCCACGTACGGGATCGCTCACATATTGGCGAGCTTCAACAATACGATCATCACCATCGCGGACCGTCAGGGCAACGTCATTGCCTGGTCCACGCCCGGGGTCGTGGGTTTCAAGGGCTCCAAGAAGTCGACGCCCTTCGCGGCCCAGGTGGCCGCGGGCGACGCCGCCAAGAAGGCCAAGGAGGCGGGGCTCTCGGAGGTCGACGTGTACGTCAACGGGCCGGGATCGGGGCGCGAGTCGGCGATCCGCGCCATCGCGGCCGCAGGCCTGACGATAAAATTGATCAAGGACGTGACGCCCGTCCCCCACAACGGGTGCCGTCCGACGAAGAGAAGGCGGGTATAGCATGGCTCGTTACCTGGGACCCAGTTGCCGATTGTGCCGTCGCGAGATGATGAAACTTTTCCTGAAGGGCACGCGGTGCTACACGGACAAGTGCGCCGTGGCGCGGCGCGAGTTCCCGCCGGGACAGCACGGCAACGCCCGGACGCCCAAGATGTCCAACTACGGCCTGCAGCTGCGCGAGAAGCAAAAGGTCAAGAGGATCTACGGGGTGCTGGAGCGCCAGTTCCGGCGTTACTTCGCCATCGCCTCGCGCACCAGGGGGGTCACCGGCAAGGTCCTCCTGCAGCAGTTGGA
>Ga0172362_10003134_pt1 | contig 14279 bp, 11 predicted proteins | sample LakKivs1_kivu2a2_FD_114534 | JGI IMG/M metagenome (GOLD analysis project Ga0172362, IMG submission 114534) | Sediment microbial communities from Lake Kivu, Rwanda - Sediment s1_kivu2a2 | ecosystem: Environmental > Aquatic > Freshwater > Lake > Sediment | place: Rwanda: Western Province, Lake...
CAATGGGCTTCCTTTTAAAGAAGTAGAAGCTCGAGGGCTTTCTCATTATGGCAACTCCTCATGGTAAGTCAGTATCATCACTAACCATACCATGAGTGTTACCCATGTATCTCAGCCTCCGCATTGATTCAGCGTCTCAAATTCGTTTCTAAGTCAGCTCGCGTACGAAGAAAACGATTTAGGTCTTCTCGGTTCAATATGCCGATAACCTTTCCCTCCTCCGTCACCGGCATGTGGTCTGTTTTCCCCATTTCCGGTAGTAGGCTTAAGATATCTTGATCAGGGTGGGCTGTTTTCAACTTGTTAATTGGGGTCATTGCTTCCTGCACTGTGGTAATATCCCAACGAGTTTGGGGAATTTTCTTTACAGCACTTAGGGTTATCAGGCCCTCTAGTAAGCTTCCCCTGGCCACTGGGAAACAATTCCGTCCTGTAGGCAGGATATAGTCTTGAACCAACCTCTCCAAGGTAAGCTCAGGGGAGACAATGGGGCCGCCATAATCGGTAACATGGCGTACCTTAACGCCGGAGAGGGAATCACGCAGCAAGATCTGTTGATAGGCAGCTCTAGCGGCATCGCGCAAGAACCAGCCAATGAAGACAAGCCACAGACCATTCAACCATAAGTGGGCCACAAAAATAACTACCATACCACCAGCGAGAAAGGCATAAGCTACACCCTGTCCCACCTTGGTAGCGAGGTGTGTTGCCTGGTGGTAGTTACCTGTTCTCCGCCATATGATGGCACGAAATACTCTGCCTCCGTCTAAGGGGAAGCCAGGAATTAGGTTGAACAAAGCTAATATCGCATTGATTATAGCCAGCCACCGCATTAAGTTGGCTATTAGGCTTTGTTGAGCTTGTGCCAGCAGAATGGACAACCCGTAGAAGATGCCTGCCATGGCTAAGCTGGCTAATGGACCAACTACGGCTATCAGAAGCTCTGCGTTTGGGCGAGTTGCCTCTTTAGTTACCTGGGAAATACCACCGAAGACAAAAAGAGTAATTTCTCTCACCGCGATGCCATTCCGAATGGCAAGGACACTGTGGGCCAGCTCGTGGATGATTATGGAAGCGAAGAAAAGAACGCTGGTCAATATGCCAAAAGCTATTCGTTCTACGGTAGGATAATCACCGGGGAAGTAAAGCACTAATGAGCTAGTTACTAGAGCAAAGATAAGGAACCAAGTGTAGTGGAGCCGTAGGGGGATGCCAAAAATTCTACCCAGGCTAATGTTACTTTTCATCGCTCATCTTGTGGTATAGCGTAGACTATGAGTTTATATGCTAGCTTGGCCAATAGAAAAGGGCAAGAAGCAGGGCCCTCTTGTGGGCAGAACTCCATTAAATCGAAGCCAACTACGTGCTTATGATGGGCTACCAACCTCAGTAGATTTAAGACTTGCTGCCATTGCATGCCTCCAGGCCCAGGAGGGCCCACTGCTGGCATAATCGAGGGGTCAAGGACATCCACATCTATGGTTAGACAGAAGTTTTCGCTGAGGGTGGCGGCTATTTGCTCTGCGGAAGCTGCACTTGATGCCAATTCAGAGAGATAAAAAGGTATCATTTTGTGCTGGTTTAAGAATTGTTTCTCCTCCCAGCTAAGGCTGCGCACTCCAACCTGAACAATGGGGCAAAGCTCGAAGATACGACGCATAACACAAGCCCGGCCATATTTGGTTCCTAGATACTTATGGCGAAGGTCCGCATGAGCATCCAGTCGCAGGACGGAAAGCTCGGGAAATGTTTCCTTGAAAGGTTGGACTACCGCTGAAGAGAGCGAGTGTGCCCTACCTAGCATTACCACAAATTTCCCCTCCTGCATTAATCCTCTGCTTATTTGACAGGTCCGGCTATCATATCTTTGGGGCTGCTCATCACGGGTTGGCCTTCTGGCAGAGTATGAATGCCAACTTTATATATCTCTCGGTTTAGCTCTAAGTCATAAAGTTCCAGGAATTGGGAGCCATCAATAATAGCCTGTGAGCCGTGAAAGGTATGGAGGCTAATATGGCTCTCAGCAATGAAAACGAATCAGGATATTCCCCCAATCCGCTGGTTTTAATTCGCTGTATTTACTCAAACGGGGTGATGAAATGGTTGTCATTTTGAAGGAGAGAAGCGACCAAACAAGCTCCTCTTCACGGAGCCTGCCCTGAGCACTGTAAGATCCTTCGCGGAGTTTATCCTGATCTGTATTAGATTCTTCGCTACGCTCAGAATGACAAGGAGCGAAGGGTTTAGAGTTTCGGCTCATCAGGACGAACTCCGTGATGCACCCATCAACTAGCATTTAATTGCCGAAATACCTAAGTATTTTTCTACTATTGCCATGGCACAATACTTGCCACACATGCTGCAAGTCTTTCCTGCTGTGGGAATCTTACTATGAATTCGCTTTGAAAGCTCTGGATCCAAGGACAATTCAGTCTGAGTGGCCCAATCAAGATTCTTGCGAGCCCGGGACATTCTTTCATCCCACTCCTTGGCACCCTTTACCCCCTTGACAATATCACCAGCGTGAGCAGCTATGCGAGAAGCTATCACTCCTTGCTTTACATCTTCTATATCGGGAAGGGAGAGGTGTTCCGAGGGAGTGACGTAGCACAGGAAATCTGCACCAGCGGCAGCAGCAATGGCACCTCCGATAGCACCAGTAATGTGGTCATAGCCGGCTCCTATATCAGTTACCAGTGGTCCCAGGACATAGAAAGGCGCTCCCTGGCACAAGCTTTTCTCTAATTGAACATTGCTGACTACCTGATCCAGGGGCAAATGTCCTGGCCCTTCGACAAAAACTTGAACTTCGGCTTCTCTAGCTCGCTTTACTAATTCACCCTGGATGATTAGCTCCTCGATTTGAGCCCTATCGGTGGCATCGGCGATGCTTCCTGGACGCAGGCTATCTCCCAAGCTTAAGGCAAAATCGTATTTATGGGCTAAATCTAACAAGCGGTCATAGTATTGATATAGAGGATTTTCCTCCTCGTTATGTAGCATCCAGCCGGTGAGGAAGGCACCTCCTCGAGAAACTATATCAGTTGTTCTACCTTGGTTTTTGAGCTTTGCCAGGGATGCTCCAGTCACACCACAATGAATGGTCATGAAATCAACGCCGTCCCTAGCTTGCTGCTCAATTACATCAAAGAGCTCGTCAACAGTCATATTCACGATGGCTCCGTGCTTCTCAATAGCCTCAATCCCAGCTTGATAGACGGGCACAGTTCCCACGGGCAAGGGGCTAGCGTTGATGATGGCCCTCCTGATGGCTGAAATATCACCCCCGGTACTCAAATCCATGACTGTGTCGCTGCCAGAATCAATAGCGGCCTCTAATTTTTCAAGTTCCATGTCTAAATCGCAGAAATCTGGTGATGTACCTATATTGGCGTTAACTTTAGTCCTTAGTCCCTTGCCAATACCGCAGGGGACTAGGTTTGCATGGTCGGGATTGGCTGGAATTACGATTGTGCCGTCAATCAAGCCTTGAAGAATAAAGCCTACCTCTACCCTTTCCTGCTCAGCTACATGTTTTACTTGAGGTGAAACAACACCACTATGAACCAGTTCTAATTGGGTCATCTTGCTAAATACCTCGATACTAAATCAAGTCTAGATGGCAAATTTAACATGGGATGGGTCTGAATGCAAGTCTAGAAAGCTTGAATAAGCTAACTAAATAGCTACCACCAAGAGCAGGTTCTTTAACTACTGAGGTAATTCACATTCTTTCAGGGGCTGTCATGCCCATGAGGTGAAGGGTCTTGGCTAGGACAATTTGAGTTGCCCTGACCAGTTTGAGTCGGGTTCTGGTTAATGCCTTGTCTTTGGAAACTACTCGGCACTGCTTGTAGAAGCTGTGGAAGGCAGTGGCCAAATCCTGGGCATAGTAAGGCAAGTGGTGAGGCTCGAGAGTATTTACTATCTCCTCTATGATTTCGGGCAGGAGGATTAAGCGGCGAATTAAGGTTAGCTCTGGCTCAGTAGTAAGTAGGGAAACATCGCCTTGGCTATAATCAATTCCCCTTTGGTTGGCTAGGCGAAGAATGCTGGCAATCCTGGCATGGGCATATTGAACATAGTAGACCGGGTTATCTAGCGACTGCTTCTTAGCTAGCTCTAGGTCGAAGTCCATCTGGCTGTCAGCGGAGCGAGAGAGGAAAAAGAAACGGCAAGCATCTGCCCCTACCTCTTCTACTACTTCCCGCAGGGTAATAATATCGCCACTCCGCTTTGATGCTCTAATTACCTCCTCCCCACGCCGTAAGGTAACTAACTGACAGATTATTACCTTGAGCTGTTCAGTGTTTTTTCCCAGGGCTTTCATTACCGCTTTCATACGGGGCACATGACCTTGGTGATCAGCACCCCAGATATCAATCACGGTGTCAAATTTGCGCTCTAGGAACTTGTTGTAATGGTAGGCAACATCAGAGGCAAAATAGGTAGGGGAGCCATCACTGCGCACCAGCACATTATCTTTATCCTCACCCAGGGCACTTGATTCAAACCAGATGGCATTATCCCTTTTAGTTACATAGCCTTCTCTCTGTAATAACTCCATAGCTCGGTTGTATTGCTCATTGTGATAAAGGCTTTTTTCGCTAAACCAAGCATCAAAATCAACGCTCAGCAGCTTGAGGTCTTGCTTAATACGGTCTATTATCTTTTCAAGTCCGATTTTGCCCAGTTCTGAAATTGCTTCCTCTTCGCTCGTAGCTAACGATTCACCCTCACCTAAGCCTCTCTCTCTGAGGGAGAGGGAAAATCTGTCGCCTTGCTCCCGAATAATCTCTCTTGCCAAATTGATCATATAATTACCCAAGTAGCCATCAGGAGGCATGCTGGCTTCCCTGCCTAGACACTGTTGATAACGAGCATAAAGAGAACGATTGAAAGCATCTATCTGACTGCCAACATCGTTTAGGTAATATTCCTTTTCTATCTGGTAGCCAGCAGCAGTGAGAACGTTGGCTAAAGTACTACCTAGGACAGCACCACGGCCATGACCTACGTGAAGAGGTCCGGTGGGATTGACGCTGACGAACTCAATTTGAGTGTGACTGCCTTTGCCTAGAGCGAGGTTGCCGTATGCCACACCGGCAGTCAAAATGGATTCTACTTGTTTGGCTAGCCAGTCATCGCGCAGGGTGAAATCAAGAAAGCCCGGTGGAGCAATGGCAAACCGGTCAATTTCCGCAGGGAGCGATATATGCTTAGCTATTTTCTCGGCTATGACCAGAGGGGACTCTTTGGCTGTTCGACTTAGCTTTAGGGGAAGTCCCGAGGCAAAATCTCCATGTTCGGGGTTCTGGGGGTGCTCTATAACTACTTCGGGCAGCGTTACAGCAACGAGACTGCCCTCGCGTTGTGCCTCAGTTACAGCCTGCTGCAAACAGGCGGCTAACCTTTTCTTAACCATATCAGAACTAGCTCCATTCAGCGCTTTTAGACCACACCTGAGATAATTCCTGTTTTAGAAGGCGATGTTCGGGTTTTGCCAAATTATTGTCACTTTGAAAAAGGGCTATTGCCTCCTGCCGAGCCAGCTCTAGGAGGTGTAAGTTTGACAGTTTAGCTATTTTAAGGTCGGGCAGACCACTTTGGTGTGTGCCAAAAAATTCTCCCGGGCCTCTTAGCTCTAGGTCCTTCTCGGCTAAAGCAAAACCATCGTGAGTTTTCTCCATTAGCTGAAGGCGGTCTCTTGCTTCGGGTGAAAGTTTTTCCGGAATAAGCAGGCAATAAGCTTGCTCTTTATCCCGGCCCACTCGCCCTCTAAATTGGTGGAGCTGTGATAGCCCGAAGCGCTCAGCACCCTCCACTAACATTACCGTGGCGTTGGGTATGTCAATGCCCACTTCTACCACCGACGTTGACACTAGAATATCAAGCATACCTTCTCGAAAGCGGCGCATTACCTTTTCTTTATCACTAGAGGGCATTCGACCATGGAGCAATCCCAATCTTAAATCTGGGAAAATTTCTCTGGATAGATACTCGTATTCACTTGTAGCGGCTTTTGCCTGGAGTATTTCTGATTCTTCAATCAGAGGACAAATAATGAAAGCTTGCTTACCATTACTGACCTGGCGGCGGAGGAAGCTATAAGCTTTTTCCCTGTACTGGGGCTCAAGGGCTCTCGTTTTCACTTCCTGGCGCCCCGGAGGTAGCTCGTCAATAACTGAGAGATCGAGATCGCCGTAAAGTGTCAGCGCCATGGTTCGGGGGATTGGGGTGGCGGTCATAACCAATATATGAGGGTTAAAGCCTTTTTGACGCAATGCAGAACGTTGTAAAACACCGAATCTTTGTTGCTCATCTGTCACTGCTAACCCTAGCTGGTAAAATTCTACCTCTTTTTGGATAAGGGCGTGGGTGCCAATGACAATATCAATTTCACCTTGCTTAATTTTACGATGTGAATCCTCCTTCACGCCATCTTTAAGGCTGCCGATGAGCAAAGCGATGGTGAGTGGGCGGGAGAGGAATCCTACGTAGCACCTAAGATTCCCCGTCTCTTCTTCTCGGCGGAACGGGTGTTGTCCTAACCACCTCCCTTTACTTGGCAGGGGATGGGTGCTGGCTTTAGACAAATAATTGCAGATATTGCTGAAATGCTGCTCAGCCAACACTTCGGTGGGTGCCATAAACGCTCCTTGATAGCCATTGGCCACTGCCATTAATAAGGCCAAAGTAGCAATCACGGTTTTGCCACTCCCTACTTCGCCTTGCAGAAGGCGTGACATAGCCCTGGGTTGCTTTAGGTCAGCTAAAATTTCCTCCAATACTCGCTCCTGAGCTCGGGTTAGTGTGAAAGGTAAACAATGTAAGAACCTGTCAATAACCTCTTGGTCTATATTAAAGGCATTGCCTGGCTGACTTTCTTGCCAATCTCGCTTTCTTGCTAGCACACCTAATTGAAGTAAGAATAGTTCGTCGAAGGCTAGCCTCTCCTTTGCCCTCTCTGCTATTAAATGGTCGTCAGGATAGTGAATTTGAGCAATCGCCTCAGGAAGATCCAGTAGTTGGCATTGGTTTTTTATTTCCGAGGGTAAAAAATCACTCAGTTGCCATGCCCAGCCATCGATGGCTTCTTTTGTCCATTTCCTCACTTGCCGAGGATATAGGCCTTGGGTAAGAGGGTAAAGGGGGACCAGGCGGCCAGTGTGGATCAGTTCTTTATTCTCAAGCAATTCCCATTCAGGAGACTGGAAGATTTTTTGACCCTTGAATAAACTGACTGTGCCACTAATTACCACCTTGGTGTTGGTGAGGAATCTTTTGGCCAGATAGGGTTGGTTGAACCAAACTACTCTGATGTTCCCGGTCTCATCACCCACTATTGCCTCAGTGCCTTGCCGATTACCAAGAGTGGCTATCCTGGCTTGCCATATTGTAGCTACAATAGTCTGCTCCTCTCCTTCCTTAAGTTCTGAGATAGGTTTCCTCTGGCTGTAATCGACATACCTCCGGGGGAAAAAATAAAGTAAATCATGTATCGTTCTCACATTTAGCTTGGCAAATTTAGTGGCTACACGTGGTGTAATGCCTTTGATAATCGTTGTAGGGGAATTTAATCCTTCACTTTTCTTTAGAGGATGTGACTTGGCTACCGCTGTCACCCTTACCTTACTACTATCCCTTGAAGGGTGAGGAGAGGTGAGGGCGGCTTGTTTTGCTTCTAGCTTGCCTAGCCAATCGAAGAGGCGCATTATCCATCTCTTACGTTCACTTACATCGCAGGAGCTGTAATTAGAATTAGCTAAATTGAGCTCATCGAATTCAGCTAAAAGTTGCCGGTTATTTATGCTTTGCCTGATTTTCCCTGCCTGTTTGTGAAGATATTTATCTAAACCGCCGATTACTGCTTTGTCGCTATATTCCCTCTTACACTCCAATTCAAGAATCTTTCTTAATGAGTCGCTAGTTATCACTTTGTGAAGGCGTCACTTAATTATGGTAAGGTTACAGCACTTATAGCATAGCACATTAGGGCAAACTTTAGTCCAGCGAATTTATTTATTCTCCTTCAAGGATGGAAACAGCTAGGACATGGGGACCAACATGAGTCCCTACTACCGGGCTTACCTTGGAACAATAGAAATGCTCAGGAGAAACTATGTCCTTAAGACGCTCGGCTAACGTCTCTAATTCGTCGGGAGTAGTGGCATCCTCGATGGCTAAGGCTTCGATATGGCGGAAACTTTTGACAAAATTTACCAGAAAGTCAATTGCCTGAGCTCGCTTGCGGGGGTGGGCAATGGGAAAAGCCTCACCATCCTTTATCCCCAAAACTGGGTTTACCTTTAGTAAAATACCTAAGAACGCTTGTGCCTTACCAAGGCGCCCGCCTCTTCTTAGATATTCCAATGTACCGAAAGTCATTCGTATATGGCTCCTGGGAATTGCTCTTTTGGCTTGGTGAACAATTTGGTCTAAATTGCTCTCTGTCCTGGCTATTTGAGTCGCAAAAAATAGCGAAAAGCAACTGTGCACCTGGTCCTAATTCACAATCAATGACTTCAATGCGGCAGTTCTTGGTGACCATAGCCTTAGCTTGAAGTGCTGCTCCGTTAAATACCGCTAAACATTTTGGAAAGCATACTACCTAGAATTTCGTCTGTTTCTTTGGCTAGTTTGAAAAAATTCAACAAGAACCCAGGGCTCGGAGCTGAGGTGGTGGGGACACGGTCTTGCTTGGCGCTAGCCTGTGGTAGAATTCCTCTGTAGTTAAATGAACATTATCGCGGTAGGTCTCATTACCAAAATTAAGATATAAAGGTACTACTGCAATCCCAAACCTCTGGGCTACCTCAGGAGTAAGGGCAGAACAGCTATCAGTTACAACTCCAACCATTGCTCTTTGCCCCTGAAAACAAAGTTCTTCAGGGGCAAAGAGCTTATTCCAGCGAGATTATATAGTTATAATGTGGTTGCCCACCCCGAACCACTTCAACCTCAAGGTGATACCCCTCCCGGATTTTCTGGGCTATATCCTCCGCTTCAATAGCTTGAGTTTCAGCAGCGTAATAAATAGTTACCATTTCTGTGTTTGCGATATTGGTTTTCGTTAGAGCTTGAAAAATAACATCTGTCATATTATTGCCACTAGCTATTAAATTCTCGTCATTCAGGATAGCAATAGGTTGCCCCTTCTTTATTTCCTGGCCGTTTATCCGTGTCTTACGCACTGCTTTAGTGACTCCTATGGTCTTCACTGTGGTTATCGCTTTCTCCATAGCTTGAGCATTTTCCTCTAAATCCATGTCATAACTAAAGGCGAGGGATGCGGCTATGCCCTGGGGAATAGTCCTGGTTGGGATTACCTTCACTCTCTTCGAAGTTAAAGACTCAACCTGCGAAGCTGTGTGGATGATATTCTTGTTATTGGGCAATAGAATAATATTGTCTGAGGGGGCTGCTTCTACAGCTTTTAATAACTCGCCAACGCTGGGATTCATTGTTTGACCGCCAGGAACAATAATTGTAGCCCCTAGACTATTAAACACCTCAAAAAAGCCATCTCCAGCGGCGACTGTTACTATAGCGATGTTAACCCTGGGCATTCTTTCTTTTTGTATCTTAATAAATTCTGCATATTGATCATCCATATTGTTGACCTTTACCTGATGTAGTGTGCCTAAATGGGTAGCATAATCAAGAATTTCACCGGGCTTAAAGCTGTGGATATGAACTCTAGCCATGGAGCAGTTGCCAGCAACAATTAGGGATTGCCCTTTCTTCTTTAACTTTTTCCTGATCTTGCCCAGATTAATCTTTTGCCCTTCCAGTAGAAATTCGATGCAATATCCATAAGGCACTTCTACCTCAGCTGTTGGAGCCATTTTAGCAGCTAGGGGTAAGTTCACAGAGACTAGCTGGGGTTTCCGGCCTTCCATTTTATCTGCTCCTCCTCTAAGGGAGTGCCAGGCACCATCGAGCAATACGTATAAACCTTGCCCCCCTGCATCTACCACACCAGCTTCACGTAATACTGGTAGCAAGTCAGGTGTCCGAGCCACTGAATCCCTAGCTGCCTCGGTGGCGGTTTCTACTATGGAAAGCAAGTTTTCAGTATCGGTTTTGGCGGCTATATTGGCTGCGTAAGCGGCATCTTTAAGTACTGTCAGTATAGTCCCTTCTACTGGGTGCATGATTCCTTCGTAAGCAGCCTGCGAGGCTTCAGCTAGGGCTTTAGCAAAATCCTTGCCATTGAAGGATTTCTTGTCTTCCAATCCCTTGGCCAAGCCACGCAGCAATTGGGACAGGATAACTCCTGAATTACCGCGTGCTCCCATTAAAGCACCATAAGCCATTGATTTGGCTACTGAAGAAGCATTGCTATCTGTGTTCTGTTTTGCCTCTTGCATCGCAGAGTGCATGGTAAGCAACATGTTGGTTCCTGTATCCCCGTCGGGGACCGGGAAGACATTTATAGCGTTAATTTCAGGAACACATGTTTCAAGCCAGGTTGTACCTAGGGCAAACATCTTTCTCAATATCTTACCATCAGCTAACTTAGCTCCCATTTCCCTTGGCCTCCCTTAGTACAATTGCTACTATGGCTTTGGTATGATAGCATTACTATAATACTCTAGGTATTGGCTAATAGTAAAGGGGGGTAAAAGAATTTTCCCATGAAGTGCGATATTTGTGGCAAAAGAGTTCAATTTGGACAGAGTGTAAGCCATTCTAAAAAGCGTACAAAACGGCGGTGGTTAGCCAATATTCATAGGGTTACAATTGTTGTGGGCGAGAAGAAGCAGAAAGTTAATATTTGCACTAGGTGCCTTCGCAGTCAATATAAAGCAGCTCGTTAGCTTACTACTTCCCTTATTCTTTGTAGCGCTTGGCTTATTCCTTCCTTGGTCTTAAACACGCTGTTTCCCACTGCCAGCACATTAGCCCCAGCTTTAACTATGCTAGGCGCATTGTCAATGGTAATACCTCCGTCAACTTCCAGCTCGGCATCCACCTTTCTGCTATCAACTATCCTGCGCAAGCGACTTATCTTTTCTAGTGTTTCAGGGATGAAAGCTTGTCCGCCGAAACCAGGGTCAACACTCATGATAAGGATCAAATCAAGGTGAGGCATAATCTCGTCTACCATGCTTAAAGGACTCGCCGGATTTAAAGCCACCCCGGCTTTTATCCCAAGTTCCTTTATTACTTGAATCGTTCGGTGGAGATGCCAGCAAGCTTCCACATGAACGGTAATGATATCGGCGCCAGAATCGGCAAAGCGGGAAATATACCGCTCAGGCTGTTCTATCATCAAGTGGACATCCAAGGGCAGGTGCGTCCAGCTACGGAGGGAAGCTACCACTGGTGCCCCGATAGTGATATTGGGCACGAAATGTCCATCCATGACATCGATGTGGATATAATCAGCCCCTGCCTTTGTAGCTTCAGCCACTTGTTCGCCAAGGCGAGCAAAGTCAGCGGAAAGAATTGATGGCGCTAGCTTAATTTTGCCTTTCACTTTTCAAAAGCCTACAAATGACTCACCCAATCAAAATCTTTCAAAAATTCTTCCCTAGCCGCGTCGTTAACAAAGATTTGGGTTAAGTTAAACTCTTTCCTGACTAGCCGATCATTAGCTATAGCATTTATAACAGCGGTGGTGAGCATGGGGGAAGTGGCGACGTAAAAGGTTATAGCGGCTTTATTCTCACTCAAAGCTCTGTCAAAGGACTTCTTTGCTGCTCCATATCTTTCCAACGCCCCTGCTGGATCTACGCCTGCTTTCACCTCTATCGCTCCTTCTAACACACCTTGAGGATTCCGAATAGATATATCTGGCTCACTACCAAAAAGAACTTTATATCCATTCACAAGCTTAAGGCCTCCAATATTCTCAATCGAAGCAGGAACTCTGGCGGGAGAGACAATAGTGCCATCTTTAAGGATAATCTCTGAAATTCGATCTTTATCTAAGAAATGCTTCAATACGAGGGCATGAACACGCCGGCTCCCTTCGGTTCCTATTTCGTTTCGCCACGAACCATTGATCTGCGTCCCTAAGTTTGCTTGAGCCGCTAACCGTATCTCTTCCAACGAAAAATCTGGATCGCCGTCTATAATCGAGCTAATAAAGCTATTAATCACTTTTGAAATTTGCACGGCCTTAATCTTAGATAAACTTCGTCTTTCCCCTTCTTCGAGCTTCTTAGTGTTGAAAGCAAGTCTTCCTAAGCCTTTTTGGGGCAATAAAGCTAAAGAGCGGTAATATCCTGCTAGAATAGGATTGTCCATAATAAGCTGGGGATGACAAAAGACCAGACTAGGGGGAATTTCCCTTTTCTGAACATGCTTCCAGCTTGGTTTGGAGATGCCCAGTTCTTGAAAATCACTCCAATCATATCTTGAGGAGTCAGTCTTGTCTACAAGCTCGCATAGAGATTGAAAAGTTTTGCGAGCACGGTAAAAGAAAGAAGTTCTCAAACTATATTGGGTCTGGGCTACTTCCTCAGAGTAGGTCATCGCTCCCTCCAGGGATTTCCTTCTGCCAGAAAACTATACTTTCCCGCACCGGAACTCTCCCAAATCGCCCCATCTGCTGTGAGCTATTCCCTTTATACCTCGGTACCCTTATTTCAAGAGTCCTTAATTTATGTTTTGTCGCTATCTCAGACAGAATTAAATCAACTGGGATTAACTCTCCTTCAAATCGGACATTATCTACGACTAAAGCAACTAGTCCTCTTGGCTTGAGCATCTTTGCCATTTCTCGAATCGCCAGGTTCATATCCTCAAAATAGCCTTCAATCATGATGGGAATACGAGGATTATTAAGCTGTTTTAATTCCAGGCAATCTAACACTTCCTCTAATGCTGGAACCTTTACCAAGTTTGTAGGGGTAGACCTCGATTCGATATGAGAGCGGAGCAAGCTATGACGAATATATTTAAGGTCTTCAAAGTCTTTAACCAAAGGTTCTCCTTGCTCATCATAAAGCAAACACAATTCCAGGGCATAAGTTCTGGAATAGTCATACCTATTTAGATAGGGTGGCGATGTAATAATCCCTGATACTTTACCTTTGTATCTCAGAACTTGGATAGGGAGCCTGCGAGCATCTCCCAAGAAGATTTGAGCTTTAGGCTCTTGTTTCGCTCCATCAAGCTTGCTTAAATCAGCAAGCATCTCCCTTAGTTTATTTTCAAAAACCACCACAACTGACTTTGGTGCTCTTTCTACAAGCCTCAAGAATTGTCCGTCTTTAGAGGTATAACTTGCTTCCTCAATGCTTGCTAAAAGACCTAGCATTAGGAAATCACGAATTGAAGGCTCTTGGATATTCGATATTTGCTCCCGATAAAAAAGAAGCTCTTCTTGGGCTTCTTGAGGGAGAGCGAGGTCAATGATTCGAATTTTTGGGAAAGATTTACCTGTAGGGCAGAAAGGCTTGCCTCGGAGTTCATCAGCAGTTCTCCTCAGTTCATCCAACTCATATTCGGTATGTAGCTTCACTTTACTAGCGAAGACGGCCACGGGCAAAATGTCAACCCCGATTGCTGGATACCCTAATTGCTGACAAGCGAGCAAAGTAGTCCCACAGCCAGCAAACGGGTCAAAAATCAAAGAGTCGGAAGGGAGCTTCCACTCCTTAGTCAAAATTTCCTCGATAAGCCGATGGGAGAAAGCCTCCTTAAACCTGAACCACCTGAAGACAGGCTCAACTTTATTCAGCCTGAAACCAAGAAAGGCTCGAAAATCAAGTCGTTCCTTTATGAGGGAGGAATATTTCTCCTCAAGTTGTCCCCTCTCTATAGTGGGAAACAGATTTAACTGCCTTATCCTTGCTTTCATTTTTTGAGTTTCTGCTACTAATTAAATAGATTCCTTCGCTTTTTTCAGTGCCATCTCTACCTGCTGAAGAGAGGTGCCGCCGACAATATTTCGAGCCGCCACGGATGATTCCAAGGTTATATTATATACATCTTCGGTGAAGAGAGGGGAGAATTCGTTAAATTCTTTTAAGCTAAGCTCCCGGAAGTTTTTGCCCTTGCTGATAGCATATTCGCTGAGTTTAGCCACCACGCCATGGGCTTCCCGAAATGGCAAGCCCTTTTTCACCAGATAGTCAGCTAAATCGGTAGCCAGAATATAATCCCTTTTAATGGCGTCACGAATACGGTTTACATTGACCTTGATTGTTTCTACCATTTCGGCAAATACTCTTAAAGTGGAATGTAACGTATCCACAGTATCGAAAAGCCCTTCCTTATCCTCTTGCATATCCCGGTTATAGGCTAAAGGCAAAGCTTTCATA
>Ga0172362_10003135_pt1 | contig 14273 bp, 17 predicted proteins | sample LakKivs1_kivu2a2_FD_114534 | JGI IMG/M metagenome (GOLD analysis project Ga0172362, IMG submission 114534) | Sediment microbial communities from Lake Kivu, Rwanda - Sediment s1_kivu2a2 | ecosystem: Environmental > Aquatic > Freshwater > Lake > Sediment | place: Rwanda: Western Province, Lake...
CTTATGGATCGACCTTGTCATGCAATCGGTCTGCATGGTAAGGCATGCATGCCGTTCTTGGTTGCCTTTGGATGCAACGTTCCGGCCTGCGTTGGATGCAGGATAATGGAAACAAAACGTGATAGGTTCATAGCTATATTTCTCTCGACGTTGGTTCCTTGTTCGGCACGAACTGCGGTGATACTTGGTCTTGTTGGTGCGTTTGTTGGAATTCAATGGGCACTTATGTTGTACGTAATTGATTTCTTGTTGATCATAGTCATCGGGAAAATATTGAATAGATACCTTCCAGAAATGTCTGTTGGCATCATAATGGAGATGCCCCCGTACAGAACTCCTTCAGCTAAAGTCATCCTAAAACAGGCATGGAACCGGTTCAAACCTTTTGTTATGACAGCTATTCCTCTTATTGTTGGCGGGAGTATTGTCATTGAGGCATTGAGACTTACTGGCGTATTATCTGTTATTTCGGATGCGATGAGTCCTGTTACCGTTGTCTGGCTTGGCCTGCCTGCATTCACTGGTTTTCTTTTTATCTTTGGTATTCTTAGAAAGGAAGCAGCACTCGTGTTATTGGCTACGGCTGCGGGCACGACTGATTTTCGTGCAATCTTATCACCGGTACAGATGATTGTATTTGCTTTGGTGATAATGATTTATGTCCCTTGTATTGCAACTATTGCAGCGTTAGTGCGAGAAACAGACTGGAAAAATGCTTTTCTTATTTCAATAATTGAGATTGGACTTGCATTTTTTATCGGCGGTATAGCATTTAGAATTCTAAGTCTTTTCATGTAAAAAAGATGTGAAGCGTCTTTGTTTTTTACTCTGGGAAAAAGACCTTGGTCATCCACATCAGCAGTATTCCACAGATAAAAACAAACAGAGTCGCCATGTATTTTTTCATATTAAGTTCTTTTCTTATTTCTGGGACTAGATCTGTTGCTGCGATGTAAATAAATCCACCTGCTGCAAATGGAAGGATATATAGAACAGTGTTGTCGATCAGACTTGAAATGAAATAACCAACAATACCCCCAATGACTGCTGTTAGTGCCACAATAAAATTTAACGTAAGTGTTTTTTTCTTAGAAAAACCACCATAGATTAAAACACCGAAATCTCCGATCTCCTGTGGAATTTCGTGGACTGAAATGGCAATCGTTGTCGTTATGCCGAGGGGTATTGAGACTACAAAGCTTGCTGCCATTATAAGCCCATCAATGAAATTATGTATGGAATCTCCAATAAGATTCATGTATCGAAACGTATGTACGTCACACTGGCCTTTATGGCAGTGGTGCCAATGAAGGACTTTTTCTATTATAAAAAACAGAATAAAACCGACTAGAACAAAAAGAAATAAATCTAGTACAGGCACATTATATATTTCGCTCTTTTCAATAGTCTCGGGCAATAGGTGTAGAAAAGCTCCACCCATAAGTGCACCAGCGGATAAGCCTATTAGAACGAGTAATATTTTATTCAGTGCCGAGTCTTTTAAAGCTAATGTGACAATGCCGACAAATGAAATAAGTGAAACGATAATTGTTGCTAAGATTATGTATGCTAATTCAAACATAATTTTGTCCTCGTTCTTTTTAGTTAAGTTTTTTTAAGCATATACTATTTAAAAATGTTATTGATTCTCATTATCAATAATGGAGACAGCAATATGGTAAAAAAATCAAGGAAAACCAAACAAAGAGAACTCATGCAATTCGAAATATCGACATTCACCTCATTTTTTACTGCAGATGAATTGTATGAAAAAATAAAGAAAAAAGACCATAATGTTGGGATAGCAACAGTCTATCGATATCTAAAGGATTTACGAAAAAAGAAAGAGCTTCATTCTTATCTATGCAACCGCAAAACAGTCTACTCGAGAGAGAAAAACAACCACTGTCATTTTATCTGCCAGAAATGCAATCAAACAACTCATTTTAATATTGACAAAATCGATTTTCTAAAAACAAAAATCAAAGGGGAGATATGCCATTTTCAAATCGATGTGTACGGTATCTGCGAAAAATGTCTCAGTCAATAAAACCTTTATTTGTATGGTATCAAACAGAGAAACTTCAGCATTCCCTTACCTTTGTTTATAAGCTGATGCCACTCCATGGGTTTAATAAAAAACACATCGCCCTCTTTAAATGGGACCTCATGAACTTTATCAAATGCGACACCCAGCCCCTCTAAAATAAAGATTTCATGCTCCCAATCATGCTGATGCAAGGGCGAATAACCTCCGGGTTTAACCTCAAAAAGACGCATAGCAAAATTCTCCGCGCCATCTTTTTTTGAAATAAGCCATCTAACTTTAATGTCTTTTATTCCTTGTTCTTTCGGTTCTTCTAACTCCACATCTGTGTAATGTACATGTTTCAACATGATCACCTTTTCGACCAGTATTGTTTGCATAAAGATTAATTTTATCTTGTAGTTAAACAATATACGGGTAACATGAAACTTTTATCATGGAACGTAAATGGTATACGTGCGGCTGATAAAAAAGGATTATTCGATTGGTTAAAGAAAGAATCACCAGGCATCCTGTGTCTACAAGAAATCAAGGCTTTACCAGATCAAGTGCCGCCGCATCTTAGAAATACACCCGGTTATCATGTTTTCTGGAGCCCTGCAGAACGTAAAGGCTACAGTGGTGTTGTAACTTATACAAAAATACGACCACTGAGCGTGAAAACAGGTTTTGGAATTGATAAGTTTGACAAGGAGGGCAGAATTCTTATTACAGAATACCCTTCGTTCACTTTATTCAACATATATTTTCCAAATGGTAAACAAGGTCAGGAGAGGTTGGATTACAAACTTAAATTCTATGATACTTTTTTGTCATATGCTGATAACTTAAAGGCAAAAGGAAAAAATATAGTTGTTTGCGGTGATTTCAATACTGCACATAAAGAAACAGATCTTGCAAGACCTAAAGAAAATGAAAAAATATCTGGTTTTTTACCGATTGAGCGGGCATGGATTGATACGTTCATTGACCATGGTTATGTTGATACATTCAGATATTTCAACAAAGAACCAAACCAGTATTCCTGGTGGGATATGAAAACAGGTGCCCGTGAGCGTAATGTTGGTTGGAGGATTGACTATTTTTTTGTTAACAAAGAATTTTTGTCTAATGTAAAAAAAGCATTTATTTTACAGAACGTTCTCGGGTCAGATCATTGCCCGGTTGGTATAGAACTAAAAATATGAGTAGTCGTCTAAAAGAAAAAATACTATAACCTTTATTGGATACGATTTTGTGGAGATGGAATAAATGGCTCAATTAATACTGGTGCGACATGGTCAGTCAGTATGGAACTTGGAGAACCGTTTCACTGGATGGGTTGACGTACCGCTATCAAAAAAAGGGATAGACGAGGCTATTTTGGCTGGAGAGAAACTCAAAGATGTTGAATTTGACGTTATTTATGTGTCTCATATGTTGCGGTCTATACAGACGTTGCATTATATTTTGATTAAGTCAAACAGCAAAAAAACACCTATTATCTATCATGAGGAAAAAAGGATACGCGACTGGGAGCATCATGCTGGTGATGAAAGCAAGGAGTTGCCTATCTATCAGTCAGTTGATTTAGCTGAGAGATATTACGGTGATCTTCAGGGTTTGAATAAGGCTGAAATGATGAAAAGGTATGGTGAGGCGCAGGTGCATATGTGGAGGCGCAGCTATGATGTTAATCCTCCGGGTGGTGAGAGTTTGAAAGATACTACTATGCGTACTATACCTTATTTTAAGAACCATATTTTGAAGGATGTACAAAAAGATAAAACAATTCTTGTTGTGGCGCATGGTAACAGCCTTAGATCAATCACTATGCATCTGGAGAATATTTCTGAGCAGGACATACCCAATCTTGAGATACCAACAGGTATACCGATAGTGTATAAGTTGGATAAAAACATGAAAATACTTGAAAAGAGGCTTATTTATAACAAGTAATAAAGGATAAATACTAGTTTTTATATGGGCGTATTCTCCATAAAAATATTTATTGAAAAAAGAGAATATATATGATTAAGAAAACCGTCCGATGTCCCAGTTGCGACAATGTGTTGACATTTTTCGGTGAGCCCGGCCAGGTTATAAAAGTAACATGTCCAAAATGCTCAGCAGAGGGCAAAATAACATTTGAAAAAACATATACGCCTGAAAATACCGCGATACAGGTTTCTGATTTACGTAAAGTTTATGGAGATTTGGTTGCGGTAGATGATATCTCTTTTTCTGTAAAAAAAGGTGAAGTCTTTGCTTTTTTAGGCCCCAATGGCGCTGGTAAAACAACCACTGTTGAAATCATTGAGTCCATACGGACACCAACAGCCGGTACAGTAAAAATTTTTGATAGGGATATTTCTACTTCTTTTAATGAGGTTAAAGAAAGAATCGGTATTCTGCCTCAGGAGTTTCATTCTTTTGAGCGGCTTACTGTAAGGGAAACTCTTGATTATTTTTCAAAATTCTACAAAAAGAGAGCAGACATTGACGAAATTATAAAAACCATGGATCTGACCTCGCACAAGGATATGTTGTATAAGACTCTTTCAGGAGGATTAAAACAGCGTGTCGGAGTTGCTATGGCTCTAGTAAACGATCCTGAAATTATTTTCCTCGATGAACCAACAACAGGGCTTGACCCAAAAGCCCGTAGGGAAGTCTGGGAGGTTGTTGCTGGTCTACGAAATAAAGGTAAAACAGTTTTTCTTACCACTCATTATATGGAAGAGGCAGAGTATCTTGCTGATCATATTGCTATCATCCACAAAGGAAAAATCATTGCAGAGGGTTCTCTTGATGAACTCGTTAATAAATACGGGCAGGGAAGTATACTTCACATCAAAAACTGTAGCACAAAAGACGCTCTTGGGATGATTAGAGAGAGGGGTTTCGATGCTCACACTGAAGGAAATGGCGATATCGCGGTTAAAATAGATTACAAAGAAAGAGTGCTAGAGGTTTTGTCAATTCTCCGTCACGATTGCATTGAATATGATAGTATTGACATTCGGCGTTCTAATCTCGAGGAAGTATTCCTAAGTCTTACTGGCTCGAAATTGGGCGAAGAAGGTGGTGAAGCATGAGACCAAAGATTATACTAGTAGATTTTGTTGCTAGCATTAAAAGTTGGTACAGAAGTAGGGGTACACTGTTTTGGTCTCTTTTATTCCCGATTATGTTAATCTTGATTTTTGGTGCGATTTTCTCTGGTGTTGGTGATACAAAATATACGTTGCCTATACAAGACTTGGATAATTCTTCTTGGTCGCACACTTTTATTGATACGCTAAGTAATATCTCAGCTTTTAAGATCGAAAATCTTTCTGTTAATGAAAACGTTTCTGCTTACATTAAAGACAAAAATCTCGCAGGGGCACTGGTCATTCCTAAAGGTTTTGGGGATACTATTGCTAAATCGTTTATTGACAAAAATGTTTCAGTCAATGTCTCTTTTTACTATGATCCTTCGTCCAGTTCAGCATCTGTAATTCAAAGCGTGATTTCAAGTGTTCTTCAGGAATATAATGTGAAACTCTCTGGTGGTAACAGTATAATTGGTATAACTCAAATGAGTACAATTGGTAAAAATTTCAACTACATTGATTTTTTCGTTCCAGGGATGATTGGCTTTACTCTCATGCAGACATGTATATATGGAAGTATTGAGAGAAATACAAAATATAGAAAAGACGGTATTCTCAGAAAACTGTTGACTATGCCGATTACAAGAACGGAATGGATACTTGCAAAAATGCTATTCATGTTGTTTTTATCGTTTGTTTCAACGGTAGCTATAACGATTGTTGGAATTCTGGTTTGGGGTATGACCGTCAATGTTAATCTTATTATGATTGTGATAATAATAGCTAACAGTTTCTTGTTCTCTGGGCTTGGGATGATTATCGGGCGTTTTGTAAAAGAAGAGGAAACTGCCGATATGGCTGGTGGTGCGATATCCTTCCCGATGATGTTTCTTGCTGGTACATTTTTCCCATTGGAACAGATGCCTGCATTTCTGCAATCATTTGCAAAGATTCTGCCATTATATTATGTGAATGAGGGGCTTAGGAATGCTATGATTTATCTGGATTTCGATAAAGCCATGTTCAATATGATAATTGTTATAGTGTTTGCTGTCGTCTTCTTTGTTATAGGGGTTTTGCTTACAAAATGGAAAGAAGATTAATCGTTTTCTTTTATAAATTCTAACTTTTGTGGAATTAATTTTTTAAAGTAGTCTGATGGGCATTAAATTTATTCAATATTTATTAAAAAAATAGAAATATATTTATATTACCTATAACACATATTATAATAGTGAATCATGTTAGCAATTAACATGATTGAAAAGAAATGAGACGTGAGAAAAATGTTAATCGTAGGGCAAGTATCGAGTCAGGAAGAAAGCTACGAAATAAGATTCATAGCAGAAATGGTAATTGTTGGAGAAAGAATCAGATATCTTGCTCGTCAACAGAGGAAAAAATAAATTTTATCCTGACAAACTCTTCGTTCCAATAAGCGTTTTTGTATCTACTACACCCTGTAACGATCTAATCTTTTTTATTACTACACTACCTATCTCGTCGATATCGTTACAAGATATTTTTATCAGGATGTCGTACTCACCAAAAAGTGGGTGTACCTCGATTATCTCAGGTATTCTTTTAAGAGTGTCAAACACTTCTTTCTCGTGTAAAGGGCTTATAGATAGTAATGCAAATCCTATTGCTGTCATGAGGTAGTGAATGCTTATTCTCCATCTTATATTTTTTTGTTTGTAAGCATGTTTGATATTTTCAAGCAGTGACTTTATATATAAGTAGTGCGTTACATATGTTAACAATTAACTTAGGAGGTGTGTTATGGAAGAAAAAACAAAAGGAAGATCAGGTATAACTGATGTGGCAGAAAAAGAGCTAGACCTACTTAGTAGACATCTGGATGTTCTAAAAACAGTAAAAGATCATGGCCCAATAGGCATAATACGTCTTTCACAAATGACCGGGCAGCCACAACACATGATTAGGTACTCGTTAAGAACATTAGAAAATGATGGAGTGATAAAACCCTCGCCTCAAGGAGCGATAGTCACAGATAAAGTACATAAAACACTAAACACAATCGAAACTACACTGGAAGATTTCACTGTGATGATGCAAAACCTTAGGAAAAAATTAAAATAAAAAATCAATTCTAATCCTTTATTCAAAAATCTAAGGTTAGATAGATTATTAACAAATTTTTTGTGTAAATATTATAAACTACAATTTCTATAGGGAATTGAAAAATTTGGAGAAAAAAACGTGATAAAAATGATGAAGAAAATATTTGTCTTGTGGCTTATTGTATGTAGTTTTTTTATTGTTTCAATTAGCCCAGTTCTTGTAGCCGAAGAACAAGATGTTACAATTACAGATCCCATGGGTGATGTTGCCGATTATTATTCTGGAGAAAATGTTACTAGCAGCCCAACTATTAACATTAAGAACATCGATATCAAAGAAGTCACATATTCCAGACAAGGACAAAAAGTAACTTTGACGCTAGCAGTATATGGTAATATCCAGGATATGGGAAATATAGATGATGCAGAATCCGGAATTGGAGAAAATTACATATTGTACCTTATACTCGTTAGTACTTCTGATGAACTCTATTCTCTCTATTATGTAAACAAGCACTGTAGAATAGCATATCAAGATTTTTCGAGTGCCAATATTTCAGATTTTAATGTTTCAGGATCAGATCTTATTATTTCCTTTAATCTTTTGAATAATACTGAAACATATGATTCTATTGAAGCAACAACTGAATATTATAATGTAGCTGATGACAATGATGAAGATCTTTTTGATGATGCTGCCCCTGCCACTATAGAATTGAATGTTAACGTAAGTGCTCCATCTGAAGGCGAGATAGGTCAAAACATCCAATTCGCAGGAAGCCAAACAGGCGCGCAGTCTGAAATTAACTGGACATGGGATTTCGGAGACGATGGGATAGGATACGGTCAAAACCCAAGTCATGTTTACGATTCAATAGGAAATTACGAAGTTATTCTATATGTGTCTGATGCAAATTCCAATTGGGGTTATTCTACTTTTAACATTACTATTTCAGAAAGTGGAACTAGTGACGGAGGCAGTGGAGATAATAATGGAGGTTCTTCAGATTATGCTCTTCTTCTGTTTGCTGCTATAATAGCGATAATAGTTATTGTAGGAGTCATCGTTGTAATTTTTATAATACGAAGATAAAAACCTCCTAATTTTTTCTTTTTTTTACTCATCTATCTTTAGTTATCTTTTTATCCAAGTTACGTATGACTCTTTTAGAAAGGTGGCATTTTAGATGACTGAGGAAGTAAGTAAATACGCATATAAAAAAAAATCAGCATGGGAGATTTTTACTAAAGAACAGATAAAAACTGTTTTTGATTTTGCTGAGGAGTACAAAAAATTCTTGAATTCTTCTAAAACAGAACGAGAGGCTGCACAAAAAATAAAAGAAAACGCTATCCAATGCAACAAAAAATTCATCCTTAACAGAGAATCTGAGGCTGCCATTATTGTTCCAGGTAAAAAGCCTGTAAGTGAAGGTTTACGCATCGTTATAGCTCATATCGATTCCCCACGTTTGGATCTAAAACAGGTTCCCCTGTATGAAGATTCTGATAGCAATCTTGCTTTGTTTGAAACCCATTATTACGGTGGAATAAAAAATTTCCAGTGGGTTACTATACCTTTAGCTCTGCACGGTGTTGTCGTTAAAAAAGATGGACAAAAACAGATTTTTACTTTAGGTGAAAATCCCGGAGACCCAGTTTTCTCTGTACCAGACATATTGCCACATCTATCTCAAGAAGTACAGGATGAAAAAAAGATGGATGAGGCGATAAAAGGCGAGATACTGGATATCGTTATCGGCAACATGCCGGTAACAGGCGATTTCGAAGAAAAAATCAAAACAGCGATTCTAGACAAACTACATACTGACTACGATCTGGATGAGGAGGATTTCGTTTCAGCAGAACTGGAGGCAGTCCCTGCGTACAAGGCAAGGGATGTGGGGTTCGATAGATCCATGGTAGGTTCATATGGACAGGATGATAGAGCAAGTGCTTTCTCTTCATTAAAAGCAATACTTGCTTTGGAAACTCCTGAACACACGGCATTGTCACTATTTGTCGACAAGGAAGAAATAGGCAGTGAAGGTAACGCAACAGCACAAGTAACAACTTTCCTCCGCTCGATTATAAAACAACTTGATCCAAATGTTGATGTTGACCATGTGATGTTGAAATCTAAGGTTATATCAGCTGACGTGAACTCGGCGGTTACACCCAACTACACGGAAGTATTCGAGCTTAAAAACGCTTCTTCACTTGGCAATGGTGTAGCTATGTCAAAATACACTGGTCATGGTGGGAAATATTCAGCAAATGATGCATCGGCAGAATATGTTGCTGAGATACGATCGCTTTTGAACAGAGAAAAAATACCATGGCAGACAGGAGAGCTTGGTAAAGTTGACAAAGGCGGTGGAGGAACGGTAGCAAAATATTTCTCAAGACTTGGCATGGAAGTCATTGATCTTGGTGCACCGGTTTTGTCTATGCATTCACCATATGAGGTTACAAGCAAAGCAGATATTTACTCTGCTTATCTAGCATACAAGGCTTTCCTAAAAAGCTGATAGGGTTAATTGCTTAAAACCTCTCTTTTATTTGCTCAAAAATTTCTTTAAAACCGCCGTTTTGCTGGCAATACTCTGGATTGCATTTTTTATCTATTTTTGTAGCAACTGGAAAACCCGCAAGATGCATCATAGGTGCCGTTGCTTTTTTACCATGTTTCCATCTTGCGTATAACCAATGGGTAAAGAAGAAACCAGGTCCTACGTATTTTTGCATGTCAGGCGCCCAGAAATCAATGTTGTTCCTCCAGCATCTAGCCAGTATTTCCCATTGCAGTTCTGTTAAATTCTTCAGATTAGTTCTTCTATAACTTCCTAAAACAGCTTCTTTCAATGGTATAAACAAAACAGGTGTGTAAAACATCTTAGCATTATGGTCTCTAAGATCATCAATAAGATTCAATGTGGCTATAACATCCTCCTCAGTTTCATCTGGTTGCCCTGTCATAATAGTACATAGTGGCCACCAGTCATAATCATTCATGATTCCAACGCCCTGAACGACAAGCTCTGGCCATTTATCTACACTATATGGAAGTGCTTTGCCTTTCATGTATTTCTGCATTAGGCGGACGCTACCAGTCTCTATTCCAACTTCGACTGAAACGAAAGGTTTTTTGTATGTCGCACTGGTCTTAGGATTCCATTTTGTTTTTTCAAGTAAAATCGGTGACAATTCCTCAAGGAGCTTCTTATCGTATATCGCTGGTGCAAGCGATGCATGAGAAAGCAAAATATACTCAACACCAGGATAAGCAGCGATTGTTTTATACAACTTAACTATCTCTTCTCTATTTGGTATAAAACCTGGTTTTGATTTATAAAGAAAAATATCCTCAGTTACAGTAAAAATAGATTTCGCTCCCTCTTTTATGTTAACTTCAACTTCTTTCATTATATGATCAATTGGGAAAGAATACTTGGTTCGATTTGTCGGGCTACAAAATTGACAGCCACGCCCGCAACCTCTTGTTATTTCTACCATACCATATGATGCAGCATGTTTTATCAAAGGCACATTCTCCCGGTCAGGTTTCTTTGCCTCAAAATAAGATGGGACTTTTTCTCCCTTCATCATTTTTTTAAAGATGTTAACAAGGTCTGCTTCACCTTCACCCTGGAAAAGAACATCGATTCCAAAATCCTTTTGTGCACCTGCCTCACTTATTTGCCATGAGCCAGCGCCACCAACTATAACTTTTGGTTTGTATTTCTGTATTGCCGGGTGAGAAACTAATTTTTTGAACTCAAATGCATTAAGTGCCTCTCCACCAAAACCAATAAGAGAATTATATGTTGTAGATACATAGGCAAGCCCCATTGGATCCATTGATGAGATGCCAATTATCTTTGTTTTTTTGCCTATGAATTTATCCAAATTATCGTAGTGGGAAACAACTACGTTTTCCTCACCAAACTCGTCGATAAGCATGGATTCTACTTTTCTTAAACCGTAAATAGTGCATTTTGCAGTTCCGTCCTCGTTGTTTTTTAGGTTTGACAGGTGATCTCTAAGGATATAGCCTGATAACTTCCTTGGAAATGTACATATAAACGCATCAAACGGGTTGTTGTTGTACTCGTTCGCCTCTGCACGCGAGGCTGCAAGAACTATCGGCACACCATCTGTTTCAGTTTCTGTCATTTTAATTTCTCCTAAGCGTCTGCTAACATTGTTTTAAAAACCGGATCTTTCAACGTGCTTTGTATTTTAATTAAGAAATCTCTCCAGGATAAGGTGTTCCATGACCATTTTATCATATCCTTTTTGTGAAGCGCCAGTATTTTTAGAAAACTCTGCCAGTTGTAGCCCTCTTCTTTTAGTGGTTTTGCCCAGCCTCCCTCATTCCATAGATAGCTTGGAAGTCTGTTTCCAAACCACAATGTGAGCGTTTCTATTTTCATTTCTATTTTGTTTATTTCCTTGTTGAATTGTTTCTTTATTATGGTTGGTTCTGGAGGAATTGATAAATCCATAAATCATACCCCATGTACTATGTATATGGCATATCGAATCAAAAAGTGGTTTTTAAATTTTTTTATAGTAATTGTAGAGAACCTTGTTTTTTTTTGTAAATAGAAAAATATATAAATGCCACTTACATAAATGTAGCGTGTTACCGTGTTACAAACATACATAGTAATATGGTAACAAACAAAAAACAAAGTAAAAATATGGAAATAATTGGAAATGGAACCTTGTCTAATAAAAATCTGAGATGATGTAAATGAAGAGCAAGATATATGAAATTACCAGTAACCTCGGTTTAGGCAAAAAAGAAGTCGACAGCATAGTATCAAGACCAGCAGATGTATACAAGGCCGGCACATACTATGGGACAGTCAGCCCAAAAGACGTGTACAAAGCGGGCACGTATTATGGAACTGTAAGCTCCAGAGATCTTTACAAAGCTGGAACATACTACGGCACTGTCAGCATAAAAGACTTCTAAAATCAATAAAAATAATAAGATATTGTGCCTCAAAATACAGTTATTATGAAATTTGTTTATATAGACAAGCTTTGCGTTAAATATCTGACGAATTAACGTGTAAAGCTATGTTCTAACTTTTATCAGGTGAAACGAGTTTTTGTAAAAATAATTAATGTGCAAAGAGGTAGCTATCTTATTTTGCACAATAATTGGCTATTTTTGTGCAAAGCTAAAACCCAGGAAAAGTATATATATAAGTTCTATTATGTCGTTTAAAAGCATATCGAAAGATTTAAAAAATTTATGGGGGAATTTTTCAAATGATGCCTTCATCGGCTAAAAAGAAAAAAGAAAAGCCAAGTATAGAAGAAATTACTCAATGTCCTGAGTGTGGTAGTACACATCTCACAAAGGATTACTCTCGCGCTGAACTTGTTTGTGAAGACTGCGGGCTTGTTATTGATGAAGATTTCATTGACCAAGGCCCTGAATGGCGAGCGTTTGATTCTGAGCAGCGTGAAAAAAGGGCGCGTGTCGGCGCACCAATGACTTATACAATCCATGATAAAGGTCTTAGTACAATGATCGGTTGGAAAAACCGTGATTCATATGGTAAATCCATCCCGACACGTAACCGAGCACAACTATACAGGTTAAGGAAATGGCAGAGGCGAATTAGGGTTAGCGATGCAACAGAGCGAAACTTAGCTTTTGCGTTATCAGAACTAGATCGTATGGCATCTGGTATGGGGCTACCGAGAAACGTTAGAGAAACCGCAGCTATGATCTACAGAAAAGCAGTTCTAAAGAATCTCATACGTGGTAGAAGCATCGAAGGCGTATCAGCCGCTGCTCTTTATGCAGCATGCCGTCAATGTAACGTTCCAAGAACACTGGATGAAATTGCAGGCTCTTCACGCGTCTCAAGAAAAGAAATAGGTAGAACATACAGGTTTATCGCACGTGAACTAGGTTTGAAACTCATGCCGACATCACCGCAAGACTATATATCAAGATTTTGCAGCGAACTGAAACTAAGCGGAGACGTACAATCCAAGGCAATAGAGATACTAAAAGACGCTGCTGACAAAGAACTAACAAGCGGTCGAGGACCAACTGGCGTTGCAGCAGCCTCAATCTACATCGCGTCAATCCTATGTGGCGAGCGTAGAACACAACGTGAAGTAGCTGATGTAGCTGGTGTCACAGAGGTTACTATAAGAAACAGATACAAGGAACTTGCTGAACGTTTAGACATAGATATCATACTATAAACATGACACGTTGGTACTCAGAGAAAAAAAAGGAGCACTACTACAAAGAGGCTAAACGAGTCGGTTACAGGGCTCGTTCTGCTTTTAAACTTAAACAGATACAGAATAAATTCAACGTAATTAAAAAAGGTGATGTGGTAGTAGATCTTGGCGCTGCACCAGGCGGATGGAGCCAAGTTGCAAAAGAACTTGTTGGTGATCAAGGGAAAGTAGTAGGTATCGACCTGGATTACATACAGCCAGTTGATGGCGTAACTTTTTTACAGGGTGATTTAACAAAAGAGTCAACAGCAAAAGAAGTTGTAACTCTTGTCGGTGACAGAAACGCAAACGTTGTTTTATCAGACATGTCTCCAGATATATCTGGTAACTATTCTGTTGATCAGGCAAGAAGCGTTTACCTCTGTGAGCATTCCCTTAAACTAGCATGTACTTTGCTTAAACCTGGCGGGAATTTTGTCTGTAAAGTTTTCGAGGGCGAGGATCTGCATGGTTTCATTTCAGGTGTAAATAAAAATTTCAAGGCAGTCAATCGGCTCTCTCCTTCTGCATCCCGCAAGAGCAGCTCCGAGATATACATAATCGCTCGATATCTGCAAAAATAACAAAAATGCTAAATTTTGTGATATTGATAACATAATTTTGATAAGCTAGAATATTCTTTCATCTATTCCAAAATTATAAATCACAACAAAATACCATAAGATTTCATCAAAAAGATAAGTAAATATTTAAAATAGTTATGATGTTCACTTGTTTCTCGCAAGAACATCCCCGAGATAATACATGTTTCATCGGATATCTTTCAAATATGATGTTTGGTCC
>Ga0172362_10003138_pt1 | contig 14267 bp, 11 predicted proteins | sample LakKivs1_kivu2a2_FD_114534 | JGI IMG/M metagenome (GOLD analysis project Ga0172362, IMG submission 114534) | Sediment microbial communities from Lake Kivu, Rwanda - Sediment s1_kivu2a2 | ecosystem: Environmental > Aquatic > Freshwater > Lake > Sediment | place: Rwanda: Western Province, Lake...
CAAAAAGAACAGATATCCGGGGTGCCTGGGGAGAATGGGACAGAAAATCCTATGATGTTGAGGATTTCGCCACCGGATACATAAGATTTGCGGACGGAAGAACCATTTTCCTTTCCTGCAGTTTTCTTGCCAACATGGAAAAGATGGAGGATTTTTCCACAACGCTGTTCGGAACCGAGGCAGGCATGAGGTGGCCGGACGGCAGACTGTACACCGAAAACAGCGGTGTTTTGCAGGACGTGGAAATACGCTTTGACACCCTGCCTGACGTTGTCCCTCACCACGAGGAGATAAGGGCTTTCCTGGAATGCGTGAAAAAAGATAAGGAAGTCCCGGTAAGGCCGGAAGAGTCCCTTGAAGTGATCAAGATCCTTGAGGGCATTTACAGGAGCGCCGAAACAGGCAAGGAGGTTGTATTTTGACCCCCTCTGACTTTCCCTTTTGGACTGGAGATAAGAAATGACCTCTCGCAACAGGGTCCTGACGGCATTAAGCCATAAAGAACCAGACCGTATACCGCGCGACCTGGGAGGAACGGAATCGTCGGGATTAGTTGCCCTTGCTCTTCACAATCTCAACAAACACCTTGATATTAAGGGCTCTGTAAAGGTGTTTGAGCCGTATCAGTATGTTGCCTACCCGGGGGATATGCTCAAAAAGCTGTTCAAGATAGATACTGCCAACCTTACGCCTGAACCGGCAAGATGGATTGAAAGGAAAAATCCTTCCGGGTTTACCGTGCTCCTCCCTGAAAAATGGCGTGAAGAACAGGATAAAGACGGCTCTACCGTTGTCCGGAACGATGACGGTAAAATTGTGGCAAGAAGACCGGCAGGAAGCCATTATTTTTTTTCTGAAAACCCGCCGCTTAAGAATGTAAGCAACCCTTCTCAATTAAGTCGCTATGAGAAGACCATCTTTTCTTTTGACTATCCTTTCTTTGCAGATGAATCTCTGGACAGCATGAGAAAACGGAGCGCGGAGATGCATGAAAGCGGCGAATGCGTTGTATTTAACCTTTGCTGTCACATTCTCGCGGCCGGACAGATCCTGAGAGGGTATGAAAATTTCATGGTTGATTTGTTATCCGACAAGAAGCTTGCAAATACCCTGCTGGATTTACTCATGGAAGGTTACCTCCGAAGGATAGATACGCTGTCTCCGTTACTGAAAGATAGCGTGGACTTGATTCTCCTGAATGACGACCTCGGCACCCAGAACGGTCCCATGCTGTCGCCTGCGGTGTACAGGGAGATGATAAAACCCTGCCAGAAAAAGTTGTTCGGCCATGCAAAAAAATCCTTCGGAAAGCCCATCCTTATGCATTCCTGCGGAGGAATGAGCGAATTCATACCTGATCTAATTGAAATCGGGGTGGATGCACTGAATCCTGTCCAGTTAAGCGCCGCCGGAATGGACATAAAATACCTGAAGGGTGTTTTCGGAAGGGAGATAGCCTTCTGGGGCGGGGGAGTTGATACACAGACCGTACTGAACAGGAAGGAACCTTCGGAGATTGAAGAATACGTGCTGAGAAACGTTGAAGTTCTTGCAAAAGACGGCGGTTTTGTATTCTGCCAGGTTCATAACATTCAACCGGATGTGCCGCCTGAAAATATTGAAGCCATGTATAAGGCCCTTGACAGATTTTCAGTTCGAACCGGAGAAAAAGCTGAGAGATGTGGAAAGGAGAGGAGAGATTACGATGGACAGGAAAGAAAAAGGTTACGTATGGGTGATACCCGACGGGGACCTGCCGCCCCCGGGAAAGGGAAAGCTGAAAGGGCATGAGTCTCTCATAATACTGAACGCAGGAAAGAAGAAGGCCGATATTTCAATAGATATATATTTTGAAGACAGGAAACCCGTTAAGGGGATAAAAGATACGGTGGAGCCGGAAAGGGTAAGGTGTTTCCGTCTTGACAGGCCGCTCGGCAAGCAGGAGTACCGGATACCCTACGGGCAGTATGCAATGGTCATAAGAAGTGACGTGCCTGTTGTGGTTCAGTTCGGCAGGGCGGACGTGCGCCAGCCTAACCTTGCATACTACTGCACCATGGCCTATCCCTTGAGATAATCAGGTTTGCGGGAAAACCAATGGACAGAAAATTTCCTGAACGTGCCATACATCTTGATTTCCACACAATGCCGGGAGTATATGATGTGGGAATTGACTTTGACCCGGAAGAATTCGCGCTCACTCTCAAGAAAGCCTGCGTGGATTATATAACCGTATTTGCCAGGTGCAACCTTGGTTTTGCATACTACCCGACAGAGAAGGGTATAGTTCATCCCGGATTGAAAAAGAAGGACCTCCTTGGGGAAATGATATCTGCCTGCCACAGTGAAGGCATACGTGTGGCCGCATATTTCAATGCGGGGTTAGACCACGAACACGCGCTGCTTCACAGGGAGTGGTGCAAGGTCAACAAAGACGGGCAGGTGGCAGAATTACAGAGCATGGGGCATTTTTTCAGGAAAATGTGTCTGAATAGCGGTTACAGGGACCATTTGCTCGGGATGGTTGAAGAAGTACTGGGCAGGTATCCCGTTGACGGCATATTTCTTGACTGTTTCAACCTTTCACCCTGTTACGGCGTTGAGTGCCTTGACGGGATGAAAAAACTCGGGATGGATGTCTCTGACGAAGAACAGGCGAGAAACTTCTGCTGGCTTATGACCGAAAGATTTATGAAGGATGTCAAAAACCTTGTTTTCGGCAAGAACAAAGATGCCTTTCTCTATTTCAACGGCCTGCCTTACAGCAAACAGCCCACGCACATAGAGTTGGAGGTTTTGCCCACGGGCGGCTGGGGATATGATGCGCTTCCATGGCTGATAAGGTATGCGCGTACACTCAAGAAACCCCTTTTCACCATGACAGGAAGATTCCACAAATCCTGGGGTGATTTCGGAGGATTGCGTACCGAGCACTCGCTTCTGTTTGACCTCTATAACTCAGTGGCAAACGGGGGAACCTGTTCCATCGGCGACCATATGCATCCGAGAGGCAGGCTTGAAAAGGAGGTATACAGTCTTATTGGAAAGGTGTACTCCAGGACAAAGGAACTGGCAGATTTTACGCTAGACGCCACTGCCCTGGCCGATGTTGTCGTTATTGAACCCTCCCTCGCCATGGTTCCCGGCCATGACTGCGATTTCTCAAGTATTGCGGGTGCATCCAGGATGCTGATGGAACTCAAGTACCAGTTTGACGTAAGCGACGGAAAAGGAGACATCTCCGGGTACGATGTTGTCATACTGCCTGACCATGTTTATATAAACCCTGTTCTGAAAAAGAAACTGCAGGCGCATCTTAAAAAAGGCGGCATCATAATAAGTTCGGCGTTTTCGGGGCTTGATAAAGAGAAGAAAAGGTTTACTCTCAGCGAATACAGGATTTCCTTTGAGGGCGAGGAGGTTAACAACCCTTCGTTCTTCAGTGCAGCCGGGGAGATATCCGGCGGCCTGCCGGATATGCTGACAGCCGTATATGAACCCGGTGTTTCAATCAGGATAAAGAAAGGAGCCAGGGTGCTTGCCAGACTTTTCAAGCCCTATTTTAATGTGCGCTCCTGGGACTGGCGGCACGAAAACCTTTACACCCCTCCGGAAAAAGATACGGAAAGACCTGCCCTGGTCCGTTGTGGAAACATATTCCATTTCAGTTTTCCTGTTTTCAGGGGATACTTCAATGATGCTGTGGTCGCCTATAAAACACTCCTTGGAAACTGCCTGAAACAGGCTTATGAACCCCTGATAAGACATGAAGGGCTGCCCTCTTTTGCCCAGGTTACTGTGACATCCCAGAAAAGCAGGCGTATTGTACACATACTCTCTTATCTCCCGGAACTGAGAGGCAAAAAGATGCAGGTTATTGAGGAACCCGTTTTTATAAAGGAGGCGTATATAGGTTTGAGGAGACAGGGGAGAAAAACCAGAAAGGTATATATTGCGCCTTCCGGTGAAAAATTAAGGTTTAAAGTTGAAAAAAATTATATATGGGTTAAACTATCTGACATCAATGGCTACCGGATGGTGGTATTTGAATAAAAACGGAGGAATATCATGAAAGCAGCTGTGACTGAAGGCAAAGGGGATGTGAAGATAGTTGATGTGCCTGTTCCCGAGCCCGGGCCATACCAGTGTCTTTGCAGGATGCTTGCCTGCGCGACATGCACGGGTACGGACCTGAAGATAATTCACGGGAAACTGCCGTGGAAAGAGGAGTATCCGGCGATATTCGGGCACGAAAGCGTCGGGAAGGTGCTGGAGACAGGGGACAAGGTCAGGTATATCAGGAAGGGGGGGACATACCTGAGACCCACGTCCGTTTACCCCGGCAGGAAACTCGGCGGTTATCATTCAATCTGGGGAGGATTTGCCGAATACGGGCTGATAACGGACTTGAAAGCATTGCTTGAAGATAGCCCCGGCACAGAGCCCGGCTACATGCAGTATCAGATGCTTATCCCCGAAGATATCAAGATCTCGCCCGCCGAGGCCATCATGCTTATTACGCTGAAAGAGACCGCCGGCTTTATCGCCGAGACGGGAATTACTCTGAACAACAGCGTTGTTGTGCTCGGAACAGGGCCTGTGTCAATGTCCCTGTGCTTCTTCTCAAGACTGCGCGGGGCATTCCCCCTTATTGCAGTCGGCATAGAAGAGCAGACCCTCAACCATATAAAGCGCTTCGGGGTGGACTTCACCGTGAACAATAACAATGGGGATATGGTCAGGCGGGTCATGGAGATTACCGGAGGCAGGGGAGTTGATTATGTCATAGATGCCGCGGGGAATGAAAAACTCTTTGCGGAAGCCTACAATATACTCGCCGCAAACGGGAGAATCGCTCCCTATGCCACCTTTACAAGGGCTGACGCGTTGAAGGGTATGGACGAGACAAGAATACTGAAGGCAAATACAGGAGAGGTTCCCGCACATGATTACCTGCTGGACCTGGTGCGGATAAAGAAGGTCAACCCGGGTGATATCTATTCGCATACAATGCCTTTCTCCGAGATGCAAAAGGGGTTTGAGATGATAGAGAAGAGGGAGGCGTTCAAGATAGTTTTTGAAATGTAAAAGCGATAAAACGAGACCCCTCATAAGAAAGTGTATCAGGGAGAATTCGGGGTAAAGGGAGAAAAATGAAGACGAAAGCGGTTGTTTTTCCGCAAGCGGAAAAGTTCGAGATGGGGGAATTGACGCTGGATGAACCGGGAGCACAGGACATCTGTGTGAGGACGCTGGTGAGCGCCATCTCCCCGGGTACTGAAAGATGGGTGTTAAAGGGGAAACATATAGGCACTCAGTTTCCGTGCGTACCGGGATACCACAGGATAGGCATTGTTGAAAAATGCGGGAAAGAGGCAAAAATATTTAATCCGGGCGATATAGTATACGGAAGCGGCAACAGATGGAAAGAGAAGATTGTTTTCATGTGGGGTGCCCACTGCGGGTATTCCGTAAGCAGTACCGAAGGTTACACCTTTATATCTTCCAGGATGCCCGATACCGCCGAACTGGAGACAACGGTTTTCACCATTGTCGCCGGAGTCGGATACAGGGGGGTGCGCTTCCTTGAGCCAAAGCCCGGGGAAAAGATGCTGATAATAGGAGCGGGCTTCATAGGACTCTGTGCCGCACAACTTGCCGCCATAAAGCAGGCCGTGCCGGTTTTTATGGATACCGCCCCGGAAAGGGTAAGTTTCGCAAAACAACTGGGATTCAGCGCATTCAATCCGGAAGAGAGTTCTTTTGATAAAGGACTGAGGGAAACAGCCCCTGAGGGATTTGACATGGTCTACGACTCTGCCGGGGTGCCGGCCGCCATAGACAATGCAGTCGGCTATGCCAAGCGGTGGAGCCGCCTGCTCCTCCAGGCGCAGTATTTTGACAAAGAACACAGGGCGATTAATCTGGACCAGATAAAGATAAAAGAGATGACGGTTAAGACCACATGCGGGGTGGATATGGAGGATTGGGACGGGACTTTTACTGAGATAAAGAAACGGCGGCTCAAAATAGCCCCGCTCATCACCCACAGGTTTGACAGCGAAGATTGCCTGAAAGGGTATAAGTTACTGCTGGAAGGCAGGCCGTTCAATATGGGCATTGTGTTTACGTGGGAGAAGGGTTAGTAATGATTTTTTTCAAAAACGCTGATGAATAAAGCCAGTTCTCGCACGACGCTGCAGGACAGACAAAACTGAAGTGTTTGAAGAAAGGGGAAGTCCCATAAAAAACATAAGCGCGGGACACTTCGTTCCCTTCCAACCTCTAAAGGGTTGGCTTTCCCTCTTTCTCAAACCCAAGTTTTGTTTCTGTCCTTCCGCTGATTGTGCTTCGAACTGCTTTCTTCATCGCTATTGAAGGAGGAAAAAATGGGAAAGGTTTACAGGATAGACGATGCAGAGTTCAAGAAGAGATGGAAGGCGGTGCAGAAGGGAGTAAAGGAGAAGGGTCTGGACCTGCTCATTGCACATTCAGGAGAAGCGGACTTCGCCAACGTGCGCTATCTTTCCGATTACTGGCCGATATTTGAATGTGCCGGGGTGATTGTTCCGAAAGAAGGAGAGCCCGCGTTGCTCATCGGGCCTGAAAGCGAAACATTTGCAAGGGATACAAGCCGCATCCCCAAAATATACAAACTGGTCGAGTACAGGGAAAGCGCCGAGCCGGAATATCCGGATATCAAGGTGGATACCTTTTCTTCCATCTTCAAGGAGATGTTAGGCGGCAACGTAAAAAAGATAGGGCTCGCAAGTTATCAGATCTTCCCCCTGCCAGTCTACGAGGGGATCAGAAAAGCGGCTCCCAAAGCCGAGTTGATAAAAAGCGATGAGTTAATCGTTGACCTGCGGATAATAAAAAGCGCTGTTGAACTTGATATGCTGCAGGAGTCCTTCCGCATAGCGGAAACCGCTCTTGAAAAAACACTTCCACTGATGAAACCCGATATGACCGAACTGCAGGTTGTGGGCATCATAGAAAAAGAGCTGTATTCCGAAGGAGCGGAGTACGAAGGTCATCCACAGTATGTCCTGGCAGGGAGGAATTCCAACCATGCCATAGGCAGGCCGGGATATGCAAAACTTGGCAGAAGCAACCTGATACAGTTGAATATCGGAGCCAGGGTAGCCGGATACTCCTCCAGCGTGGGCAGGCCCGTATGCATAGGACCGATGACACCCCCGATGAAAAAACTTGTGCAGGCGGGTCTTGACATGCATTTCAAGACGACGGAATGGATGTAGGCAGGAGTCAGGGCAAACGAGGTGGTGAAGAAATTCTACGAATACGGGGACAGGATAGGCGTGGCAAAGAACATTCTTTACGGACCCTGCCACGGCCTGGGCATGATGGAGGTTGAAAAGCCATGGATGGAGTCGCGTTCCGAGTATCTCCTCCAGGAGAATATGACCTTCCAGGTTGACACGTTCCTGTATTGCGAAGATTACGGATTAAGATGGGAAAACGGCGTTGTAGTGACAAAGGACGGTGTAAAGCCGTTTTCTGACAAATTGAACAAAATCCTTGAGCTGTAATCCCTCGCCTGGAATTGTGAGACGTGAGAAGTGAGATGTAAAAAGGGAGGGTCCCGATAAGAAGAATCGGGATGGCGGAATACGCCAGATTGCCACGGGACTTCGTCCCTCGCAATGACAAAAGAGTGGCGGGGATTGCCACGAGCCGATGAAATCGGCTCTCGCAACGACAAAAAGCGTCGTTTGACATCTCACATTTCACGCTTTTCGAGAGGTTGGGGTAAAGGAGGAATTGCAATGAGATACGAGATGATGTTTGCCGGACAGTTAAGAGAGGCAATCAAAAAGAATACTCCTGTTGTGCTTCCTGCGGGCGTTCTTGAGTACCATTCCGAACACGCGGTCTTCGGGGTTGACACCCTGTTGATTGTGAGGGCGCTGGAAATCCTTGAAAAGGAGATGGATATCGTCATATGCCCGCCGTTTTACTATGGGGCGGCAAGTTATGCCGTTGAACCCCCGGAGAATAACGGCACCATACACGTGACAAGCCATTCCGTATACCTGCTGGCAAAAGACATATTCAGGGGCATGCTGAGGGTGGGACTCCGGAACATGCACGTCTTCATACACCACCAGAGCGAGAATTTCGCGGCAGGCATGCCCACTGACCTCGCCTTCAGGTTTGCCGCAAGGGAAGCCATCTTTGAATACATAGAGAAAGAACGAGGAGAGGGCTGGTGGGGAAACGAGAGCATGAAGGATTATTACTCAATGCACGAGAAGGGTTCTGACCCGTTCAACTGGATCAAGGTCCATCCTTTCATGGACGGGGATACCCAGAAAAAGTTCCCCATAGACCATGCAAGCCAGCAGGAGACATCCCTCATGATGGCATTCTGCCCCGAAGGCGTTGATATGAAAAGGTTCTCGGAAAAGAAATGGTACAGCGCAGGTGCGAAAAAGGCCAGCATGGAATACGGCAACGCCGCAAAAGAGATGATACTGAAAAAGATGAAGAAACTTCTTGAAGGATAATATGAAAAAGGAACTTGTTGCGGGACAGATAGGATGCGGAGGGTTTGCCCGCCAGTGGCACGGACGGATAGCCTCCAAAAATCCGCATATCTCAAGAATCAAGTGGGCATGCGATATATCCGGAGAAAATGCAAAATCATACGCGCGGGAGTTCAACGCTGAACAGGTCACTTCTTCATTCATGGACGTGCTGACAGACCCGGAAGTTGACATTGTCCTCATAGCCACCTCGCATTCGGCAAGGGTTCCGATAATAGAAACAGCGGCGCAAAACGGCAAACACGTCTTCTGTGAAAAGCCGCTGGCAGTATCTGAAAGAGACTGTTACGACATTCTGCGTGCGCTCAAGAAAAGCAGTATTAAGCTCTGCGTCAACTACAACCGGCGCTCGGCTCCGGCGATGGTCGCCCTGAAAAGAGAGTGGCTGAAGCACAGGGAAAACCCCCGGCATCAGCCGTGGCAGTATATTGAAAACCCTCGCGAGAAATTGATAGAAGAAAAAATAACGGATTTCCTCATCCGAATCCAGGACGAGAGTTCAAGTTTCCGCATGGTACACCTTGACCCTTACACAGGCGGCGGGCTTATTATCGGGGAAGCGGTGCACTGGGTGGACCTGCCATGCTGGCTCTTTGACAGCGACAGGCCTGTTGAAATACACGCATGGGGTTCGGCGCGGATGAGGTTCGGTATCTATCTCTCGTTTCAGAGCGGTAATGCGGCGACAATCACCTCCTCTCCCAACGGTTCCTTTGACTACCCCAAGGAGATGTATGAGATTGCCTGTGGTGGTGCATTGTTCAGGATGGAGTCTTACGTCGAAAACCAGTATTACGGACGGCCGGGGATAGAGCGCGAATTCTTCCCTCCGGCAGTTGACGCTTATGAAAAGGCGAGCGACAGGGAGGGACTGGCGGGGTACCTGGAAAAACACAACCAAAGGGCTCGGAATTCCAGGAATCTGAGAAAAGAGTGGAATAACCTTCTGTATGATTGCGGGGTGGAAGAATCCTTCAACGGTTTTGTCAACGCAGTCCTTTACAACACTCCTGTCCCTTGCGATGCAATTGCCGGATACAGGGCGACGTACCTGGCAAACCTCGCCATGAAATCAATAGAGGTTAACCATCCTCTGCCGGTTGCGGTTGACAGATGGGACATGTATGTCGAAGGATGACGCAACTATCTGAAATAGCCAGATGACCTACTTGATTTTCTTTCTGTCTTCGCTGGTGCAATCTCTCGGAGGTTTCGGAGGGGGCCTTTTTGCCGTCCCCCTGCTCACACTGCTTTACGAACCGAGATTCATAGTACCGTCCTTTTCACTGGTAAGTTTCCTGCTTAATTTCGTCGTTCTTCTTGAGGTGCGCAACAGGATAGAATGGAACAAGGTGACGGTCATATCCCTGAGTTCCTTCATCGGAGTGCCAGCCGGAACCCTCGCGTTGAAATTCCTTGACCAGAACTTAATCCGCCTCCTCATAGCAGTGGTTACCCTTATACTCGGCATGTTTTTCCTTGCAGGATTCAGACCTCCTGTCAGGGAGAACAAGCCGACACTTATCACCGCAGGGCTGGCAAGCGGGTTCCTCAATGGGGCCGCGGCAATGGGAGGTCCGCCGCTCATATTCCTCATGATGGCGCTGGGGCTTAGGAAAGATGAATTCAGGGCCACGCTGGCAGGATGTTTCGCCTTCTCCGGCACGCTCGGAATCATTCTTTATTTCACCAACGGTCTTTTCAATGTGCCAAACCTGAAGATATCCCTATTTGCGTTTCTCCCTGCCCTGATAGGAACGTTGCTCGGCATCATGATAAAGAATCTTCTGCCCGAAGAAAAATTCGGCAGGATTATAGTTTTAGTCATAATACTCATAGGCGTGCTCGGTACGTTCCGGGCTTTGTCCCTGCTGACAGGTTGATGTTTTGAAAACCGTTGCTCTTGTTTTATTCAGAGGTTGACAATAAAATTCAGGCAAGGTTGACAATAAACGGACAATAGCAAAAGGATATATATGAATATGAAAGGTGAAAGAATTCCGTTTCTGCCGCAGTTTGATAACCTGGAAGAATGGAGCCGGATACGCAGGAAATTCCGCGAAAAATGGCTTGTTTATCTCGGGAAACTGCCCGGACATGCCGGCGATATGGAAATACGGGTCATTTCGGAAGAAAAAAGGGGAGCTCTTATCCGGCAGAAGATACGGTATGCCACGGGAACATCCTTCCACGCCGAGGCGTATGTTATCCGGCCACAGAGGATAGAAGGAAGATGCCTGCCGTCGTGGTCTTCCATTCAACAGAGGATTCAAACATTGACGAACCGGCAGGGCTGGACAGAAGTGTCCCTCCGTCAAGGTATACGGCTCTCCATCTCGCCCGGAGGGGGTACGTTACAATCAGCCCCCGGTGTTTCATCTACGGCAACGAAGAGATGCCCGCGCCCCACGACATCGCGGCAAGACGGAAGGAACTGGTAAGGAAGGTGCAAAGATATAACCCGGGTTGGATAGGCATGACAAAGATGCTTTCCGACGGGATGATAGCGGTTGACATCATTGAGCAATATGCCTTCGTGGACAGAAACCGCATGGGCTGTATCGGTTTTTCCCTCGGCGCAAAGGAATCACTTTATCTTGCTGCTTTTGACGAGCGCATCAATGCATGCGTATGTAACGAACCGGGGATAGGCATAGGTTTTTCAAACTGGGATGCGCCCTGGTACCTGGGTGCTGGAATAAAGGGGAAAAAAGATATGGACCATCACCAGATCATTTCCCTTATCGCCCCGCGGGCATTCCTTCTCGTATGTGGGGAAAGCGAAGACGGGGCAAGAAGCATGCCTTACATTGAAGCGGTGAAACCGGTGTACAGAATGCTGGGTGCGGAAGATTCCTTGAAAACAATCAGGCATAAAAAGGGGCATCTCTGCGTGCCGGCAGTAAATACAAAGGTATACCGATGGCTTGACCGCCATCTAGGAAATGTATAAAAATGCCGAAAAAGACTTTATCTCTTGAAATCAATCCGCAGGGCAAATGGCAGATTGTTGTCCCCTTCAACACGCCGTTCAGGGTAGACAATCTCAGCACCAGAATATATATCAACGGCATATGGGTTGGCCTCTTCGGGGGCGATATCCGTAAACGGTCAATCAATTTCCGGGAAACCGGAGAAACTGCTCTCCTTAAGGAAAAATCCCGGCAGTTTGCCGCCTCTCTCAGGTTAGACTGCCCCCGCGGGAGCCACTACCTCATCATGCAGTTGAAACTCAGGAACCTTTCCAGCGCAGACCTTCTGCTCGGCCCTTTGCATCTTGCGGAATTTCCGCGTGTCACGCGCAACGCGGCGGGAACGAAAGGGCTGAAGGTCTTTGTTGACAGCGGAGGCGGCTGGTGGACGGGCGCGGTTGACATTGAAAGCACCGCTCCCTGCAGGGAGCAATGGGAACTGCTGCCCGGGGAAGAGAAAAACCTTGTATCACGCAGATATGGCAACATAAGGAAACCGTTTCCCGGATTCCACAACAGCGCAGGAGGCATAAGCGCATTATTTTCACCCGCAGACAACACCTCCATGATAGCGTCTTTCCTGACTGCGTATAGAACAATAAACAACGTCGTATGGCTCCATGACGCGAAAGGAAACACCCTCTCGGGATGGGCATCATGCAACTTTGCCGGTTATTCGCTCAAGCCGGGGGAAGCAATCTCTTCGGAAAAGTTCTTCCTGGGATTTTATGACTCTCCCTTTGAAGGTCTCGAGAAATATGCTGCGCTCGCCGGCAGGGAAATGAAGGTAAGACTTCCGCAGTCTGTTCCGCTCGGATGGTGCTCATGGTACGCATACCGATTGAAGATAAGCGAGGAAGAGATCCTGAAGAACGCGCGATGCATCAGGAAAAGATTTCCCGGCTTTAACTTTTCATACATCCAGATTGACCACGGGTGGCAGTATAAAGACATCTGCGGGCAATGGACAGAAACCAACGAACGGTTTCCACACGGACTGAAATGGCTCTCGAAAAGACTGAACCGTATGGGATACAGGCCCGGTTTATGGCTCGGTCTTTTCACCGTACTGGAGTCTTCCCCGGTGTTCAGAGAGCATCCCGAATACATGATACAGGACAGGTGCGGAAAACCTCTTGAAATGCCTTACAGGTGGTCATGGCCTCCGAAAGAACGCATATATTACCTGGACCCCACGCATCCCGGCGCACGCAGGTTCATAAAGAAATTCCTCATGGAACTGAGAAAATCGGGTATCAGATACTGGAAGATAGATTTCACCTGGGGGATTGCCGATAACAGCCCGGAGGCAGTCTACCATGACAGGAATGCGGTCAAAGGGGCTGAAGTCTACCGCAGGGGGCTTGCCCTCGTTTCTCAAACCCTGAAAAACGACTATATATACTGGTGTTCAAATCCGATTAACCTCGGTTTCGGCATGGGCTCAACGAGCATGAGCGCCTGCGACATAGGAAATACCGGTTTTTCCCTGGACAGGAATGTTGAGGGCCGAACGGAAAATCTTGATTATTTCCGGCGTAACGCAACCACGCTCATCTCCCGGTATTTCCTGCACAGAAAACTAATATTGCTCAACCCCGATGTTGCGGAAGCCGGGCTGCCCGGAGATACGGAAGAAGCAAGAATAAGGATTTCGCTGGTTGCCCTTTCCGGAGGACAGGTCTTCCTCGGAGACAGTCTTCCCTCCCTCGCGGAAGAACGGTGGAAAACCCTTTCGGTCTGCATTCCTCCTTACGGCAAAGCGGCAAGGCCAGTTGACCTCTTTGCTCATACATACCCGTCATCATATCCTCAAATCTGGCATCTCCCTGTCAAAACAGGATGGAGCAATTGGGAGGTGGTCGGTTTGTTCAATCTGGCAGAAAAGGCCTCGGAAATCACCGTGGATTTCGCATCCCTGAAACTGGAAAGGGACAAAGCGTATCTCGTATACGAATTCTGGTCAAAGAAATTTCTCGGGATATGCAGGGGTTCCCTGAAAATGCACATGGCTCCTGTGACAACCAGGCTTCTCATGATCCGGAAAGTGCCGTCGCATCCCTTTATACTTTCAACCGACATGCATATCACGCAGGGGGCGGTTGAACTTGACTCGGTGCGGTACGACAGGAGAAGACATGTGCTGCAGGGAAGAGCTGTCAGGCAAAAGGGAGATACAGGAACTCTCGCCATCTTCATCCCCGGCGGGTACAGGGTCAAGGAGGCATCTTCTGCCGTCAGATGTGATGGAGGCATCGCTTTCCTTTCGCTCTCTTTCCGAAGGGCAGAGATTGACTGGCATATGGAGTTTATCCAGGAGTGATGACCGGCCCATTGGACAAACCCCGAGATTTATTTTAAGATTGGTGGGATTGACCGCATTTTTCAGGAGGAAGTTTTCATGAAAATGAAGGAGACCTTTGAGATAAGGATAATACGCTCGCCATGGAGCAATTTTTACGGACGAGAAATTGAGGATTCCTGCAGGACTCATCCGGACAGTTATCTCAAGGAGATAGCAGATGAGGGATTCAACGCGGTATGGCTGCACTGCGTCCTCAGAGACATAGTCGCCTGCGATGCATTCCCGGAGTTCGGAAAGAAAAAGCATGAGCAGATACCCGCTCTCAACAGACTGGTGGAGAAGGCGGCTGCATACGGTATCAGGGTCTTCCTCTATCTCTGCGAGCCGCGGGGCTTCAGGGAAAACGACCCCTTCTGGAAG